>Ga0208938_1001274_pt1 | contig 15075 bp, 12 predicted proteins | sample AD_UKC125_MetaG_FD_184434 | JGI IMG/M metagenome (GOLD analysis project Ga0208938, IMG submission 184434) | Active sludge microbial communities of municipal wastewater-treating anaerobic digesters from USA - AD_UKC125_MetaG (SPAdes) (version 2) | ecosystem: Engineered > Bioreactor > Anaerobic >...
TACAGTTTTATTGTTTCCTTTTTTGCTCCAATTTAGTTTTATGTCAATTAGTAAATTGATGTTTTCATTGGTAAATTCATCATTAAATCGTAAACGCTTGCTAATATTTTTTCCATTGCAAAGCAAATCTGCTGCGTTATTTCGTTGAAGATAAATTTGAGAAGTGAGCCATTCTTTTCCGCTATTCCATCCTTTTACATTAGGTTGATTGAACAAATCCATACCTTGTTGTCTCAAGAAAAAAGCAGTAAGTTTCAAGTTATTGTTTTTGATATTCAATTCGTTGTAGAGTTGAAGAATATAAGTAAGAGGATCTTTTATTTTGCTTCCAGCATTTTCTTTTGGGAATTCTTCAGTAAAAATTTTTACAAGTAAAGGCTTAATTTCAAAATCATTTTTTCTGAAAAAATCACCATAATATTTTACCAATTCCTCTGTTGGATTATCATAAATAAACCATTTTAAAATTTTTCTGGTGATGAGATAAGGAATGTTTTTTTGTTCAAAAATAATATCGACCAACTCGTCTGATTTGAATTTTCCTGTTTTTCCAAAATAGGTAATTGTATCGTTGTTTTCTAGAATTGGTCTATAAAAAGCTTCATCTTCACCAATGGTTAAGCCAGCCAAACCTTTAGCTCCATTTTTAATATCTTCTTCTGTGTAATTACCTACGCCAAGCGTGAAAAGTTCGAGTAGTTCACGACTTAGATTTTCGTTGATTTTATCCCTTCTATTGTCAACATTATCAAGATATCTAACCATTGCATTGGATTTGATAACTCTTTTTGTTAGCTCTTTGAAATTACCAAAAGCATGTTCTCTAAGCAATTGATTGTGTTGAAAAATCCAATAGTTTACTTTCACTTTTTGAAATGTTGACACAAAATGATTATGCCAAAAACAAGTCATTTTTTCTCTTAATGGAAATTCACTTTCTATCATTTTTTCTAACCACCAAGCTTTCATTTCAAAAGAAACTTGCGCTTCTTTTTTGAGCATTTCCTTTATTTTCTCTGGATTTTCACTTTTCAAGATTTGCCTTTTTTCTTTCAATTCTTCAATTGATTTTGGGCTTCCATCAAGTAATTTTGGAACGCTGGCGTCAAAGCTTGTGGCAAAGGATTTTTCAAGAAACTTTTCCAACCCAATTTTTTCAATAGCGTTGCTTTGCTTTCCTGAAAAGCCCAATCGTAATGACCAAAGTGTGTTTTTATCCATTATCTTCTAGCTCTAACAGGAGTTCTTTTTACTTTAACAGCTTTTACATTTCCTCGTCTGTTTTTGTGCACAATAGTTGTACCTCTTCTGTTGTGTACAACTAAAGTTGACGAATGTCTTCTTGGTGTATATACTTTTTTGACGACAGTAACTCTTCTGGTTGCAGCAGGACGAAAATAGGTTTTGTGAATAACACATTTTGACACAAAAACGGTATGTCTAAATGGTCTCCAAGGTTTCCACCAACGAGGATAAAATCCCCAATGATATGGTGAAACCCAAACAACATAATTTGGTGCATAAAGAAAACGAACGCTTGGCCAAAACCACACATTAATTATCATTGGTTTGCTAATTATTTCTGGGATGTTTGGACCTTTAGTAGAACCAGATAAGGCTTCTTTTTCATCTGCGGGTTCAATCAAAGTGTTTTCAGCATACAAGTCATTATCACCTTCAATTTGAAGAACAGCGCTTTCATTACCAGTTTTTTCAATTCCTATTGTTGCAATGTCTTGTTTTTCTTTATCGGCTATAAAAGTTCTCAAAACAATAACATGATTGTCTCCATCTTTTATGTCTTCAACGGTAATATAATCAATATCGTTGTCGTTATTCAAATCGAGATTGTTTACATTGTTGTTTTCCTCATTGAGCAATTTTTCGAACTCTTCAAGCGAATTTGCTTTTTTAAACATTGCCAAAGCACCTTCGAGGCTAAAATTGTCCCCAAGGTTTTGAACTTCGTTTTCCTCTTGACCAAAGCTTAAAGTCATTCCTAGAACAACCAATAAAGCAGAAAATTTAAACTTCATATTTCAAATAGTTTTAGTTATTGGAATTAAAAAATAATGAAAGGTTTAATCAGAAATATAAAATTAAATAAATTTAAAAAATGTATCTTTGAACTCAAATGTTATTTTATGATTTCTGAAGAAACTAAAACAGAATTAGAGATTTATTTTCAGCAGTTTAGAGAAAATATTATTGGTATCAATCAAGAGTTTAATTCTCCTTTTGGAACTAAAAAAATTATTTATACAGATTGGACAGCAAGCGGAAGATTGTATCGACCTATTGAAGAAAAATTGATGAATGACTTTGGACCATTTGTAGCCAATACTCACACAGAAACAACAATTTCGGGAACAGCAATGACAATGGCTTATCACAAAGCTCGAAATATTATAAAAAAACATGTCAATGCCAATGATAACGATGTTTTGATAACTGATGGAACTGGAATGACTGGAGTTGTAAACAAGCTTCAAAGAATTTTGGGATTAAGAGTTTCTGAAAATCTAAAAGAGTTTACATCAATTCCTAGTGAATTAAAACCGATAGTTTTTATATCACATATGGAACATCACTCTAATCAAACATCTTGGTTAGAAACTATCGCCGATGTTGAAGTGATAGCTTGTAATGAAGAAGGATTATTTTGTTTAGAAAATTTCAAAGAAACACTTGATAAATACAAGGAAAGACCTTTCAAGATAGCATCAATTACCTCTTGTTCTAATGTCACAGGAATTCAAACACCTTATCACGAAGTAGCAAAAATAATGCATCAAAACAATGGTGTTTGTTTTGTAGATTTTGCATGTTCTGGACCTTATGTAAATATTGATATGCATCCTGATAATGAACGTTATCTTGATGCCATTTTCTTTTCACCACACAAATTTCTTGGCGGACCAGGAACAACAGGAGTTTTAATCTTCAACAAAAATCTTTACAAAAATAATGTACCTGATTGTCCTGGTGGCGGAACAGTGAGTTGGACAAATCCTTGGGGAGAACATAAATATATTGACAATATAGAAGATAGAGAAGATGGTGGAACACCGGGTTTTCTTCAGGTGATAAAAACGGCTTTGGCTATACAACTAAAAGAAAAAATGGGTGTAGAAAACATCTTGAAAAGAGAACATGAAATTGTAGAGTATGTTTTTGAAAAATTAACACCAATAGAAAACATCAAAATATTAGCTTCACAACACAAAGAAAGGCTTGGAGTTATTTCTTTCTATATTGATGATTTGCATTACAATCTTGGTGTAAAGATTCTTAATGATAAGTTTGGTATTCAAACGCGAGGTGGTTGTAGCTGCGCTGGTACTTATGGACATTTTTTGTTGCATGTTGATAAAGAAAAATCACACGATTTGGTTTGCCAAATTACTTCTGGTGATTTGATAAAAAAACCAGGTTGGATAAGAATGTCAATTCATCCTACGACCACAAATGATGAAATAAAATTTGTTTGTGATTCAATTATTGAATTAGCTAACAATCACAAAAAATGGAGTTTAGAGTATCAGTATGACAATTTTAATAACACATTTCATCATTTGAGTGATAAGCTCATTGAAAAAGAAATGGTAAACAATTGGTTTGAATAAGAGAAAGCATGGAAAATTACTATATGTGGGCAATTATAATTGCCAATATCATGATAAGCTACAAAGGATTTAACGATGAAAGTTTCTTTAGAAAATATCAATTTCATGTAGGAAGTATTCGTGCAGGCGAACAGATAAGGATGATTTCATCAGGGTTTCTACATGCTGATATTCCACATTTGGCGTTCAATATGATAACACTTTATTTTTTTGCGCCAATTGTCATTCAATCTTTGGGGAGTTTTTCATTCCTGATTATATATGCCGGAAGTTTAATTTTTGGAAGTTTATTGACAATGCTTTTTCATGGTAATGAATATAGTTATCGAGCTGTTGGAGCATCTGGAGCAGTTACAGGAGTTTTATATTCAGCTATATTGATGTATCCTGATATGACTATTGGAATTTTTGGAGTAATCCCAATGCCAGCATATCTTTTTGGAATTGCTTATCTTCTATATTCTATTTATGGAATGAAATCTAGAACCGATAATATCGGTCATACAGCACATTTTGGTGGCGCAATAGGAGGTTATGTCATTACTTTATTAAAAATGCCAAGTTTACTTCAAGATAATTTGTTGATGGTGATACTTTTAGCTGTTCCCATTATAATTTTATTTGTTATGGCCAAAATGGGGAAATTATAATTGGCATAGAATTTGAAAAATAACTACTAAACAATAAAAAATTGTATTATGAAAAAAGCAGTATTAATCATCGCAACACTTTTTGCAGTTATGACACAAGCACAAGAACAAAAACCTCAAGTTCCACAAATTTCTGTTTCTGGAGAAGGAAAGGTTAAAGTAGTACCAGACCAAGCCATTATAAATATAGGGGTTCACAATACTGGTAAAGATGCAAAAGAAGTAAAAAATCTTAACGACGAAACCATCGATAAAGTAATCAAGTTTCTAAAAAAATCGGGTATTCAATCTACAGATTACAAGACAAACAATGTTAGTCTTTATAAAAGTTATGATTATGAAAAGAAGAAATACAATTATCAAGCAGATCAATCATTGAGCATAACACTCAAAGATTTATCGAAGTATGATGATATAATGATGGGGTTAAATGATGTTGGGGTTAACAACATACAAGGTGTGGAATTCAAATCATCCAAAATGGAAGAATATGAAAGAGAAGCTCGTAAAAAAGCTATGCTCAATGCTAAACAAAAAGCAACTGATTATGTTTCTGTTTTAAACCAAAAAGTTGGAAAAGCGTTGTTAATTTCTGATAACTCTCAGGTTTTCTACCCACAACCAATGTACAAAGGCGGAATGATGGCAATGGCAGCTGACGCAGAATCTGCTCCACAAAGAGAAACGTTAGCAATTGGTGAAATAGAGATTAATGCAAATGTTACAGTTACTTTTGCTTTAGAGTAATTTCAAAATAAAATACTATATAAAAGTCCTGAATTTCAGGACTTTTTTGTTTTAATTTAACTCAAATAATTAACAAAAAATGTTGTTTAACGAATATTTGTGTTGTTTATAGAAAAAAAGTAGAAATAAATAGTTTCTGTCAGAAATTTGTAGAAAGATTAACCCCATAATCTATGAAAACAAAAATATTTATTATTGCTTTATTTTTCATTTCATTCAAAAATGAAATTTTATCACAAGAATATCATCCATTGTTGAACAATTCCGCTTGGATTGTTTATGATTGGGTATCTTGTTGTACTCCTTCTCAAGATTGGGCAATTACAGAAGAAGAGGAAGTCGTTATTGGTTCGCATGTTTACAAAAAATTCATCCATACCTTTAAGGATTCTTACAGCCCAACATTCATTAGAGAAGATGTTGTTGCCAAAAAAATCTATAAAATTGTAAATGGAGTAGATACATTACTTTACGATTTTGGATTAAATGAAGGCGACACAATCACTCAGTATGGTAATACATTTGTAGCACATGTTGATTATGTTGATTTACCAATAGGTTCACGCAAAAGAATAACTTTGCAAAGCATAGAGCAATATTGTGATCAAAGCCTAACACAAGTGTGGATTGAAGGTGTTGGTAGTAACAAACATCCTTTTTATCCAAACTATAATATGTACAATGTGTGTTCATCTGGTGGAGGGTATAATATTGGAACAAGATGTAGTTTTCAAAATGGCGAAAGAGTATTTGGTAGTGACTGTCCAATGAGTTTGCTTGGAGTTAATACGAATTTTGAAAGTAGAAAAATTGAATTTTTTCCAAATCCTTTTTCAAGTCAATTAAATATTACAACTTCAACTGATTTTGAAAATGCTAGTTTAAAGCTATTCAACTCAGTAGGTCAATTGGTGATGGAGAAAAATAATCTAAATGGAAAATCTATTTCTATAGAAAGAGAAAACTTATCAAACGGTATTTACTTTGTGGAACTATTACAAGAAGGAAACGTATTAACTAAAAGTAAATTGATAGTTACTAACTAAATTTTCTTAGATAAAAACAAAAAAGTCCTGAATTTTCAGGACTTTTTTGTTTGTGGGGAGAGCAGGATTCGAACCTGCGAAGGTGTAACCAGCAGATTTACAGTCTGCCCTCGTTGGCCGCTTGAGTATCTCCCCAACGCTTGTTGCGGTTGCAAATATAGAAACACTTTTGGCTTCAACAAATAAAAATGATATTATTTAATGTAGTTTTTTTTAAAATATTGAAAATTAAACCAATAAAAAAAGCCTCCAAATCTTTGGAGGCTTTTTTTATTTAGATAAAACTTCTTCAATTTTTTTCTTTAGCTCGTCACCGCGCAAATCTTTTGCAATAATGATACCATTTGCATCAACCAAAAAAGTTGAAGGAATTTGCATTACACCGTAGGTTTTTGCAATGGGATCTTGCCATCCTTTTAGATTTGAAACTTGTGTCCAAGTAATTTTATCTTTAGCTATGGCTTCTTGCCATTTCTCTAATTTCTCATCAAGTGACACACCAATGATATTTAAACCTTTACTATGTAATTGACTGTAAGTAGCAACAACATTTGGGTTTTCAGAACGACATGGACCACACCATGAAGCCCAAAAATCAATTAGAGTAACTTTTCCTAAACTTTCTTTTAATGAAATCATTTTACCTTCTGGACTTTTAGCAGAAAAATCAGGTGCTTTGTCGCCTACATTTAGTGTTTTCATTTCTGAAACTTCTTTTTGTTTGCGAATAGCTTCTTTTATATTATCTAAAAGTTTTTTTCCTTCTTTTGATTTCTTTAAACTTTCATCAAGTTTGTTGAAAGATTTTTCAACGTCCTCAAGTTTATTGTCAGGATTATTAAGTTTTGATTTTGTAATTAATAGACTTATGTAAGCTTTCGGGTGTTTATCTGCGTAGCTATACATATAATCAGGAACAACTTTTTGAATGGCTTTAAATTCTTTTGTCAAAGAATTGATAATAACGGTATCATTAGTTTTGCGTGCTTCATTAATTTTAGCCATGTTTTTCATTTGAAAATCCATTATTTTTTTCTGAAGACCTTTTTGAAGCTTAGCTGTTTCTTGATTAAAAGAGTTAAATTCATCGTTGTTGTATGTTCCAGATATTTTTGATTTAAAAATGCTGTCTTTGTCAACTTCTATGGAAATACTCCCTTCTTCAAGTATAAAAGGCACTTTTCCTTGATATTTTTCTACTTGGATAAAATGCATTTCTGGCTCACCAGCTTTTCCTTTGATGCTGAATTTTCCGTCAACTATTTTTACTGTATCTACAGGTGTAAATCCCATGCCAGCTATTTCATTTTGTTTTTCTAGAATTACTGTACCGGTTTTTACTCCTTTTATGGTTCCTGTAACTTCATATTCGCCGTCAGCTACATTTTTACAAGAAATTAGTGTAATAATAAAGCTTAATGTTAGAATGATTTTTTTCATTATTGGATATAATTAATTTTCGGATGCAAATGTATTATAATAAATGCAACCCGAAAGGAAATTATAAAAAGTTTATGTTTAAATTATGCTATTTGAACGAATTGAGTTTGTTTTCTATGTCTTCAATTTCATTGTTAGCAATAGTCATGTCTAAGGTGATTCTTTTCAGTTCTCTAAGCTTAGATGGATTTGCTGGGTTGTCGTTTAAAAAAGATTTAATCTCAAACAGTTGATTTTCCAATTCATCTCGCAATTGTTTTGCTCTTTCTAGTTGTTTTTCGTAATGACCTTGCATGGCGTTACATTTTTTTTGATTAGCGTTTAAAAAAAGATTGGGATAATAAATTGAGACAGCAACTAAAGTAGTATATTTTTTTTAATTTCCAAAAACATCATCTGTAAAAATATTTTATTGAGTATTTTCTTTAAATGAGCTTTTTGACTGAAAGAAAATAGTTAATTATGGTTTATTATTATAAATATTTCAAACATTAGGAATACTTTTAAGCCAAATTTTATCACGATGTTAAAAAAATACCACATAATAATAGCATTGATGACTACTTTTTTCATGAATGGACAAATAGTTATCAACGAATTAGACTGCGATACACCTAGTACTGATGATAGAGAATTTATTGAATTAAAATCAGATTCTCCCAATTTTCCTCTCGATGGTTATGTTCTTGTACTCTTCAACGGAACAGGAACACAAGCTAATTTAAGCTATTATGTTATAGATTTAGATGGTTGCACTACAGATGTAAATGGTATTTTTGTTATTGGAAATTCTTTGGTTTCTCCAGTTCCTGGAAAATATTTGCCAGATAATATTTTTCAAAATGGACCTGATGGAGTAGGATTGTATCTTGGTAGTTCTTCTGATTTTCCTAATCTAACTCAAGCCACAACAACAAATCTTATAGATGCTTTAGTTTATGGAACAAATGACGCAGATGCTACAGCATTAATGGCATTACTTGGCGAAACTACTCAATGGAACGAAAGCGCAGGAACAGGCGGAAGTACTGCAAATTCAATTCAAAGAAAAACAGACGGCACATATGAAAGTAAAACACCAACTCCAGGAGCAAACAATGATGGAAGTGGATTTGTTTACAACGGTTTAACCATAATAGTTGGAGCAAGTCAATATAATGAAGGACAAAGTTTTAACATAACAATAACTTCACAAACGGTTGTTGCGACAGACACAAGTTTTGTAATAAACCTTGACAATGGAACATTTACTAATACTGATTTTACAGGTAATTTATCCCTAACAATTCCATCTGGGACAAATACAGTTTCCACATCCATAAATTTGATAGATGATGTAATTGATGAAGGAGATGAAGTTGCTAAAATAAAATTTGTTAACGTTCCAGCTGGTTGCAATAGATTAAACGATAATATCCAAATTAGAATAATTGATAATGATTTCTACGTTTCACCATTTGGAACACCATTGAATCCAACTTTTGGCAATGTTACAAGTACTGCACCAGTTGGTTATTACGATTCAATAGAAGGATTGGCAGGTAATGAATTGAAGCAAGCACTTCAAAATATTATTGCAAACCCGAGTGTTGTTCATGCTCATAATTATGGTGATATAATAGACATTTTGAAAAAAGCCGATCAAAACCCATTGAATAGCAATCAAGTTTGGATGATGTATGTAGAAAGTCCACGTTCGAAGTTGGATTTTCAGGAAACTGGAGGTTCAAATGCTGGTAAATGGAATAGAGAGCATATTTTTCCTCAATCAAGAGGTGGATTTACAGATGGAACATCTAGTACAGCTGATGGAATTGATATTTGGCTTCCTACAAGCGCAGACGATATTTTGGCAGGTCATGCAGATGCTCATCACATTCGTGCAGAAGATGGACCAGAAAATACCAACCGAAGCAATAAAGATTATGGACTTACAGGATATAATGGTCCAACAGGAAATCAAGGTTCATGGAAAGGTGATGTTGCAAGAGCTTTGTTTTACATGGCGGTTAGATATAATACGCTAAGTCTAGCCAATGGAGATTTGCCTGATACAACAGTTGGTCAAATAGGAGATTTGGCTTCATTGCTTGTTTGGAATCATTCTGATCCAAGAGATGATTTTGAAATGAATAGAAACAATTATATTTACACATGGCAAGTCAATAGAAATCCTTTTATAGATTATCCCAATCTAGCCGATTATATTTTTGGGGCAAACTTTGGGCAACCATGGTTTTCTTCGCTTTCTGTAAATGAAAACAATTTTTCCTCTATTAGTGTTTTTCCAAATCCAGCGAAAGATAGCTTTACAATTTATGGATTAACTAATGAAGCAAAAGTTGAAATATATAATAACATTGGTCAAATAGTTTTTACTGAAAATGTTGAGCCAAATGCATCAGTAAGATTCCAATTAGCAAAGGGAATATACTGTTTGAAAATTAGCTGTGATGAGAAGATTGTAAGTAAAAAATTGATAGTTGAATAATTTTCATGAAAAATTTTGAAGACAGACATCAATCGCCAATTTTTAAAAAATCAGAACAAATTTTTAAATTAACACATGCATTAATTGAAATAATTCCTAAAGAAAATGAATTTTTACAAGAAACTTGTGCTCGATTTATGATGGAAGATGCCATGATGATTTCTACTAAAATTTCGGGTGCTGAAGGGGTTGATTTGTATGATTTGAAAATGGAAAATGCAGCGATTATAAGAAAATGCGCAAGAGAATTGTACGTTAGAGCAGGAAGTTTGCGTTTTGAAGAAGATATTAAAGACAAAGAATACATTGAGTTGCTTCGTAACGAGATTGAAGAATTTCGCTTACTTTTTATAGATTGGGTAGCATCATTCGATCCTTGGAATTATATTATAGATCGATGGGGTTTGTTTAATCCGCCAGGAGTTTCAGCTCATGACAAAGATCCTGATGATGATATTCCGTTTAATCCAAAAGACTTTTTTGACGAAATGGATTTTGATAATGACGAAGAAGAATAAAATTGAATATTTTTTTTTCAACCTTTTTGAATAAAGATAGTATCATTTGATAGTATCAAGATAAAATAAACTCACTTCACGATACAAAAAATGATAATAAGGGTTTCAAAGGTTTTTGTGTCTATTCTGTGTCAAAATTTATGAAAACAAGCGAAAATATCAGTTAAAAATCGGAAAATATTACTCATCGCGAAATTGATATTCCGTTAATCGTAATTCTCCAAATTTAGTTAAAAGGTTTTGTTCAACAGCCCATTTTAAATCCCTACTTGCTGTTGGTGCCGATATGTTTTTAAAATTCTGCATATAATCTTTTCTACTAAATATATTCTTGCCTATTTTTTCTTTAAATAAGCGTATTCTATCTTCTGTATGAAGTGTTACAGATTGCGATTGTAAAAGTCCGTCTAATGACTCTAAAATGATTTCCAACATAAACTCAATAAATGGTGTTGAATTTCCTTTTTTGTCGGATTCGGATAATTTGTTGTAATAATCGCTTTGTTTTTGCTTTATTAATGATTCAACAGGTAAATATTCAAAAACTGGATATTGTTGCATTAGAATTAAAGTTTGCCACAATCTGCCCATTCTTCCGTTTCCGTCTAAAAATGGGTGGATAAATTCAAATTCATAATGAAACACACAACTTTTTATTAAAATTAAATCGTTGTCTTTTTTTAGATACTCAAAAAGGTCTTTCATCAATCCATTTACCAATGTTCCGTTTGGGGCAATGTGTTCTACTTTTGAACCTTTTACAATGCCAACATTTGTGGTTCTTAATTTTCCAGCATGATCAATTAACCCATTCATTAAAATAGCGTGAGCTTTTTCTAAATCTCTTAATTTGTAAGGATTAAATGTATTGAGTTGTTCATATACTTTTATAGCATTTTGAACTTCCAAAATATCCTTTTGAGGAGCAACCACTCTTTTGTTTTCTAATAAAGCCGTGATTTGTTCTTCGGTCAAATTATTGCCCTCAATTTCTAATGAGGATTGAATGGTTTTAATTCGGTTTTTCTTTCGTAATTCTGTGGCGGGTTTATATAAATGAGTAGCGTTAATTTCTCCTATCTTTTCTGAAATAGAAGCTACTAACGCTACGATTTTTTCTGTAATGATATAAGGTGGTTTCATTTATGATAGTATCATTTGATATTATCAAAGGTAAAAATAAAGTCACTTCCCGATACAGAAATTCGCAAAAATATTTCCTAGCAACTCATCATTTGTTACTTCGCCTGTAATTTCACCAAAATAGTAAAGAGCTTGTTTTATGTCGATAGCCATTAAATCTGACGACAAACCACTATCGAGCCCAAAGCGTACTTTTTGTATTTCTTCTAAAGCTTTTAATAATGAATCATAATGGCGTGTGTTGGTCACGATAGTTTCATTATTCCTTAATGCTCCTGTGTTTACAAAGGATAAGAGTTGGTTTTTTAATTCGTCGATACCTGTTTTTTGTTTGGCACTTAACAAAATTTGTTTCATGTTTAAAGTTTCAAGTTGTTGTACAAGTGATAATTGTTCTTCAACCGGAATTAAATCTACTTTATTTACAACAATAATTATTGGTTTCAGTGGATATTTATTTTTTACTTTTTCTATTTCGATTATGTATTCAGAACCTGAAACCTGAAACTTTAAACTTTCAAACAAATAAAGAACCACTTGCGCTTGCTCTATTTTTTCAAAAGTCTTTTGAATGCCAATACTTTCTACATGGTCATTTGTTTCTCTAATTCCTGCGGTATCAATAAATCGGAAACCAACACCATCAATCACCAATTCGTCTTCAATAGTATCACGAGTTGTACCCGCAATGTCTGAAACTATAGCTCGTTCTTCATTGAGTAATGCATTCAACAAAGTTGATTTGCCCACATTGGGTTCGCCAACAATGGCTACTGGAATACCATTTTTAATCACATTTCCTACCGCAAAACTGTCTATCAATCGTTTTAAAACAAATTCAATACGTTCTAATAATTGTTTGAATTGAGTTCTGTCGGCAAACTCTACATCTTCTTCGGCAAAGTCGAGTTCGAGTTCTATTAGTGAGGCAAAATTTAAAAGTTCTTCCCTCAATCTTGCTATTTCGTTACTAAATCCACCACGCATTTGTTGCATCGCTATTTGATGAGAAGCTTCGTTGTCCGACGCTATCAAATCAGCAACAGCTTCTGCTTGCGACAAATCTAGTTTTCCATTTAGAAATGCTCGCAGAGTAAATTCGCCTGGTTGCGCCATTTTTGCGCCATTTCGTAGTAATAATTGAATAATTTGCTGCTGAATAAAAACAGAACCGTGACAGGAAAGTTCTACGACATCTTCACCTGTATAGGAATGAGGATTTCTAAAAATTGAAGCTAAAACTTGATCATAAGTCTTTCCGTTTTCCTCAATATACCCCAAATGGATTGTATGCGTTTTTTGTTTACTTAAATCTTTGTTAGAAACAGATTTGAACACTTTGGAAGCAATCGATAAAGCATTTTCTCCCGATAGTCTAATGATGGCAACTGCTCCAGCTCCTGATGGCGTAGCAAGCGCAACAATTGTTTCTTTAAAAAGCATAAAGTATTATTTTTTTGCAAATGTAATCAAAGTTAGGCTTTTTCATCATCTAATATTGGCTAAGTTTATTTGTTTGAAATTAATGTTAATTCTTTGTTATTCTGATATTTGTCATATAAATTTTGACATTTATTGGGTAACTTTGAGTATGAATTTTTAAATCATTCAAAATGAAACGAATAATTGTTCCCATAGATTTTTCAAATGTAGCCGAAAGCGCTTTTGCTTTTGCTCTTGAAATTGCTTCTCGACATAAAGCAGAGATATTGTTGTTTCACAACTTTGAAGTTCCTGTTGTTGAAAGCCAGTTTTTTCCAATAAATTATATGGATGTTTATTCATCATTGGAAATGGCAGAATTTGATTTTTTCAAAGACAAAGTGGCTGAATTAAGAAAAATAGCCGAAAGTAAAAATTTATCTCATGTAGCAATGAGTCATATTCTGACTGATGGAGATTTATTATATAATCTGAAAGATGTTATTCATAGAGAAAAAATAGATTTTGTAGTAATGGGAACATCAGGTGCTGAGGATTGGTTTGAAAACTTGGTAGGAACCAACACAGGAAGTTTGATACTAAATGTAGATATTCCAGTACTGACAATACCAGAAAAAACAGATTTTAAAGAAATTAAAACGATTGGATTTACTACTCGATTTAGAGATAAAGACCAAATGGCGCTTGAAAACGTCTTAGCTTTTGCAAAAACCTTTAATTCAAAAGTGAAATGCCTCTATGTAAAAACAGATAATTCAGATGTTACTGAACAAACTATAGATAATTGGAGAGCAAGATTTAGTACAAATGATGTACAATTCTACATAGTTTATGACGATGATGTAGAAGGAGCTGTTGATGATTTCCTTGTATCACAAGAGATTGATGTATTGGCAATGATGACTTATAAAAGAAGTTTTTTTCAAAAGATTTTTAATGCCAGCATGACCAAAAAAATGGCTCAAAATTTAACCATTCCAGTTTTGGCTTTTCATGAATAAAAAAAAGCATCTCAAAAGCACCATTTTATAATTGCTTTTTTAATGTTTAGTAAATAGAGCTAATAAAAAAACCATAAACTCACATTGGAATTTATGGTTTAAATATAAAAAGGGGTTAGTTAGTCTTAGTTATTGAGCATAACTGGCATAACAAGCATGGTTACTGTTTCGCCTTCATCCAAACCGTCAATAGGAGTGAGGATACCTGCTCTGTTTGGCATAGACATTTCAAGTTGAATTTCATCTGATTGAAGGTTAGTCAACATTTCTGAAAGGAAACGCGAGTTAAATCCAATTTGAATATCATCACCTTGATAATCACATGTCAAACGTTCTTCTGCTTTGTTTGAATAATCTATATCTTCTGCAGAAATGTTTAATTCAGCACCAGCAATTTTTAATCTAATTTGATGTGTAGTTTTGTTAGAGAAAATTGCCACACGACGTACAGAACTCAAAAACATGTTTCTGTTAATCATCAACTTGTTAGGATTTTCTTTAGGGATAACCGCCTCATAGTTTGGATATTTCCCATCGATTAATCTACAAGTAAGGATATAATTTTCGAAAGAGAAAGTTGCATTCGAGTTGTTGTATTCAATTTTTACTTCGGCATCAGATGTAGCTAAAATATTTTTTAAAATATTCAATGGTTTTTTTGGCATAATAAAATCTGCCACTTGATCAGCTTTTACATCAGTTCGAGTATATTTCACTAATTTATGAGCATCAGTAGCTACAAATATTAAACCATCTGGCGAAAACTGAAAGAATACACCACTCATTACAGGTCTTAAATCATCGTTTCCTGCGGCAAAAATTGTTTTGCTGATTGCTGTAGCTAATACTTCGGCAGGAACAACAGTAGAAGAAGGATCATCTAATGAAACAGCTTTTGGAAATTCTGCACCTGGAGCATAAGCTATGGCATATTTTCCTGAGTTTGAACTTATTTCTATTGTACTGTTTT
>Ga0208938_1001275_pt1 | contig 15063 bp, 17 predicted proteins | sample AD_UKC125_MetaG_FD_184434 | JGI IMG/M metagenome (GOLD analysis project Ga0208938, IMG submission 184434) | Active sludge microbial communities of municipal wastewater-treating anaerobic digesters from USA - AD_UKC125_MetaG (SPAdes) (version 2) | ecosystem: Engineered > Bioreactor > Anaerobic >...
TCATACATCAATCCGAGGTTGTACTGCGCTGGCGCAAGCCCCTGCATTGCGGCGAATGTGTACCACTTCGCAGCCTCGACATAGTCCTGGTTAACACCTTTCCCTTTCTCATACATCAGTCCAAGGTTGTACTGCGCCATTGGTTGTCTCTGCGATGCGGCCAGTCTGTACCATTCCACGGCTTCGGCATAGCTCTGCATCACGCCTTTGCCTTGGCCATACATCAGTCCGAGGTTGTACTGCGCTTGCGCTTGCCCCTGTGTAGCGGCCAGTCTGTACCACTTAAGTGCTTCGACATCGTCCTGCCCCGTACCTTTCCCTTGGTCATACATCAAGCCGAGGTTGTACTGCGCTTGCGCTTGACCCTGTGCAGCGGCCAGTCTGTACCACTTAAGCGCTTCGACATAGTCCTGTGCCACACCTTTCCCTTCTTCATACATCAAGCCGAGGTTGGACTGGGCATCTGAATATCCCTGCTCAGCCATCGGACGAAAAAGCCGCAGCGCAGTCGCATAGTCCTTGCGGTTGTACGCCGCAATCGCGTCCTCAAAAGGCCCTGCCCATGCAGTGCTGGCGAGCAGGAGAAGTGTGGTTAGTAATAGGCGTTTCATCGGGCTAGCTGGGCCAACTATGAACTGGAAAGGTAGCAGAATATAGGAAAGTTTCATATGGATTGTCTACAGACTAAGTTCGCCTCGGATTTTCAGGAGGCACCTGCACTCGGCAGGCTGCATTCTTCAAAGGCAGCTGAGACGCTGACAGCCACCGGGCAGGTGTCCCGTTTGCCCAGGACGTGGAAGTTTTGGAGCGACACGCGGACTGAATGCGTGCTTCCCTTGGGGAACCAGAGTCATCGATGATCCACAAGCCTCCAACACCGAAATCCTTCAATGCCACGGCCCACTACGCCACACGATGAAACAGTTGCCAGCCGCTTCACTTGGCCATGGCAACAAAGCGATGCAGCGTTTTATGCTAGGCGCTGCCGTGCAGTGGATCGACCCGCGCTGCCGGCGGCGCACCTGCCGTAGCGGACGGCCGATCCCGCGGTCGAGACCTTCAACACCCGTCCGCGTCCCGCCGCCACACTGGCACCGGCACCGGCACCGGCACCGGCACCGAACACCAACCCGGCCAACATCCGCTTCTGAACGGAGGGTCGAGCGGCCCTTCGATGTGCCGACCTGACGCCGCCTTTAATCGCTACAAATACGGTAGCTGGTTACGACCGTTTGACGCTGGGGAAGTCTGGTTTTATCCAAATTTCAGGGTCTTCACACCGTCCGGCGTGCCCAGCAGGCAGACATGGGCCTTCTGGTGCGCAAACACCCCCACGGTGACGACACCGGGCCACTGGTTGACCTGCGACTCGAAGCCCAACGGATCGGTGATCTGCAATCCGGTGACATCCAGGATGTGCTGGCCGTTGTCGGTCACCAATGGCAGTCCGTCCTTCATGCGCAGCTTCGCGACGCCGCCGAGCACGGCGAACTGGCGCATCAGGCGGTGCGCGGCCATCGGGATCACCTCCACCGGCAGCGGGAAGGCGCCCAGCGCCGTCACCAGCTTGGACTCATCAGCGATGCAGACAAACCGGCGCGACTGCGCTGCGACGATCTTTTCGCGCGTCAGCGCTGCGCCACCGCCCTTGATCATGTAGCCGTGGTGGTCGATCTCGTCCGCGCCATCGATGTAGACCGACAGGTCCTCGACCGCATTGCTGTCGAACACCGGTATACCCAGCGCCTTCAGGCGCACGGTGGACGCTTCGGAACTGGACACCGCGCCGATGATCTGGTCCTTCATCGCCGCCAGCGCGTCGATGAACTTGTTGACGGTGGAGCCGGTGCCCACGCCGACGATTTCGCCGGGCACGACGTAATGCAGAGCCGCCTGGCCGACGAGGGTTTTGAGCTCATCCTGGGTCATTTGAGACAATCCGTTGAAGTTTCCCGGAATTATCCAATCAATGTCGCTGCTCCCCTACGCCCTTGCCCGCCCCTTCCTGTTCGGGCTGGATCCCGAAACCGCCCATGAACTGACGCTGCACACCCTGGCGCGCGTCCAGGGCACGCCGCTGGCCTGGGCGTACTGCAACCGCCGCGTCGAAGACCCGGTCGTGCTGGCGGGGTTGAAGTTCCCCAACCGCGTGGGCCTGGCGGCCGGCCTGGACAAGAACGCCCGCTGCATCGACGGCCTGGGCGCGATGGGTTTTGGCTTTGTCGAGGTGGGCACGGTCACGCCGCTGGCGCAACCGGGCAATCCGAAGCCACGCCTGTTCCGCCTGCCCGAGGCACGCGCCCTGATCAACCGCTTGGGCTTCAACAACGACGGGCTTGACGCCTTTGTCGCCAATGTGAAGCGCTCCACCTTCCGCTCGCGCGGAGGCGCCACGCCTATGCTGCTGGGCCTGAACATCGGCAAGAACGCGGCCACACCGATCGAGGACGCCACCAGCGACTACCTCAAGGGGCTGGATGGGGTCTATCCCCATGCCGACTATGTCGCCGTGAACATCTCCAGCCCCAACACCAAGAACCTGCGCGCGCTGCAGAGCGACGAAGCTCTCGATAGCCTTCTAGGGGCCATCGCGGAGCGCCGCGAGATTCTGGTCGGCCAGCATGGAAAGCGCGTTCCGATCTTTGTGAAGATTGCGCCCGACCTGGACGAAGCCCAGGTGGAGGTCATCGCGGCCACGCTGCAGCGCCACGGCATGGACGGCGTCATCGCCACCAACACCACGCTGGCGCGCGATGCGGTCAAGGGCCTGTCGCACGCGGAGGAAACCGGTGGCCTGAGCGGCGCGCCGGTGCTTCAGGCCAGCAACCGCGTGATCCGCCAGCTGCGCGCCGCGCTGGGCAAGAAGTACCCGATCATCGGCGTGGGCGGCATCATGAGCGCCGAGGACGCCGTGAGCAAGATCAAGGCCGGTGCCAACGTCGTGCAGATCTACACCGGCCTCATCTACCACGGCCCGGACCTGGTGCGCGACGCCGCGCTGGCGATCAAGAACAGCGCCTGAGCGCCCTACTTGCGGCCGGGCGTGAAAAACAGGCTGATGCCGACCGCGATCAGGATCAGGGGCCACCAGGTGTGGAACAGCTCACGCAGGCTGATGTTGAGCAGCCCAAGATTGGACAGCAGAAAAAAACTGCCGATGACGATCAGCACGATCGCTGCAAAGTTGCCCCGCATGTGACCTCCAGGTTCCGTTGGCTCGATCCGTCAATGGTATCCGGGCCCGGCCCCTAGAGCCGCGCCGCCAGGCGCGCGGCCTGATCGATGGCTCGTTTCGCATCCAGCTCGCCCGCTTCAAAGGCGCCGCCGATCAGGTAGGCCGTCTTGCCCAGCGCCTGCAAGGCATCGGCCAGCTCGCGCTGCGGCACCTGCCCGGCGCACAGCACCACGGTGTCGCAGCCGATCCAGGTGGCGTCCTCGTGCTTGTCGCCGTAGGTCACCAGCAGGCCCTCATCGGTGATGCGTTCGTAGTTCACACCGGCGATCATCTCCACCTGCTTCATCTTCAGCGTCGTGCGGTGAATCCAGCCGGTGGTCTTGCCCAGCCCTGCTCCCGGCTTGCCCTTCTTGCGCTGCAGCAGCGTGACCTTGCGCGCCGGGGGGCTGACCTGCGGTCGCTCCTGGCTCAGGCCGCCGGGCGCGAGCGCCGGATCGGTCACGCCCCACTCGGCCTGCCAGGCCGCCAGGTCCAGCGTGGTGGAATGGCCATCGTGCACCAGGAACTCCGCCACATCGAAGCCGATGCCGCCCGCGCCGATGATGGCCACGCGCTCGCCCACCGGTTTGCGCTCGCGCAGCACGTCGATGTAGCTCAGGACCTTGGGATGTTCCTGCCCGGGGATCTTCGGGTCGCGCGGGGTCACGCCCGTGGCCACGATGACCTCGTCGAACGCGGCCAGATGGGGCGCGTGGGCCGGTGTGTTCAGGTGCAGGTGCACGCCGGTGGTCTCGATGCGCCGCGCCAGGTAGCGCAGCATCTCATGAAATTCCTCCTTGCCCGGCACGACCTTGGCCATGTTGAGCTGGCCACCGATCTCGGCCGCGGCATCGAACAGGTGCACCTCGTGCCCGCGCTCGGCCAGCAACGTGGCCGCCGTCAGGCCGGCCGGCCCGGCACCCACGACGGCCATGCGCCGGCGCGAAGCGGCGGGACGGTAGACCAGCTCGGTCTCATGGCAGGCGCGCGGGTTGACCAGGCAGCTCGTCAGCTTGTTCTGGAAGATATGGTCCAGGCAGGCCTGGTTGCAGGCGATGCAGGTGTTGATCTGGTCGGCCTGGCCCCTTTCCGCCTTCTTCACGAAGTCGGCGTCGGCGAGCAGGGGCCGCGCCATCGACACCATGTCGGCGCAGCCGTCGGCCAGCACCTGTTCGGCCACCTCGGGCGTGTTGATGCGGTTCGAGGTGACCAGCGGCGTGGTGATGCCGGCCGCCGCAAACTCGGCCTTCATCTTGCGGGTGACCCAGGCAAACGCGGCGCGGGGCACGCTGGTGGCAATGGTCGGAACGCGGGCCTCGTGCCAGCCGATGCCGGTGTTGATGATGCTGGCGCCGCCTTTCGCCACGGCTTTGCCCAATGTCACCACCTCGTCCCAGCTGCTGCCACCGGGCACGAGGTCGATCATCGACAGGCGGTATATGATGATGAAGTCCGGCCCCACCGCCTCCCGGGTGCGCGCCACGATCTCCAGGGGCAAGCGCATGCGGTTCGAATAGTCGCCGCCCCACTCATCGGTGCGCTGGTTGGTGTGCAGCGCCAGAAACTGGTTGATGAAATAGCCCTCGGAGCCCATGATCTCGACCCCGTCGTAGCCCGCCTCGCGCGCCTTCGCCGCACAGTTGACGAAGGCGCGGATCTGCCGCTCCACGCCCCGGAGGGAGAGCGCAAACGGGGTGAACGGGGAGATGGGAGACTGGATGCGAGACGGTGCCACCGCCAGAGGGTGGTAGCCATAGCGCCCGGTGTGCAGGATCTGCAATGCGATCTTGCCGCCGGCCTGGTGCACCGCATCGGTGACGACGCGATGGCGCCGCGCCGCGCCCGAGGTGGTCAGTCGCCCGGCAAAGGGCTTGGCCCATCCGGCGATGTTGGGCGCAAAGCCGCCGGTGACGATCAGGCCCACCTGCCCTTCGGCGCGCTCGCGAAAGTAGGCCGCCAGTTTGCTGAGGTCGCGGCCGTCTTCCAGACCGGTGTGCATCGAGCCCATGAGCACACGGTTGCGGATCTGCGTGAAGCCCAGATCCAGCGGCTTGAGAAGGTTCGGATAGAGGGCCAGGCCGGGCTCGGGCGGATGGGGGTGTGCTGCAAGCATGAAGAACGAGGTCCTGTGAGAGCAATGCCGCCATCATAGGCAGGTCACGCCGGCGCCAGCCCCGACCTTACCGCCGCCTGCGCAACGGCTCCAGCAACGACGACAGGCCGTTGTGGTCGATCTCGTGCATCAATGCCAGCAGACGCCCGAGTTCCCCCTTGGGAAACCCCTCTCGCGCGAACCAGTTGAGGTAGCTGCCCGGCAGGTCGGCGATCACGCGGCCCTGGTACTTGCCGTAGGGCATCTCGCGGGTGACCAGCTTCTCGAGCGAATCGGTGTCCATCGGGGTCAGCCGCCGGCGCGCTTGACCATCCGTCCCTGCGCCAAGAGCATCGCGATCACGCGCTCGCAGTGATCGCCCTGCACCTCGATGACGCCGTCCTTCACGGTGCCGCCGCTGCCGCAGGCGGCCCGGAGCTGCTTGCCCAGAACGGCCAACGCACCCTCGTCAAGCGCCAGGCCCTTCACCAGCGTGACGGCCTTGCCGCCGCGGCCTTTGGTCTCACGCGACACCCGCACGATGCCGTCACCGGCGGGGCGCGGTTGGGCGAGCTTGCAGGCGCACTGCGCCAGCGGCTGGCGGCAATCGGGGCACATGCGCCCGGATTCGGTCGAATAGACCAGACCGCCGGTGCCGGATCGGCTCTTCATGTCGGCAGTGCCCGTGGTTCAGCTGCGCACCCGCCCGTCCAGCGGGTAGGCCGGGTCGGTGTAGCCTGGAGTGGACGGGTGGCCCGGCCGCACCAGCGCGTCGACCAAGGCCTCGTCCTCGGCCGTGAAGCGGTAGTCGAGTGCCGGCCGGTAGTCCTGCCACTGCGCCAGCGTGCGCGGACCCGCGATCACCGAACTGACCGCCTGGTGCGCCAGCACCCAGGCGGTCGCAAACTGAGCCAGCGTGACGCCTCGCGCTTCGGCATGCGACTTCAGCGTCTGCGCGATCTGCAGCGACTCCTCGCGGAACTCGGTCTCGCCGATGCGCTTGTCGCCACGCCCGGCGCGGGTGCCTGCAGGCGCCGGCTGACCCGGCGCGTACTTCCCCGTCAGCACGCCGCGCGCGACCGGGCTGTAGGGCACCACGCCGATCCCGTGGTGCACGCAGGCTGGCAGGATCTCGACCTCGGGCATACGATTCAACAGGTTGTAATAGGGCTGGCAGACCACCGGGCCCGACATGCCGAGCTGGCGCGCCAGGTGCACCAACTCATTGATGCGCCAGCCGCGGAAGTTCGACACGCCCCAGTAACGGATCTTTCCGTCACGCAGCATGGCGTCCAGGGCGCGCAAGGGCTCTTCCAGTTCCATGCCGTTGTAGTCGCGGTGCAGATACAGGATGTCGACATGGTCGGTCTGCAGGCGCCGCAGGCTGGCCTCGACCTCGCGCTGCATCCAGCTGCGTGAGTAGTGGCCTTCGTTCACCCGCTGCGACATGGCATTGCCCAGCTTGGTCGCCAGCACCCAGTCGTGCCGCTGCCCCTGAAGCAGTTCGCCCAGCATGGCCTCGGACGCACCCTTGGTGTAGACATCGGCCGTGTCGATGAAATTCACGCCCTGTGCGCGCGCATCGGCCAGGATCCCGGCGGCCTCTTCGCGGCCGGTCTGGTCGCCGAACATCATGGTGCCCAGGCACAGCGCCGACACCTGCAGGTTGCTGCGCCCCAACCGCCGATACGGCATGGCCATGTCCTGCGTGCCGGTCACGGATTCTCCTCCGCAATGGCGGGCACAGCGGGCCAGGCCTGGCGGTGCCCTGGGCGGGCCAGGATCTCGATGTAGACCTGTGTGGCGCCCTCGCGCGCGGCTGCGTCGATCAACGCTCCCAGGCCCGACAGGTGCGCCGGCTCGGCCCCGGTTTCGGCAAGCCCGAAGCGGCAATCGAAATCCAGAAAATCCACGCCGGGGGGCAAGGCGCGGCGCCGCTCGCGCCGGACGTACTTGCGCAGTTCGTGCTTGAGCGCATCGACCACGCGGTCGCGATGGCGGCCTTCGATTTCGAGCTGGAATGTCTTTTTCATGGTGAGTCCCTGGGTGCGTGGCGGCGCGCCAGTCGGCCGCGTTGCGGGAGCGTGATTATGCGGCCTGGCCTGCCCCCGCCAGCGCGCCTATTCCTTCAGGCAAAAGCGCATGCGGGTGCCCGCCAGCTCCAGTTCGTCCCCGTCACCGAGCGGGACCGGATCCGCGCCAATCGGACGGGCGTTGAGCAGGGGCCCGTCGCCCCCTTCCATGACGGCCACGTAGTAGCCATTGCGCCGGTGGGAGATGGCCACGATGGCGATGCCGGGCTTTCCAAACGTGGTCACGGCCTTGACCACCGGCATCTCCAGGCCCGTCGACGAGCCCGAGAGCACACGCAAGCTGGCGTGGATGGCAGCGGCTTGCCCGTAGGTGCTCGCGCCGCCAAGCGGCATCGCGGTGGTCTGGCCGAAATCGCCCGGCGCGGCAGCACTGAGGTACTCGATGTGGATGCGCCCGACGGTGATGACGTCGTGATCGCGCAGCTTCTGCTTGCGCACCATCTGGCCATTCAGGTAGGTCCCGTTGGTGCTCCTGAGGTCCTCGACCGTGACGTCGGCGAGCCCCTCCAGAATGAACGCGCAGTGCTCGCCGCTGACCACCAGGTCGGCCAGAACGATGTCGTTGTGCGGCTTGCGGCCCAGCGTCGTGCGCTGCTTCTGCAGGTTCACCCGCCGGATTTCGACACCTTCGATCGACAGCACGAGTTGCGGCATGGGTACTCCCGTGGGGTGGGGGACTCGGCCCGTTGCGCCCGGCGTAGGGGGCCGGGGCCGGCATGGCGACAATGGTAGATCGCGGCGGTGAATCCGGCAAGCCGGCTCAGTCCGGCACGAACCGCGCCCGAAAGCGTGCCTCGTCCACCACCAGCTCCAGCGTCACCAGCTGCCCCATCTTCATGTCGGACAGCCGGCAGGCCGCATACAGACTGGACTTTCCCTTGAAATCAAAGGAGGGCAGGTCGATCAGCGCATAGGGATAGGGCACGAAGACCTGGTGCATAAAGATCTCCCTGTGCACGTTGCGCGGCGAAGGAAACAGCTTGTACTGCGCCGTGGTGATGGTCTTGCCGTTCATCGGGTGAGGCGCTCGGTGCAGGGCAATGGCGTTCTGACGGGCCAATCAGCCCAGAATGAACAGCAACCGGGAATCGCCAAGCTCCAGGACGTCCTGGTCGGCCAGCGGAGCCGCATCGGTGCCGATGGGTTGCCCGTTGTGCAAGGCAGGCTGCTCGCCGGCCTCCACGAGTGCCACGTAATAGCCGTGCCGCCGGTGGTAGACGGCCACGACGGCGTCGCCCGGCTTGCCGAACGTGGTGACCGTCTTGACCAGCGGCACATCGCGCCCCTGGGCCACACCCTCCAGCACCCGCAGGCTGGCCTTCTGCGCGCCGGCGCGGCCCGGCGCGCCCAATGCCTCCAGCCGCATCGGCGATGTCTGACCGGCCACCGCCACGGGCGGCTGGAGCAGGAAGCGGATGCTGTAGATCCCGACGGTGACGACATCCTGGTCCTCCAGTTGACGCCGCTGGATGCGCTCACCGTTGACATAGGTGCCATTGGTGCTGCCGACGTCCATCAGCCAGATAGCCCCTGAATCCCCGCGTTCGAACACGCAGTGCATGCCGCTGACCGAAAGATCCGACAGGGCAACGTCGTTGTGGTGGCGTCGCCCGAGCGTGGTCCGGTCCTTCATCAGATGCACATGCTGCGTTTCAACGCCGTCGCTTGATACGACCAGTTCGGCCATGGTGTCCCTTCAACTCGAGAAAAAAGCCCGATCGGGCCCTGCGATTGTCGTCGCACGAAATGTGCCATTTTCGCAGGCCGCGGGCGCCCTTCTGCCGTCCGTGCGCTGTTCACCGGGGAGCCGAGGGCCTATGCGCGGGTGCGCAGTGGCACGGTGCCGCACGCGCGGCACCGGCCAGACTCGTAAAGTTGACAAAAATTGGCAGATTCCCAGCGCCAATGGGTCATTTATTGCTACCAAATCCGAAGTAGCCCATCGTCCCGGACGCGGAGCCGGTTGGCACACGGCAGGGGCCGCCAGAGCCTGGTGGACCCCATCGGTCCCCGGTTGCCGCGGGATGCGCCCCCGCTCAGTTCTTGCGACCGATGGCGGTGTAGAGCTCTGCCACCGGTACCACCCGTCCGTGCAGGGGCAGGATTTTCTCGACCTGCAGGTTCAGGCGCTCCATGTTCTGCACCAGGTTGACGTGCAAGGCATTGGGCGTGGCGGGCGGCGGCGCGCCGGGCGGGCCAGGCGTGAAGGCGTCGGCTTCGATCAGCAGCTTCTCCTTGGGCAGGTAGACCATCATGAAGCCGCGCGCATGCACGCTGCCCTCGATGTAATGCACGTCAGCCACGCGATCACCATCGGTGAAGCGCCGCTGCCCCGGCACCCCCGTCAACTGCGCCGTGCGGCCGGACTTCTCCATCGCATCGGGGCTGAGACGGTTCGGATTGGCCAGCGTCTTTTCGAAGTAGGGCCGCGCCAGCTCGCTGGTGACCAGTATGGCGCCCTCGGCCACGGCGGTGCGCAGGCCGCCCGAATGGTCGAAATGGTGGTGCGAGTTGACGACAAAGCGGATCGGCTTGCCGGGGGCGAGCTTCTTCGCTTGCGCCAGCATCGGCAGGGCGCGGCCGTCAAACAAGGGGCTTTCGACCACCATCAGGTGGTCCTTCATCTCGATGGCCACGCTGTTGTGCGAGCCCCCGGCCAGGAACCACACCCCCTCGGCCACCTTGTCGGCCGTGACCTTTTCAGTCGCCGCACTCACCAGCGGCGGCACCTCGATGGCGGCTGGCGCATTCGGCTTGACCTCGCTCACGGCCAGGTCCAGCACCGGGAAGCCGCCCAGGCTCTGGCGGATGCGTTTCGGGAATCTGACCCCGCCGACGTCCTGGTAGTCCGAGAACGTGATCACCGAACCCAGGTCGCCCATCACCGGGTTCGGCAGCACCGACTCGATCTGCTCCACCAGCCCGTCGGCATTGATCAGCGCCATGGCCCGCAGGCGCCCGGGCATGACGAAGGAGACGGCCCACAGGGTGCGGCCGTCCTGCGTGCGGGGGGTCAGCGTGGGCTGGTTGGCGAGTGCGGCCTTGATCACGCCGTGCGGTGTGGTCCACAGGTCATGCACGCGCGCGTCCAGGTCGCGCGGCGAAGCCACCGGCGCCGGGCCGACGAGATTCCATGCATAGCCACCGCGCATCAGCCCGGTGGTGCGCTGCTCGCCGGTGCCCATCAGCGGCACCGCGCCCCCGCCCGTGGGCTCGGCCCGGCTGCGTGCGGCGTCCTCGCGGAAGGCCCCCTGGTCATAGTCCGCCAAACGGGTAAAGCTGGAATAGGTGATCTTCGGCCAGGCCCCGCTAGGCTCGTAGGCCTGGCCGAAAGTGGCCCCAGTGCCACTGCCGGCGAACGAAATGCTCTTCAGGTCCTTGCCGCCCATCGCGCTGTCGGCCCGTCGCAGCACGGACTCGGCACTCTCGGGCGCCACGCTGGCACAGGAGGCCAGCACGGCGACGGCTGCCGTCCAAGCGAAGAGGTGGCCGAGCCGGCCGATGGGAGAAGTTCGAACCATGTTGCACTCCTGTTGCAGGCGGGTTGCCGGGAAGTCGACTTCCTTGATCCTAGTCAAGCGACCACGCCGCCGACACTAGGGAAAGCCGCTACAAAATAAGGCCACCGCAAGGGAATATTCCTGCAAGCCGGGTTTGCCGACCCCCAATCGCCCCACCACCATGCCCCGCCACCCCATCGATGTGCCGCCCCTGCCCGACCGTCTGGCCACAGCCCTGGCCTTGCTGCACGCGCAGGCGCGCCCCGGCGAGCTGGCCGGCATGGCGCGCTTTGGCATCGTCGGCAAACACCGCCTGGGTCTGTCCATGCCCGCCATGCGCCAGATCGCCAAGACCCTCGGGCGTAACCACGACCTGGCCCTGCAACTCTGGGCCACCGGCATTCCGGACGCACGGATCGTCGCCGGCATGGTGGCCGACCCGGCGCGCCTGACGTCGCGGCAGATGGATGCCTGGGCGCAGGGTTTCGAGTCCTGGGACGTCTGCGACCAGGTCTGCGGCAGCGCTTTTCTGGCCTCGCCACAGGCCTGGGACAAGGTAGCGCAATGGGCCGCGCGCCCGCAAGCCTTTGTGCGCCGGGCCGCGTTCTCCCTGCTGGCCACGCTGGCGGTGCACGACAAGTCAGCCGACAACGCCGCCTTCGTCCACGCGCTGGCGCTGATCGAAGACGCTGCCGGCGACGAGCGCAACTTCGTGAAAAAGGCCGTGAACTGGGCGCTGCGCAACATCGGCAAGCGCAACCCCGCGCTGAACCAGGCCGCCATCGACGCTGCCCGGCGCATCCAGGCACAAGGCACGCGATCCGCGCGCTGGATTGCCGCCGACGCCTTGCGCGAGCTCACCGGCGACGCGGTACAGGCCCGTCTGACGGCGCGGGGCTGACCCCAGCGTCATTTTCCAATGAAATCCATCGAAAATGGCCACAACCCAGCGTGATTGGGTCGCTGGTAGCTACTAAATCAGGAGTAAACAGGGTGTTCGACCCCGGCACCCTGCCCCGTGCCAGCGGGTACAGTCGGACTTTTCCCTTATCGGACAGGACCTCACATGGCACGGGCAAGTCAATGGGCAGAAAAGGTGCTGGCTTTGCTCCAGGGCGGCAACACCGCGGCGTCGATCGCCCAGATCAAGGTCGCACCCAGCGTGAAAGACCTCAAGGCGCTGCAGACCGCCATGATCGTCGGCCGCCTCACCGGGCGCTGGCGCGACGTGGACGAGGCCGTGCAGGACAACCTGGCCCTGCTGTCGGCCCCGCGCCTGCACCGCGCCCCCTGAGGTCCGCGATGCACACGACCCATCCCACCCCGTCCAAGGAAGCCATCGCCCTGCTCGACCCGTTCGAGCGCCTCGGGCTGGACCGCATCGAACTGGTGCAGACGCTCTCCCAGGCCGAACGCGCGCTGGATGAACTGGCGCGGGCAACGGCCTGGGGGTTCGACACCGAGTCCAAGCCCACCTTCCAGAAACACGAGGTCTCGCACGGGCCGCATGTGGTGCAACTGGCCACGCTGGAGCGGGCCTGGGTGTTCCAGCTGCACGACGCCGACTGCCGCGCCCTTACCGCCGAAGCCTTGGCCCGGCCCGGGGTGGTGAAGGCCGGCTTCGGGCTGGGCGACGACCGCAAGCGCATCCGCGAGAAGCTCGGCGTGGAGCCGCAGCAGGTGCTGGACCTCAACCACGTGTTTCGCCAGCGCGGCTACCGCAAGGACATGGGCGTGAAAGGCGCGGTGGCGGTGCTGTTCAACCGGCGCTTCATCAAATCGGGCAAGGCGTCCACTTCCAACTGGGCCAATGACCGCCTGAGCGAAGCCCAGCTGATCTATGCGGCCAATGACGCCTGGGCCGCGCTGCGGGTGTACCACGCGCTGGGTCTGGACGCCGATCTGCCAGCGGCCTGACGCGGGGGGCTCAGACCCTGCCGGGCACCTGCATGCGCGTGCCCAGGTGCAGGCCCGCATCCAGCAACAGCAGCTCTCCGGTCATGGTGCGTGCGCCGTCGATCAGCCAGACGATGGCTTCAGCCACGTCCTCGGGCGTGCTGGCGCGGCCCAGGGCCGTGCTCTGCTCGGTCAGGGCCTTGACCTTCTCGAAGCCCTCCTGCCCCAGCCCGTCGACGAACCAGCGAGAGGTGATCAGGCCCGGGCAGACCGCGTTGACGCGCACCTCCGGCGCCAGTGCGCGCGCCAGGTACAGCGTCATCGAATTGACGGCCCCCTTTGAGGCGATATAGGGCACCGAGGAGCCGATGCCCAGCGAGCCGGCCACCGACGACACGTTGACGATGCAGCCCTGCGCGGCCTTCAGGTGCGGCGCACAGGCGCGCACCATCTGGAAGGCGCCCACCGCGTTCACCGCAAAGATGCGTTGAAAAGTGTCCGCGTCCAGCACCTCCCAGTTCGCCGCGCCGGTGAAGGTGGAGATGCCCGCGTTGTTGACCAGCGCGTCGACGCGCCCCCAGCGCGCCACCGCCGCATCAACCAGCGCCCGGCAGTCGGCGTCCTCGGCCACGTCGCCCTGCATCAGCAGGGTGTCGGCACCCGCCTCGTCACAGGCGGCTTGCGACGCCAGCGCCGCGGCCTCGCTGCGCGAGTAGTTGATCAGGACGTTGTAACCGCGACGGGCCAGCATGAGCGCGGTGGCCGCACCCACGCCAGTGCCCGAACCGGTGATGAGGGCGACTTTACGATCGTTCATGAAAACTCCCTGGTTTCGGACGGCACGCGCCCACGAACAGTTCAATCCGGCTTGGCCCCGGACTCCTTCACCACCTTGGCCCATTTGACCGTCTCGACCTGGATCAACGCGGCCAGGGCCTCGGGCGTGCCGGGGGATGGGTCCAGCCCCAGCGTGGTCAGCTTCTCTTTCACATCGGGCAGGGCCAGCACGCGGGCGGTCTCGGCGCTGATGCGCAGTTGCACATCGCGCGGCAGGCCGGCCGGGGCCAGCAAGGCGAACCAGGAGGTGGCTTCGAAACCCGGCAGGCCCTTCTCGGCGATGGTGGGAATGTTGGGCGCAGCGGGCGAGCGGGCGGCACTGGTCACGCCGATGGCGCGCACCTCGCCGGCCTTCACCAGCGGCAGCGCCGAGGGCATGTTGTCGAAGATCATTTCGATGCGCCCGCCCAGCAGGTCCGGCACGGCCTGCGCGCGGCCCTTGTAGGGGAGGTGCTGCATCTTCACGCCAGCCATGGTGTTGAACAGTTCGCCCGACAGGTGGATCGAGGTGCCGCTGCCCGAGGAGCCGAAGTTCAGCGGCTGCTTGCGCGCCAGTTCGATCAGTTCCTTGACGTTCGTCGCGGGCACCTTGTTGTTGACCACCAGCAGGTTGGGCGTGGACGCCAGAAAGCTCACCGGCGTGAAGTCCTTGACGTGGTTGTAGGGCATGACTGCGTACAGCGCGGGGTTGATGGCATGCGTCCCGACCGTGCCGATCACCAGCGTGGTGCCGTCGCCCGCGCTCTTGGCCACGAAATCCGCGCCAATGTTGCCGCCCGCGCCGGGCTTGTTGTCCACGGTGAAGGTCTGGCCCAGCGACTGGCCCCATTTGTCGGCCAGGATGCGCGCCAGCGTGTCGGGCGCGCCGCCTGGCGGGAAGGTCACAACGATCTTCACGGGTTTGGTCGGCCACACCGCCGATTGCGCCAACGCCTGTGCCGCAGGCAGCAGCGCGGCGAGCGCCAGCGCGGCCAGGGGCGCCCCTTGGGAAAATGCAAGCCTGAACGCGGATCGGCGTGATGTGACGGGCATGGAGGTCTCCTCGGGTTGTTTCAGGCCAGTGTGCCGAAGGCAGGGCCGCTGCACAGCCCCGAAAACCCTGACGCGCGTCGCCCGCACGACAGCATCGACGGCGCGCGCGGCGCCAAGGGCCGGCTGGGTCTGGCCACACACCGTGGAGCCGTCGTACGGCCTTTGTGCGCCATCAGACAGATGGCCGCGCGGCCAGCCGCCACAATGAACCTGAACCGGAGGACTCCGCAGTCCCGATGCCCGACGCGGCAGGTTCCGCGAGATTTCCGCCCAACGCGCGTCACCACCAGCCTGAAGGTCGATCCATGAAAAAACTGCTCCTCGCCACCGCGCTCCTCGCGCTGGCCGGTTCCGCCCATTGCGCAGACGTCGCCGTCTCGGTCACGGTCGGCCAGCCCG
>Ga0208938_1001282_pt1 | contig 14990 bp, 17 predicted proteins | sample AD_UKC125_MetaG_FD_184434 | JGI IMG/M metagenome (GOLD analysis project Ga0208938, IMG submission 184434) | Active sludge microbial communities of municipal wastewater-treating anaerobic digesters from USA - AD_UKC125_MetaG (SPAdes) (version 2) | ecosystem: Engineered > Bioreactor > Anaerobic >...
ATGGGCGTTAAACCCAGCAGCTACCGTTGCTCTTTGGAGGCGCTTTTGAGGCGCGTCATCAAGGGCGAAAGTCTTTGGAACGTTTCAAGCGTGGTCGATTGCTACAACTGTGTCTCCGTCATGACGCTCCTTCCCATGGGAGCTTATGATGTACATAAACTTAGAGGCGACCTCACGCTGAGGTACGGCAAAACAGGCGAGATATTTCTTCCCCTCGGTTCAGGTGATGAAATTACCGTCAAAGACACCCACATCGTCTATGCCGACGAGGAAAAGATTTGCTGTTGGCTGTGGAATCACCGCGACAGCAGGTTATGCGCCGTTACGACCGATACAAAAGAGGCGCTCTTTTTCGTCGATGCAGCCCAGGAATTCGATGCACCGGAAGTAGAAAAAGCTTTGGACCTGCTTTCATGCCATCTTGAGGCGATTGGATGCAAGGTTAGGGCAAAGGGAATCCTAAACAAACTTACCCCACAGGCACCGGACGTATAAAAGCACCGGGATCTACCATTATGAGACCACTAAATAGCTAGATTAATGATAGATTCTTTGAGCCGCTTTTTGGATCAATATTTTGCAAACATGCTTAAAATGCCCGTATCGAAGATGATAATCCCAAAAATCATCTCTACCTCTTCAATACAGACGTTCTAGCTTCATAGGGGTTTTAAGTATATTAACCTATTAAACTAAAATTCAAGATTAAAGATCCGACCCCGAAAATTTAGTCTTTTTTCTCGCGGATGTGTTCGAGGCCCTTCTCAAATATTTGTTTGACGTGGTCGTCGGCGAGGGAGTAGAACACGTTTTTCCCCTCGCGCCTGTTTTTTACCAGGTTTGCCTCCCGAAGCGAGCGGAGCTGGTGGGAGACGGCAGACTTCGTCATGCCCAAAAGCACGGCCAGGTCGCAGACGCACATCTCGCTTTCATCTAAGGCCCACATAATTTTTACCCTTGTGCTGTCGCCCAGGACCTTGAAGAAATCCGATAAATCGTAAAGCTCCCTTTCGTCGGGAAGTTTTTTTCTGACTGCGTCGACCACCTCCTCGTGGATGACGTCGCAGTCGCAGACCATTTCGTCCTTTTTCATGCCATGCCTCCGATTGACTAAATTGTAGCTTAGTAATCCTATCAAAAGGATGTAATGCCCCTGCAAGTATCAGTCGATTGTATTCTATCATTAACCCAAACGTTGAAAAAGCGGATATTTTCGCGATGTTTCGACGTTTCTTTTCGCGTTTCTGCCGATATTTTTTTAAAAAAGGCCTTATGACCTTGACGGTTGAACGATCACTCAACTATAATTGCCTTGACAGTTGAAGATACATTCAATTATAAAGCTAAAAAGCGTTATGCCTAAAAAAGGAGGCGTCGGCATGAAAAGGGCATTTAAACTCGAGGGACTAAACTGCGCAAACTGCGCGGAAAAGATGGAAAGGGAGATCAAAGCCTTGGAGGGCGTCAACTTCGCGTCCGTAAATTTCATGACCACTAAGATGGTCATCGACGGTGACGATTCAAGATTTGACGAAATCGTCAAAGCAGCACAAAAGATCGTTATAAGATACGAGCCGGACGTGGTGGTAAAGAAGGCTTAACGATGCGTATTACGCCGCACCAAAAGAGGATCGCCGAGATAGCTATAGGTTTGGGGCTTTTTCTTTTTGCCCTATTACTGGAGGCTGAAAACGCGGCCCGGCTGTTACTTTTTTTGGCTGCCTACGCGGTAGCCGGCGGCGACGTGATTTTAAGGGCGGCAAGAAACATCTCGCGCAGGCAGATATTCGATGAAAACTTCCTTATGAGCGTTGCCACGATCGGGGCCTTTTGCATCGGACAGTACAGCGAAGCCGTCGCCGTGATGCTTTTTTACAAGATCGGCATGCTATTTCAAGGCAGAGCAGTGGAAAAGTCCAGAAGGTCCATCGTCGAGCTCATGAACATACGCCCCGATTACGCAAACGTTAAAAGAGGCGACCTTATAGATCGCGTCGATCCAGACGAAGTAAACATTGGCAACGTCATCGTCATAAAACCAGGAGAGAAGGTGCCCTTAGACTGCGTGGTCATGGAGGGTAGCTCAACCCTTGATACCTCGCCTCTGACCGGTGAATCGATGCCCAAAGCTGTACGCGAAGGCGACGAACTGCTAAGTGGGTCCGTCAATTTAAACGGCCTGCTCGTCGCACGGGTCATAAAAAATGCCAGCGAATCGACGGCATCAAAAATCCTGGATTTAGTCGAAAACGCCTCCGCCAAAAAATCAAAACATGAGAACTTCATCACCAAGTTTGCCCGCTTTTATACGCCTGCCGTCGTGGGCGGAGCGGCCTTCATAGCCGTCGTCCCGCCTCTGATGCTTGGAGGCTCGGCATTTGGCGACTGGATCTACAGGGCGCTTGTCTTTCTCGTAATTTCATGCCCCTGCGCGCTGGTTATCTCCATACCTTTAAGCTTCTTTGGAGGGCTTGGCGCCGCTGCAAGAAAGGGCATCCTCGTGAAGGGAAGCAACTACTTGGAGGCTTTGGCCGACGCGGAAGTGGCCGTCTTCGACAAAACCGGCACGCTCACCAAAGGGACTTTCAAGGTACAAGAAGTCGTCTCAAAAGACATACATAATAATGAAGAAATTTTAAAATTCGCCGCCTGCGCCGAAAGCTTTTCAAACCATCCCATTTCCCTTTCGATCAGGCGGGCCTATGGCAAAGAAATCGATGCCGCACTCATTTCAAAGGTCAAAGAAATACCAGGGCAGGGCGTTATCGCCACCATAGACGGCCACTTGGTCGCAGCGGGAAACGCCAAGATGATGCAGATGCTTGACATACCAGTCGAAGACCCTGTCGACGCTGCAACGGTGGTACACGTCGCGATCGACGGCGAATACAAAGGCTATATCGTAATAGGAGACGTTATCAAGGAAGACGCAGCAAAAGCCGTCAGCGAGCTTAAGACCCAAAAAGTAAGAAGGGTCGTAATGCTTACGGGCGACGCAAAGTCCGTAGCTGAAAGCGTGGCTATGAGCCTTGGCATTGACGAGGCCTACGGCGGGCTGCTTCCTGCGGATAAGGTGCAAAAGGTGGAGGATCTCATGGCGGGCAAATCCCCAAAGAGGAAGCTCATCTTCGTCGGAGACGGCATAAATGACGCTCCTGTGCTTGCGCGGGCGGACGTGGGCATCGCCATGGGAGGGCTTGGGTCGGACGCCGCCATCGAGGCAGCCGACGTGGTCATAATGACGGACGAACCATCGAAAGTCCCAGTCGCCATTAAAATAGCCAAGCGAACGCTTGGCATAGCCAGGCAAAACATCGCCATCGCCCTGGGCGTCAAAGGTGCCGTCTTAGCCCTTGGCGCCTTAGGGATAGCCACCATGTGGGCAGCAGTCTTTGCCGACGTGGGTGTCACACTTATAGCCGTCCTTAACGCAATACGGGTGTTGGGGTCGGATCTTTAATCTTGAATTTTACTTTAGCAGGTTAATCTTGTTTCAAAGGGGGAAGCCTTGAGGGTATTGGGACAGTAAGTTTTAAATAAAACTAAACCACTCTAGGAATTTTTGCGGATCTTTCCTTGGTGCTTGGGCAGTAAGTTTTAAATAAAATCCTGGTTTGGCTTGCAAACTCAAGGCTTTGTTTTTAGCGTTTTGCTTAATACATCATCCCAAGCAGCCACATAGGAATCACGCCGGGCAGTGGCACGTCAAGGCCGTCTCTTACGACGAAATCTGCGGCTTTGCCCGATTTGCTCTTGCCGCCGACTTCCAGAGTTACGCCGTCGACGACAAAGTCGCAAATCCTTTCATCATCTGCTGCAAAGACGCTTCTACCTGCTTCTTCGAGCGAGCAGGCGACGAATGCCTCCCGCACGTTTGCCGTGTTTCCATTTAAGACATAGTAAGTCGACGGGTCGTAGAAAAAGAGTTTCGCTCCTCGAAGGTGAAGCTTGGAAGCCGCGCCTTTTCTTTCGATGACGCGAATAAGGCATATACGCGTCATTACCGCAATTAGATCGTATAGCTTTACCTTACCGACACCCCACTCGCGCGTTAGCGACTCCACGCTAATTACGGGAATTGGCGACATGGCAAGATGGCCAACTATTGCCTGCATGAGCCGAAGGTGGTTTTCCGCGATTTGTGGCGTCCAAAATGGCACATCCGAGAACAACATTTTGTCCAGCACGTTTTTCAACCTCTCCGCGTAATGTCCCTCGAGGAAAAATGGTCGAAGCCCTTGGCGCAAATATTCCCCGAAGGCCGCCAGTGGGTTTATTGCATTTATTACATCCTGGACCGAGGGTATGTCTGGGTTGAAGGGGTCAATCACGGGAAAGAGGTGATCGAGTTTTATGGCGATGAATTCCCTGAACGAAAGAAGGGGAACCCTGATTTGAACGAACCTGCGCGATAGGTCGGAAACGCCACTTTCAAGCGATGCACTGCTGCTGTCGGTGGCCCAGATCCTCTTGCCAGGGAAGGCGTCGTAAAGCGCCTTTAGGTGCACGGCCCATTCGCGAGCGTAATGCACCTCGTCTACGATAACACCGTCGTAGCCGGCTCCGAAGGCCGCCTCGCATATATCCCACAGCTTAAAGGGCGCCACCAAGGGATTGTCCGCTGGGATGTAAAGCATTCCCTTCGACCTTGACAGCGCTAACGTCGTCTTTCCCACGCCCCTGGGGCCCAGCACAAGCAACCCCCTGGCCGACAGGTCAAGGGCGTCGAAATACGGTCGCAAACGCTTCGGCAAGTTTAAAACGAGGCGGGCCTGTATTTCTTGCAGTTTTGATAGCAAATCTTGCAAGGTCATGATATTCTCCTTTTCGTTCTGTCGTAGAACGATTTTATCATATATTCGTTCTTTTGCAAAACGAAAATACCATATATCTTAAAATGCGTTTTTCAAGAGAACTAAATTAGCGGGGTTTAATGACCCTGTGGCTTTTGCCTTCAGTACGCGTTCAATAAACTTTCTATGAACATTTCGTTTGTGGTATTTAATATTTAAATAGAATAACGCCCATAGAATGTAAGATGATCGTTCTATTTAATTGAACTACTATATTGAAATTCAAAACTAAAGACCTGACCCTCGGGTATTTGCACTACACATCTTTGAGCGGTCTAAGACCTTCGCTTTCTTTTAAGGCTTCCTTTAAAATGTCTTCTACGTCGTGTTCCTTAGCTGCCTTTTTTAAATAGTCGAAATCCATGTCTTCTGCATGCAGCGCTATTATTTTGACGGCCCATTCAAAGTCGCTTGGACTTTGCCAAAACTTGGCTGCAGACAGGCGGTCGATGATTAAGTCTTCTGTGCCTATGATGTAGACATTTTTGCCGTCAATCTCTAGAACGGTCAATTTTTCCGGCGAACCGGCCAATACCTCGTCAGGGGGGATCTCGATAGCGACATCAAGTTCTGTGGAATACCAATGCCTTTCGCCCATCCTATGCATAAACCCCAAGTTTTCAAGCACCGTCTTTACCTTTTCTCTGTCGCTTACCACCAAGTCGATATCCTTTGTAGCATAACCGCCTAAGGTGTAAAATTCCAGGGCGACTCCGCCGACCAAAATTGGCCTTACGCCTTCGGGCTCAAGAGCTTCAGTTATCAAGGCAACCACTCCTAGAGCTTTGCGAAGTGGGTCGTTTTCTTTCTTTAAAGCATTAAGGATATTCTTTATTCCTTCGTCCATTTCATGCGATACCTCCGCGGGCCAAGCTTTTCGATCTTCCCGCTGGCCAAAGCCTTCTGCCAACGGTTATAGTCCAGCAAAAATAAAACGACGTTTTCTTCCGGATCACGTGCTTTTCTTAAGCGTAACGGCTTGCCTCTGTGGGCATCGCTTGCTACATGCAAGTGCAGGGACTGCTTTCGCATTTTTTCTATATACTCATCATAGTTTAATTTCCTCATTATTTTTAACGCCCTCCCAAAAAGTTAAGGCTTCCTTATTTGCTTTTAACGGATGTCCAGCCTTAATTCTTCTACGAAGTATAATCCCTCTGTTTGTTTTAGTTGCACGTGTCAAATCCCATATGAGATCTAAACTGGTTACTTCTTTTATTTTATTATAACTCGAAACCAAGGAAACATATTCTCTATATTAATATAGCAGTAAAGTATATTATAGCATATCGTTAAAATGGCATGCTGTAAACATAAAATTCAAAACTAAAGACTTGACCCCAAAATTTTTTATTATCCAGCCCTTGACAGGCAGAGTCCGTTGTCTATAATTAGACCATCAATTAGTGGGATTTTCCCACTAGGGGGAATAGAAGATGGCTGACACAAAAGAAGTGGCTGTAAGAATAGACAGCAAAGGTCGCATTACTTTGCCCAGGAGCATGAGAAAGGCCTTGGGAGTAAAAGCGGGCGACACGTTGTTTTTCAAGTATGATCCGCAAAGTAACCGTTTGCAGATAGCCCCTGCAGTGAGTCCTTTTGACGCCTTAGCCGAAGAAGCTGTCAAGGAGTATAAGGAAGGTCGTACCAGAACTATAGAAGAGTACGCCAAAGAAAAAGACATCCCTTTGGACGTCGAATGAACTTTGAACTGCATTTGACAAAGAGCGCTGAAAAAGACCTGACGAAGCTGCGGGGACTGGTCGAAGAAGCCGTCAGGGAAATTCTGGCGCTCAAGCAAAACCCATATTTGGGCCATCAGCTGAAAGGCTCTCTGGTAGGAGTCAGGGCTTTGGAATTTTCTCTCAAGGGAGTGGCTTATCGGGCTGCCTATATAGTACAGGAAGACGATAAGACCTGCCTGGTGTTCATGATAGGACCCCACGAAGGTTTTTATCAAAAGGCGGCGCGTAGGGCAAAGGCCTTAAAAAGCCGCGAAGGATAATCGGCTATCCATTGGGAAAAGATCCTGATAGACGGCCAGCAGCGGGTCGTTGCCTTGATGGCTGCTTTGCATGGCCAGGAAGTAAGGAAATGGGCACATCTATGAGCGAAGCCGAAAGGATTGGAGCTTCTATCGGTATCGGGTTGGGAGTGACCTTGATCCTGCGCATTTGGGTTGCCGGAGCCATAATCTCCGATTTACTTGCACTTCTCACGTGTCCCAAGGCATAAGAAAAACCGAAGCTGCTGAGGATGGAGCCGAGCAGGCTGGTGGTGACAAGACGGTCCGGTTTTCCATTTACGTCGCCTGCCCACAAGCCTGTCAATGCCTCAAGTTTATAATTCCGTGCTCTTGTTTCGCTCGACATGGGCGTCTCTTTTTCAAAAAATACATTCGAGGCAGAAACAGGTTAGTTCCCCTTCAGTTTTCCACTCTACGCAAGCATGTATGTTATGGCAGTTAGGGCAAAGTTTTACTGATAAATCATTGCTGCATATGTCGAGTGTCCCTTGTTTCTCGTGCAGGTCGAAGAGCTCCTTCAGATATTTCCCAGCCACCAATCTGTGAAGTTTGTCTTTTTTCTTCAGACCCAACCATTCGAATATTCCCTTGTTGCCTCTAGCGAGATTACAGTTTCGGCAAGACCAAACCATATTTTCAGCAACATTTTGTCCTCCTCGAGAAACAGGGATTAGATGGTCCTTTTGGAGGTTCAAGACGGCCCCACAGAAAACGCACTCCCTAGGGAGCGTGGCTTCTTTCTCCCATTCTCGATTGGTTCCGGAAATTGTTATTTTCCCTTCGCGTAAAGCGTTGAACCTATTAGTAACGAACTTGTAGTATATTTCACCATTGAATGCAGAGCGAGAAATTAGCTTGGCGTATTCGTACAGCAGTTCTTCGCGAATAGTTCTTACATATGCTGGAGGCATATTCAAACACCTCTTCGTTTTGGAGTTGCCCCAGTATACTAGACACTTTCATGCTTGGTCTTTAAGCTGCTTCCGGCTTTTTGTGTTCGTCAAACCACCGCTTCAAATTCATCTGGGCTCAGGTACTCGAGTGTAGAATGTCGCCTGCTCCTATTATAGAACACCTCGACGCACTTTTGAAGTTTCGAATTATCCGGAATTGGTATCAGCGGTAGTTGTACGGGTTCTGGGGTCGGATCTTTAATCTTGAATTGATGGAGTAGGCGTATCAGATTCGCGTGAGAAAGTCTTCGGCATTGGCCCCGGTATCATGTATGGAGACAGGTCGAGCACCTACATCGTGAATTACTACTTCGAAGACGATGTGGAAAACAGGCCGGAGGGGGATAGGCTCGTTTTTAGATATATGAGCAGCTTTTAACAATCGTTTTAAGGTAGCCCCCAAGGCATTTATGAGGTTTTAAAGCTGCTTGGGCTGTTATAATGTTGTTGCAAACACGAGCAAGACTTTAATTTATAATGTCCTTTTCGTGTCGGAAAAGGAAGGCGGTTATTATGAAAAAAGAAAACAAAAAGGAAATTGAAGCGAAACTACGCGACTTTTTTGCCATGCAAGACATAAAACTGGCCTTTCTGATTGGCTCTTACGCCATGGGGACAGCTAGGCCAGATAGCGACGTGGATATTGCCGTGCTTTTCGGAAGGTCCTTTGACGTCAAGCAAGTCTTAGACTTGAAAGAGCAGCTCACTGAGTTAGTTGGAGCAGACGTAGACCTTGTAGTCCTTGATAGCGTCGGTCCGGTGATGAAGATGCAGGCGTTAAAAACGGGCATCTTGTTGCATGCTGAAAAAGGAGCTTACGAGCAGTTTTTTGTTTCTACGGTAAATGAGTATGACGACTTAAAATATTGCCGCAGGGAAATTGAAGAAAACATCCTAAGGAGGCGGCTTTATGCCTGACAAGGACATAGTTTTGGCGAAGGTTGCTACTATACAAAGGTGTCTTGACAGAATCCGTGACGTTACGGGTCTTGATCCCAAAAGCCTTGAAGATATCGACAAGCAGGATATATTCGTCCTTAACCTGCAGCGCGCAATTCAAGCCTGTATAGACCTTGCCGCCCACGCTGTGGCATTAGAACATTTAGGCCTTCCCGAAAGCGTCAGAGATAACTTCGTATATTTGATAAACATACAAATACCACTGAGCCCGCCCTTAACAGGCGCTGATCTCGGTGGCATTTGTGAAACCTAAAATAGCTTTTTATGTTAACCTGCTAAATTAAAATTCAAGATTAAAGATCCGACCCCGGAACTTTTGCGACCCCGGAACTTTTGAACCTACCGTAACCGTAATTGGTCTTAGCGCCAATGCCTGATTCGCTGAGCATCTGCTTTAGGTGTTTTGATGTTTTGGCAAAAATTTCGTTGGAAAGCCTATTTTGCGTATTGTCTTTTAATAGCGTAAATCTGAATGTCCCTTCCGCGATCGTGATGTACGTAACAGGGACGGGGTTGTACCAATCGTTCGGAGGGCGGTCGGAGTTCATGTAATATGGCTGAAAGTGGTTGTTTACTATGTCAACGCCGAACTTTAAGTCGCTTTTTGGGATGGCCTCCAGGAATATCAGGCATCCTTGCACGTTTTCGGAATCTTCGCCTTCTTTTGTGTCTTCGCCAAAAAGGTCCTTAAAATACTCAACCAATAAACCGTTGTTTTTAAGATAATGTGCCAGGGAGCCCTTGATCGCACTGCTTGGGATTACGGGTATGCCGTAGTTTCTCGAAAACGTCATTCCGACTTCAATGGGGGAGGGATTGCCCGAGCCGACGAGCAACCTCCCTTTAAGTATGAGGTCGAAGTCACAAACCTTGCTCATCTTCGGCTCCAATTTTGCAATCATATTATCTCTTTTACGATGCAGCACATCAAATGAACCTAATTTTGTCACACATGACAGCTTATCATTAAGGCACCGAAGCAAATCCATAGCTAGATTTCTTTCGCTTTCTTCGGCCTTTGACTTCAAAAAAACGTTTCTGTTTTCAGGCTTCAAGAAAAAGTACTTATCCCAGCATAGGCCCAAGTTGACGCAGTCGGGCAGTTCATCGAAGTAGCAGGTCATTTTACATCACCGCTAAAGTATATCTCGGCGTAGCGTTTCAGCCAGCTGGCGCCGTCAACGGCAGCCATCTGAGCGTTAAGGTATTCGGCTGCGGTTAGCGGCTTACCTGCTTTCTCGTCGATTACCCTTGAGCTGAAATCCTCTACATTCGTCTTTAAGTATAATAGTTCATCCAAATGTCGTATTACATCGACTAAGCCCTTTTTCTTCATAAAAAGCAGCGTTGCAGCGATGCCGTTTTCCATGATCATGCTGCCCAGTCCCCTTACAGCCCTCAGGTAATCTTCCCTTTTGCCATCTTCCACGCTTTTGACTAGCGCCATCGCCTTATAAGCCATCTCGAGGTTTTTATGTATCACTTTTTGTCACCTTCCTGCCAAAGGGCAACCCAAGCCATCCCTTTGCCAACCGTCTCTTTGCCGCCTATGTTTATCAGCTGCCCGTCGATCATATCCTTCAAGTTGTCAAGAATACTCATATCGGCATACACGGTCGGCCTAGCTACGAAATACATGACCGTGTCCTCAGGGAGGTACTCCTCATACCAAAGCGCTTTGTCTTCTGCCGTCCCCTTTTCGTTCAGCTTTATCCTCGGGGTAACCTCCGTCATGGTCGCAACTATCTGCGAAAAGAGGTTATCGTTTACTATGACAATATCCTCCGAAAGCTTTTTTTGAAGGTAATCAACGGGAGCACACTTTGATATATTTTTAAAGATGTCCGTCAGCTCGTTTTTCTGCTCCTGAGCCTTGTCTAAAACGTCCAAGGCAATCTCTTCAAGCCATACCTTCTCCCTGCCCAAAAGGTCGCCCGTACAAAACGCCCTATCGTCGTCAAGTAGAGGTATCAACTCGCTAAGCTGGCTTAATGCCTTCGCACAGATGTTTAAGTCGGGCGCTTTATCACCTTGCGTCTTTTTTGAAATCAAAGCATCCAAAAACTTAGACAGGACCAGCGGACATGTCACCCATACGAACAGCTTGTCAGGATTTCTTACGGGAAAAAGAAGGATCTTTGCCTCGGAAAAGGCGACGTTGCCGGGTCTGCTTTCAGTGCTGCCCTCAAAGTAACTTCCAAATATCTCTTCTACTTGGCCCGGTTTGTTTATCCTGCAGTAGGCCCTTAATGCTCCCTTGATTCCTTGAATGACGGGAAAACGCGTCTTTCGCTCTCGTTGTATTGGAAGATCGATGCTGCCTATCTCCGGACCGCTGCCGGCGTGAAGCTGCGTTTCTCCGTAGAGCAGATATACGGCCAAATCTTTCATGATCTTTATTCCTCCCCTTTAAGGTATTCCCATTTCATGGTAATAAACCTTCCAAACCCAAAGTCCTCTAATTTGCTGTTGACCGAACTGTCCCCTGGAGCACCTTCAAGGTAGTAAACAGTTCCCGAGCCGGCCGCGTGATATATCGGTTTTGTTTTGCCCTTGGTCATATCCCAACCGCTTATCGCCGTCCTTTTACTGCCTGCTATGGCCATTATTTTTGCCTGTCCCATTGTCCACGTTTTTGGCGCAATGCCGCCGTCAAATATGGCGGGAGTTATAAGCGATATCGCTGTGTTTTCGCCAAAGGGCGACGGGTCTAAAGCGTCGGTTTCAAGTTCTCTTATGCAAAGTTTTGCCCAACGCGTCTTGGATCCCAAAAATATGCCGTCTATGCGGGCCTTCTCGATTAGGTCGACCGTTTCTTCATCTTCGGTCAACATAAAAAATCCACCGTGGTCGAACCTGTAAAAGGTCAGCGTGTAAAGAAGATGTCTTGATGCACGCTTGACCTCCTTTTCGATGCCTATGCCAAAACGGGATTCTATGTATATCTTGGGCTTTGACAGCACGAAGGCCTTGCCGCGGCGCAAATATTCGAGGTCCTTAAGTTCTATATAGCCTGCGTCTGCCTCTTGGGCGCCGTCAAACTCCGGCTCCCAGGGAAGACATGTCACCTGCAGGCCGTCGCTGCATAGAATTTCTTTATCGGGGTCGTCAAGTTCGATCAACGGCATTGTCTTGTACGTCTTTGCTCTCTCTTTGCTTGTGCAATAGATGTTTTTGGGCGCAGGAAAATAATGCTTACGCGTGCTTCTATCTATAGCATCGTATTCAAATATGAAGGGGCCAAAAAGCCTCAGTTTTCCAGCATGTTCGGCATCCCCGATGATTGTCTGCTGTGTTGGCGTAAGTTGTGCCATCCTTCCGTAAGGAAGCTTTACGCCCCAGCTTTTCATCAGTGCGGTCCTAAGCGCTCCGTAAAAGGGAAAAGGGGAGGGGAATCGGCTTTCGACCCTATCTGAGGCGCCAAACCTGCGGTTTTCCCTGAAGGCCAGCCAATCTCCCGGTTCGAAATAAATTGCCCAACGCTTCATCTTTCATCACCACGCTTTATGAGCCTTAACATCAAAAGAATCTCTATCGGTGCCCTTAGCGCCTCTTCGATGTCTGGCTTTCTTCCATCATCATTTGAAATGCCTTTGTGCAGTTCAAAAACGGCCCTCACAAAGCTTTTGATGTTGCTTTTTAGCTTGTCCAGCTCCTCGGCATTGACCCGTTCCTGTGTTTGTATTGACCTGGAGATGACGTAATCTGTCAGCGTGTGGACATCATCGCCAAAAAGGGACAGATCGGGACACAACATCTTGTAAAGGCTCCTGTGAGATATCTTAAGTTTTTCCATCCCTTCAAGGATATCGACCGCCACCTGCGTCGTGTCGTTTAAATCTTCGTAATTCCACTTGGCTCCTACCATCGTCATCTGGCCCGACCGCCTCATGAGCTTGAAGGCGAAGGCATCGCGTCCCAGCGTTTCCTTTGCATATCTTTCAGCTTCCCTTGCAAGCTTTACGGCAAACTGCAAGGGAGATTTGTAATGTATGACCGATATCCCTGCGCTCATCGTGGCCTTTGAACCCATCAGCGGAGCAATGGGCCTGTCTTCTGTCCAAAGCACCCCGCGGCCAGTGTGAAAGGCCTTGTCGCCACAACAAATTTCGATCGCATCCTTTCCCGAGTAAAGCTTTCTTATTTTGTTGGCGCACTCCAAGACCTGATCGGCTGGCAGCAAAGCCAACACGTCGTCTCCGCCGCAGTAGACCAACATCCCGTCGTGCTTCGTTACGATGGCTTCAACTAGGGAAGAAAAGACCGACAGGGTGCGCGAAAGGCCCCTATGATAGGAGGGCTGAAGGGGCTTTAATTTAGAAAGTACACTCCAGGCCTCGCTCAAGTCGCCGCTTGCCAAAAATGCGTCTTTTACCTTTGAGTGGACGAATGTGCCAAGGTCCGGTGCGCTGTCTCCGCTGACCCATTTGCCCATCCTGTCTCCGTCCATGAGCAGCACGGCGATGTAGCCGTTTTTCTCCGATTTGTTTTTAAGGGCGATGCCCAGGGTCGATTCATAACTTATTGTTTTTTGGAGTACCGTTGCCAATACCCTTTTTACCGAATTTAACGCCCCAAGTACGTCTCTTTTTTCGTTGTCCTCCTCGTCTTTTTCCACGAAAATCGCACAGCCCTTCACATCTCCGCCGAAATCGTCCGCCTGACCGACCCCAGAAAGGCATGACCTGTCCTCAAAGGGCTTGAAGCACCTCATATGCTTTACCGCGGCAAGCTTTGACATCAGTATCCTGTAGCTATAGCGGTAGTAAGCGCCCTTATTGGGCTTATAGCCGGCGAGATTACTTATGTCGTCCAGGGCCTTTTGATAATCTTCCGCTTTTGAGCCCACGAAGAACTTTTTTACTTCGTCTACTGCATTCTTTGGATCGAGTAGGGGACAGGCTACCGCAGAGACATTAGGGAAAAGATCAGCCTGGCATGAAAAGACATCTTGGTCGAAATCGGTCACGTATTGTATTGTGGCTTGTGCATTGCAGTGTGCCCTGCTTGGCTGTCCTGTTTCGAGGGTAATTTTCCTGCACGCCTTATCACATAATTTTTTCCAGGAGCCCGTCAACGCTTCTTTGCATTCCTTTATAACCGACACCGCATCTTCGGTTGGAACCACTGCGACAAATATGTTTGGCAAAGATGCCACCTTGTCGCTCATGGAAGGCAAAATGTAAAAGTCCCCAAATTTCACACCTTTGATGTTTTCTAATGTATCCCTCACGAATGGTATGCCTCTAAGGTAGGGATAAATTATGGCGTCAAAGCCGTATTTGAGCCCCACCCGTTCGATTGCCCGATAAATGAGATAAGAAAGTAGATAGCTTCCGGCCCACAGGTCCCTGGTTTTTCTTGCCTGGGCTATTACCTCCTGAACGGGGCTTATGGCCATGGCTATCAATGAGGCCTCGAGATTCTGACCTTTGATGCAGGGCCTCAAAGCTGCAGTGGTATCAAGGTGGTCTACTATGGAATGATTGGGAATGCGGCTGTCAGCGGGCATAAATTGTGTCATGTCCATTAAATACGGCAAGTTCCACCACAAAGCGTGATACATCTTTTCATGATCGATCCCGTTAACGCCCTTGTTTAGCTCGATCAAATTTGAGATGGCATCGACGTAATTGGTATTTACGCTGCGTAATCTTTCGGTAATGTCGCTTTCGAATTTTTCGCCGGAAAAAGGGTGTATTATCTCAATTTCCTCGGGCTCAATCCGGATTTGCTTGCCTGCCTTTTGGGAATGCTTTTCATAAGGCAGAGAAAACCTATCCATGCTGCTTGCGATGTTGTCTTCCTGTCCTCGGTCGTACTCTATATCTAGCATCTCGGCAATTTTTTTTGCCAGCGCTTCGTGGCCCTTGATATCCAGTACCTTGCCTAGGGGGTCGTGGACTAGAGCCGACAGCTTGGCCTTCCAAAAATCCCGTCTGTCCTCAGTCATTGAGATCGCCCCTTTGCATCGGAAGATAATTTTTTTAAAATTTTCATAAGTGTTTCGAAATCTTCATACCCAGTAAGGGTAAAGTTTTCGTTGATCTTGTTTTGCTGGTAGCTTCCTTTGGTCAAGCCCACTTTTGTGTGTAAAATCCCTCTGGCATCTTTTGCAGCCTAGTGGAGTCCCACTAAGCTGCATACTTTAGATTTGTCTTCTCCATCTGATCCCGCCTTTTCATGCTTATCTCTCCA
>Ga0208938_1001288_pt1 | contig 14959 bp, 13 predicted proteins | sample AD_UKC125_MetaG_FD_184434 | JGI IMG/M metagenome (GOLD analysis project Ga0208938, IMG submission 184434) | Active sludge microbial communities of municipal wastewater-treating anaerobic digesters from USA - AD_UKC125_MetaG (SPAdes) (version 2) | ecosystem: Engineered > Bioreactor > Anaerobic >...
GAGCGTTCCGGCAAGCCGCTCGTGATAGCGATCGGTCAGCATCTGTGTCATGGTCGCCTCCGCTCATCCCGTTTTGGCTATGACAGAACCCTCATCCTGTTTGGTTCCGGCTTCGCCGGCTTAGGTTTCTTAGGTTCCCCATACCCCATATTGAAAAAAACACAGGGCCCGTGACGACCTTCCACCATGTACAAAATATTACAATGTCATCATCATTGAAAAAAAGGGGTCACGCGAGGGTAAACCTACCCCTTGCCTGATCATCAAGCCGCCGTCGTGATAGCGATCACTTCCGCCCCCGCCTTGAGCTTGTCCAGGTAATCCGCCCACTGGCGCATCATGGCCCGGCGTGCCTCAAGGAACTTGGTGCGGTTGTACGCGCCGCCCAGGGCATCAGGAACCCGATGTGAAAGCTGGTGCTCGATAACCTCGACCTTGATGTTCAACTCCTCGGCCAGGATCGTGCGGGCCATCGCCCGGAATCCGTGCCCGGTGATCTCGGTCTTGGTGTCGTACCCCATGCGCCGCAGCGCCGCGTTGACAGCGGCCTCGCTCATGGCCTTGTGGGGATCTCTGCCAGGGAAGACATAGCGCCCGCTCCCGGTCAGCGGGTGTAGGTCGCGCAGAATCGCTACCGCCTGCGGGGCCAGTGGCACTAGGTGTTCTTTCTTGTTCTTGGTGACGAGGTAGCGCCATTCCCCCCTATCCAGGTCGAAGCCGGTCCACTCCGCCTTGCGTAGCTCACCAGGTCGAGCGAACAGCAACGGCGCGAGCAGCAGCGCACTCTTGACCACGAACGTACCCCGGAAGCCATCGATAGCGCGCAGCAGTTCGGCCGCTTCCTTCGGGGTGACGACCGCCGCGAAGTGGGTTCCCTTGGCGGCAGGTATCGCGCCTCTCAGATCGGGGCAGGGGTCGCGCTCTACGCGCCCTGTGGCGATCGCGTAGCGGAAGGCCTGACTGATCTCGCTGCGCGTCCTGTGTGCCGTGTAGCGCGCGCCACGCTCATCGATGCGCCGCAAGACAGAGAGCACGTCAGGTGCGGTTATCTCGGTGATCGGCTTCGCCCCTATCCAGGGGAAAACATCGTTCGCCATCCTCGCCAGCGTCTTGACATGCTGCGCCGGTTCTACCGTGCTCTTGCGCTGCTCCAGCCACTCCCGGCAAATACTCTCGAAGCAGTTGCCCGTCAGCGCCGCGACAGCGGCCTTGTCGGCCTTCCTCTCTGCTCCGCAATGCCTTGGGCAATCAGCTTGCGCGCCGCCTCGCGCCTCTCGCGGGCATCCTTGAGGCTGGTGTCTGGATAGGTGCCGAATGAAAGCAGCTTCTCCTTGCCTTCGAAGCGATACCGGAAGCGCCACCACTTGCCACCGGCAGGGTTGATGAGGACAAACAGCCCCAGGCCATCGTACAGCTTGACCGGCTTGTCGACAGTTTTGGCGTTGCGTACTGCGGTATCCGTTATCGGCATGGTATCCTCCAGCGTCCGAGTTTGGTTCATCGCCTGACAGTTACCCTAGGCGCCTTTGGAGTTACCCCCAGAGTTACCCCACCGGGCCGGAGAGTTACCCCCAAAGTTACCCCTGTTCAAGCCCGGATGTTTTGGGACCAAGTTACCCCATAACGGACAAAAAGACAACAAAAAACCCGCACTTGGGCGGGTTGTCTGGACTTCTGCGGATTGTATCGGACTGCTGTTTGGTGCCCAGGAAGGGAATCGAACCCCCACACCTTGCGGCGGCAGGACCTAAACCTGCTGCGTCTACCAATTTCGCCACCTGGGCACGGTCCATCACCGAGACCTGCTGCCGCCGCGAATCGCGCGACGGAGCAGTATTCTAACCGCCCCGACCCTATACTGTCAGCCCTCAAAGCACTTGGGCTGCTCCGGACCCAGCAGACTTCGCCGCGATGCCTGTCGACCACTACGAAAACTTTCCTGTTGCCTCGCTCCTGCTGCCGAGACGCCTGCGCCGACCGATCGAGGCGATCTATCGTTTCGCGCGCGCTGCCGATGACATTGCCGACGAGGGTGATGCCACCGATGCGCAGCGCCTGCAGGGCCTGGCTGAATTCGCCGGGGCGCTCGACCGCATCGAACGTGGCGAGCATCCGGCCCAGGCGGACTTCGCGGAGCTGGCGGCGGTCATCCACGCGTGGCGCCTGCCGGTGGCGTTGTTCCGTGACCTGCTCGACGCCTTCGCGCAGGATGTCGTCACCCGGCGCTACGCGGACTACCCGCAGCTTCTGGATTACTGTCGTCGCTCGGCCAATCCGGTCGGCCGCCTGCTGCTGCATCTGGTGGGCCGCGCCGACGCCGAGAATCTGCGTCGCTCGGATTGCATCTGCAGCGCGTTGCAACTGGTGAATTTCTGGCAGGACATCGCCATCGACTGGCAGAAGGAACGGGTCTATCTTCCCCAGGCCGATCTCGAACGCTTCGGCATCGGCGAAGCGCAGATCGCGGCCGGCTGCTGGAGCGCCGAATGGGCGGCGCTACTGGCTTTCGAAACCGGGCGGACCCGCCGGTTGATGAATGAAGGTGCCCCGCTGGTCCATCAACTACCCGGCCGCATGGCCTGGGAAATCCGCCTGACGGTGCAGGGCGGCCTGCGCATTCTGGAGCGGATCGAGCGGGTTTGCGGCGATGTGTTCGCGCAGCGCCCGGTGCTGGGCGTGCGCGACTGGTTGCGCATCGGCGGACGCGCCCTGCGCATGTAAGTCGTGGGAGAATGGCGACCCTGTGGAAATCCCGAGATTGCGAATGACCCCCGACGAATACTGCCAACAGAAGGCGGCCCGCAGTGGCTCGAGCTTCTACTACAGCTTTCTCTTCCTGCCGCCACAGCAACGGCGCGCGATCACGGCACTGTACGCCTTTTGCCGCGAGGTTGACGATGTCGTCGACGAGTGCCAGGACCCGCAGGTCGCCGCCACCAAGCTGGCCTGGTGGCGTCAGGAGCTGGCGCGGCTGCCGGCGGGCAAGCCGCAGCATCCGGTGACGCAGGCGCTGCAGGCGGTCAGCACCGAGTTCCATCTGCCGGAGGAACAGTTGCAGGAGATCATCGACGGCATGGAGATGGATCTGCAGCAATCGCGCTACCTCGATTTCAAGGCGCTGTCGCTCTATTGTTACCGCGTGGCCAGCGTCGTCGGTCTGCTCGCCGCGGAGATCTTCGGCTACCAGGACCGCAAGACCCAGAAATACGCGCACGATCTGGGCGTCGCGTTCCAGCTCACCAACATCATCCGCGACGTCGGCGAAGACGCGCGCAGGGGTCGCATCTATCTGCCGATCGACGAGTTGCAGCGTTTTCAGGTGACCGCCGCCGACATTCTCAACGCCCGCCATTCGGACAACTTCCGGCGCCTGATGGACTTCCAGATCGAGCGCGCCGAGGGCTACTACGCGCAGGCGATCGGCGCGCTGCCGGCGATCGACCGCCGAGCGCAGCGCCCCGGGCTGGTGATGGCCGCGATCTATCGCACACTGCTCGACGAGATCAAGCGGGATGGCTGTCAGGTCCTCAGCCAGCGCACTTCGCTGACGCCGATCCGCAAGCTGTGGATCGCCTGGCGGACCTGGGTGCGGGGATGAAGGCCGCGATCGTCGGCGGCGGCTGGGCGGGGCTGTCCACGGCGGTCGAACTGGCAAAGGCCGGGGTCGGGGTCACCGTTTTCGAGGCCGCGAAGCAGCTCGGTGGGCGAGCGCGCAGCGTGGACCTGCACGGCCACCGGCTCGACAACGGGCAGCACCTCCTGGTCGGCGCTTATTGCGAGACGCTGCGCCTGATGCGCGAAGTCGGCGCCGATCCCGAGCGGCTCCTGAAGCGCCTGCCACTCGAACTGCGCTTCCCGGCCAGCCAGCCGCGTCCCTTCCGGATGCGGCTGCCGCGCCTGCCGGCACCGTGGCACCTGGCGGCGGGTTTGCTGAGCACGCGCGGCAGCAGTCTGGCCGAGAAAATCGGCGCCGTTCGTTTCATGCGTTTCCTGCAGGACGCGGACTACCGCCTCGTGGACGATTGCACGGTGTCGGCCTTGCTCGATGGCCATGGCCAGCGCGGCAGCCTGCGCCGGCGCCTCTGGGAGCCGCTGTGCCTGGCCGCACTGAATACCGCGCCGGCCATGGCTTCGGCGCAGATCTTCGTGAATACGCTGCGCGACAGCCTCGGCGGTGGCCGCGCCGCGACCGACCTACTGCTGCCGGCAGCGGACCTCGACCGCCTCTTTCCGGAAGCCGCGGCGCACTTCATCCGCGCGCGTGGCGGGGAAATTCGCCTGGCGACCCGTGTCGACGCGATTGACGACGGGTTCACGGTCTGTGGTGAGCCCTTTGACCACGCGGTCGTCGCCGTCGCCCCTCAGCATGCGCCGGCATTGCTCGCCGGGCACGCGCAGACGCGGGGCATCGCGCAGTTGCTCGCCGGCTACGCCTTCGAGCCGATCGCCACGCTCTATTGCGGCTATCCGCCGCACGTGTGTCTGCCTTTCCCGATGCTCGGGCTCGACGATCGCCCTGCCGGCCGGATCGGGCAATGGGTGTTCGACCGTGGCACACTCTGCGGTACGGCGGGAGTCATGGCCTTCGTGCTCAGCGGCCATGGCGCCTGGGAAACGCTCGACAATGCCGCGCTGGCCAACGCACTGCAGCGCGAACTCGCCGACACACTGCGCACCCGGCTGCCGCCGGCGCTCTGGTATCAGGTCATTCGCGAACGTCGCGCGACGTTTTCCTGCCGCCCCGATCTGCGCCGGCCAGCCACCGCGTCCGCGCGCAACGGTTTATGGCTGGCGGGTGACTACGTCTGCGCCGAGTATCCGGCAACGCTCGAAGCCGCGGTGCGCAGCGGCGTCGCCGCGGCACGCGGGCTCCTGCTCAGCGCACCTCCTCCAACTGCCCGGCGTGCATCCGCAGGCGACGGGAACAGCGCGCCGCGATCTCTTCATCATGGGTGACGAGGATCAGCGTCGTGCCGCGTTCGGCGTTGATCGCAAACATCAACTCGATGACCTGATGACCGGTCGCCGCGTCGAGATTGCCGGTCGGCTCGTCGGCCAGCACCAGCCGAGGCTGCAGAGCAAAGGCACGCGCCAGCGCGACCCGCTGCTGCTCGCCGCCCGAGAGGTGTTTCGGATAGTGCCGCAGGCGGTGTGCCAGCCCGACCCGTTGCAGCCAGTACTCGGCTTCGGCGCGCGCGTTGGCCGTGCCGGCCAGTTCCAGCGGCAACATCACGTTTTCGACCGCGTTCAGCGAGGGCAACAGTTGAAAGGTCTGGAAGACAAAACCCAGCAGGCGACCGCGCAAGACGGCGCGCGCGTCTTCGTCGAGCGCGCCCAGCGCTTCGCCGGCCAGTGCGACCGAGCCGCTGCTCGGCAGGTCGAGGCCGGCCAGCAGGCCGAGCAGGGTTGATTTCCCGGAACCCGAAGCGCCGACGATCGCCACCGTCTCGCCGGCCGCGACGGCGAACGAGATCTCGTGCAGAATGGTCAACGGCTCGCCGCCGTTATCCACCCGCTTGGCCAAATCCCGAACCTCAACGACCATCGAAGCGTCCCCGACCATGTTCAGATTCCCCTTTTACCGTCGGCTGCTGCTTGCCGGACTGATGTTGCTCGCGCCACTGGCGCAGGCCGCCCAGACCATCCTGATCTTCGGCGATTCGCTTTCCGCCGGCTACGGCATTCGCCAGGACGCCGCCTGGCCCGCCTTGCTGGCCAAACGCCTGCAGGAAAAGAGGCTGGATTATAACGTCGTCAATGCCAGCATCTCGGGAGAAACCAGCAGTGGTGGCCGTGCCCGCATCGACGCGGCGCTGGCCAGGCACTCGCCACAGGTGGTGGTGGTCGCCCTCGGTGCCAACGACGGCTTGCGGGGATTGCCGGTGGCGCAGTTGCGCGACAACCTGACGGCGATCGTCGCCAGCGCCCAGAAGAAGCGCGCCCGGGTATTGCTGGTCGGTCAGCGCATACCGCCGAACTATGGCGCCTATGCGCAGCAGTTCCACGCGGTCTTCGGCGAAGTGGCCAGGGCCCGCAAGACCGCGCTGGTCGATTTTCTGCTCGACGGCGTGGCGACGCAATCGGCCTTGTTTCAGGCGGACAACCTGCATCCGACCGCCGAGGCGCAAACGCTGCTGCTGGACAATGTCTGGCAGGGGCTCGCGCCACTGCTGAAATGAACTGCCCTGGACAAAGGACCGCCCGCACATGAACCACGATATCGTCAGCGTCGAGCGAATCAGCGACCTGTCCGCCTTCGACGAGCTCATCGACGTCCGCTCGCCGACGGAGTTTGCCGAGGACCACATCCCCGGCTCGGTCAACTGTCCGGTGCTCGACGACCGGCAGCGCATCGAGATCGGGACCCTGTACAAGCAGGTCTCCCCCTTCGAAGCCAGGAAGCTTGGCGCGGCCTACGTTTCCGAGAACATCGCCGGCCACCTGCGCACCCGCTTTCTCGATCGCCCGAAGCACTGGCGACCCCTGATCGTCTGCTGGCGTGGCGGCCAGCGCAGCGGCTCGCTGACGCATGTCCTGCGGCGCATCGGCTGGGATGCGCAGCAACTCGCAGGCGGCTACAAGACCTATCGCCGGCTGGTCATCGACAGCCTGTCCGAGCTCCCGCGCCATCTGCAGCTCAAGGTGATCTGCGGCGCCACCGGCAGCGGCAAGAGCCGCATCCTGCAAGCCATCGGGCGCCCCGGAGAGCAGATCATCGATCTCGAGGAACTGGCCTGTCACAAGGGCTCGGTGCTGGGTGTACTGCCGGATTGCCCGCAACCCTCGCAGAAAATGTTCGAGTCGCGACTGTTGAGCGTTCTGCAGGGGCTCGACCCGACCCGGCCGGTATATGTTGAAGCGGAAAGCCGCAAGATCGGTACGCTGCAACTGCCGACGGCGCTGATCGAGACGATGCGCGCCGGCAAGTGCGTGCATATCGAAGCGTCCCTGGCGGCGCGCGTCGACTTCCTGTTGCGCGACTACGACTATTTCCTGAACGCACCCGAGTGGCTCAAGGCACGCCTGCAGCCCCTGCGCAATCTGCAGAGTACCGAGACGATCGTGCGCTGGGGCACGTATGTCCACGACGGCTTGTGGCGCGAACTGGTCAGCGAGTTGCTGCAACTGCACTATGACCCGCTCTACAGCCGCTCGCAGCAGCAGAATTACGCCGGATTCAGCGCGCCGCTGACGCTGAGCAGCGACGATCTGACGCCGGCCGGAATCGAAGCCCTGGCGCGCCGGGTTTGCGCCGGCTAGTCAGCGCCAGGCTCCGGTCAAAAGAAATCGTCATCGCGGTGCGTCCTTCCTTTATCATCCTTCAGGTAGGCTGGAGTTGAGCACATGGCACAAGACAAACATCCTGTCGTCGTCAGCGAGAACGGGCTGGGACCTTATCAGCGGACGGTGCATGTCGGCAGGCATACCCTGCTTGCCGACGAACCGGTGTCCCTGGGCGGCAACGATGCCGGCCCGGAACCGTTCGATTTCCTGCTCGCCAGCCTCGGGGCCTGCACCTCGATCACGCTGCGCATGTACGCGGAACGCAAGCAACTGCCGCTGACCGGCATCCGCGTGGAACTGCTGCACGACCAGGTCGACAGCGAGAAGCAGGGCACAGTCGATCGCATCGTGCGCACGATCACCCTCGAAGGCGAGCTGACGGCCGCGCAGCGCGCCGGGCTGCTGGCGATCGCCAACAAATGTCCAATGTACCGCACCCTGCAATCCGACCTCAGGATCGACAGTTCACTGGCCGACCGCAGGGCGGCGGAAACCGCCGAGTAAGTCATGCCATCACTCCTGCGGCGCGGCAAATGTCACAACGCGGCGCGATTAGAGCCCGCTCTCTCAAGACTTGGCGAGCCATCTGTGGTAAATTGATGCAGTGCAACATCAACCCGTACGGCGCCTCTCCAACAAGAGGTGATACCCCCCATGTTAGAACATCACTACCTCACCACACTTTTTGAACCCAAGTCCGTCGCCGTCATCGGCGCGTCGGACCGGGAAAATTCGGTCGGCAACGTCCTCTTCAGGAACATCCTGGATTCGGGCTACAAGGGCCGCCTGTATCCGATCAACACCGCCCACGACACCATCCAGGGCGTGCAGGCCTACAAGTCGATTGAAGAGATCAGCGCGCGCGTCGAGTTGGCGGTCGTCGTCACCAGGCCGCAGACGGTCCCCAAGATCATCGAGCAGTGCGGTCGCAGCGGCGTAAAGAACGCCATCGTGATCACTTCCGGTTTTGCCGAAGCCGGCCACTCGGGCGCAGCGCTGGAGCGCAAGATGATGGAGATTGCGCGCAGCTACGGCGTTCGCCTGCTGGGCCCAAACTGCCTGGGCATCATCCGCCCCAATCTCGGACTCAACGCGACTTTCGCCCGCATCCACGCCAATGTCGGCAATCTGGCGCTGGTTTCGCAATCGGGAGCGATCTGCTCGGCCGTCCTCGACTGGGCGACCAGCAACCGCATCGGCTTTTCCAGCGTCATCTCGCTGGGTGGCACCGCCGATGTCGATTTCGGGGAAATCCTCGATTACCTGATTTACGACAACCTCACGCATTACATCCTGCTTTACGTCGAAGGCATTCGTGACGCCCGGCGCTTCATGAGCGCGCTGCGTTCGGCCGCGCGCATCAAGCCGATCGTCCTGTTGAAAGCCGGTCGCCACGCTGGCGGGCTGGCGGCAGTGCAAACGCACTCGGGAATGCCCGGGGGTTCCGATATCGTCTTCGACGCCGCCGTCCGCCGCGCCGGCGTCGTGCGCGTCAAGAACATCGGCCAGTTGTTCTATGCGGCGAAAGCCCTGGCCTCGAAATTCCGTCCGCAAGGCAAGCGCCTGGCGATCATCACCAATGGCGGTGGACCGGGGGCGATGGCCGCGGACCGCGCCGGAGACCTCGAGATCCCGCTCGCCGAATTGTCGGCAAGCACCATCCAGGCGCTCAATGCGGCGATGCCACCGACCTGGTCGCAACGCAACCCGGTCGACATCGAGGGGGACGCCACCCCGAAACGCTATCACGACGCCATTCTCGCCGTCGCCGCCGACAGCAACGTCGATGGCATTCTGGTGATGCTCTCGCCGCAGGCGATGACCCAACCGCTGGAAGTCGCCAAGGCGGTGATCGAAGTCGACCTGTTGACGGCCATGCCGATTCTCACCTGCTGGATGGGCGAGGAACAGGTCTACGAGGCACGCAAGCTGCTTGAGGATGCCGGCATTCCCTCCTTCCGGATGCCGGAAACAGCCATCGAACTGTACTACCACATCTCGACCTACTACTGGAACCAGAAGCTCCTGCTGCAGACCCCGGCACCGGTATCGAAGCATTCGCGTCCGGAGACCGAAGGCGCCAAGATGTTGATCGAGGCGGTCCTGCACGAGCGCCGCAAGCTGCTCTCCGAAATGGAGTCGAAGGCCATCCTGCGCGCGTTCCGGATTCCGGTGGCACAGACCATGGTTGCCCATACGCCGACCGAATCGCTGCTGCTTGCCGAACAGATCGGTTTCCCGATCGCCATGAAGATCGATTCGCCCGACATCGTCCACAAGAGCGAGGTCGGCGGTGTACGACTGAACATCACCAACGCTCCGGCGATTCGCAACGCTTATCACGACATCATCGAGACGGTCAAGAAGCGGCACCCGACGGCACGCATCAACGGCGTCTCGATCGAACCCTACCTGGCACGGCCGAACGGTCGCGAGTTGATGATCGGCGTCTCGCGAGATCCGGTGTTCGGTCCGATCATCACTTTCGGCGCCGGCGGCATCGAAGTGGAGGTCTTCAGCGATCGCGCTGTCGCTCTGCCGCCACTCAACCGCTTCCTGGCGCGCGACCTGATCCAGTCGACACGCGCCTCGAAGCTGCTCGGCGAGTTCCGCAACATGCCGCCGGTCAACCTCGAAGCGCTCGAAGACGTGCTGCTGCACGTTTCCCAGATGATCTGCGAACTGCCCTGGCTGCAGGAACTTGACCTGAACCCGTTGATCGTCGACGAGACCGGCGGCATTGCCGCCGACGCCCGCATTGTCATCGACTATGCCGCGCCGTCAGGCGACCGCTATGCGCACATGGCGATCCACCCCTACCCGGTGCATCTGATCCAGGACTGGGAACTCCCGGATGGCCGGACGGTGACCATTCGCCCGATCCGCCCGGAGGACGCCGAGCGCGAGCAGCAGTTCGTGATCAACATGTCCGACGAAAGCAAGTATTACCGGTTCATGGATACCATCCGCGAGTTGACGCAGACCATGCTGGTGCGGTTCACCCAGATCGACTACGACCGTGAAATGGCGCTGGTCGCGACCCTCCCCGACGCAGAGGGCAAGGACGTGCAGATCGGTGTCGCCCGCTACGTCACCAATCCGGATGGCGAATCCGTCGAGTTCGCGCTGGCCGTTGCCGATGACTGGCAAAAACACGGCGTCGGTCGCAAGCTGATGAGTGCGCTGATCGATTGCGCGCGGACCAAGGGCTACCGCACCGTCGTCGGCGATGTGCTGTCGATGAATACCAAGATGTTCAATCTGATGACCAAGCTCGGCTTCACGATCCATCCGCACCCCGAAGATCCGGCCGTAAAACGGGTCATCAAGCCATTGAACAACTAGGGTAGCGACCCAGGGAGCGCGGCGCCCGCGGGCGCCCGCGTCTTCTCTCCCGTGGCCAGGGTCGCTACAGGCTCACTGCCGGCTTACTGCTGCTCGAAATTGACGTCGTAGGGATACGAGCGGTGCGGTTCGTTCGATTCCCTGCGACTTCTCTGTTCGTCCAGATCGACCTTCCGGTCCCACCAGATCGCCCGACCGCGGCGCTGATCCTCAAGCCATTCGGGGTGCCGAGCCATCATCTCGCGCATGAACTTGGTGTGCTCGGATTCGTACAACGCCATCTGGCCTACTCCCAAAGAATAAACAGGTCACAATAAACACGGTTTCGCCGAAAAGGCCGGCGCCTTGATTATACGCCTGCGGACTGGCGTCGGCCTTGCCGCGAAGCAGCATCCATCGTCGGATCCCTGCAATCTATTGCTGCGCCCAGCGCTCACGCCTTGTTGAAGCGCATGATGCCGTTGTCACAGACCACAAGGATCTTGTCGCCGGCAACAAAACGCCCTTCGAGAATGGCTTTGGCCAAGGGATCCTCGAGTTGCGACTGGATCGCGCGTTTCAGCGGGCGCGCACCAAACACCGCATCGAAGCCGGCCTTGGCCACCTCCGAGAGCGCGCTGTCGGCAACTTCCAGCTTCAACTCCAGTTGCGCCAGCCGTTTTTCGAGATAGCTGAGCTGAATCCTGGCGATCGACCGGATGTGCTGCTCGTCGAGCGCATGGAACACCACCACCTCGTCGATGCGGTTGATGAACTCGGGCCGGAAATAGCTCTTGACTTCGCCCATCACGGCCAGTTTGATGATCTGGTAATCGTCACCGGCCATCTGCTGGATCATCTGGCTACCGAGGTTCGAGGTCATCACGATGACCGTGTTCTTGAAGTCCACCGTCCGTCCGTGCCCGTCAGTCATGCGGCCGTCGTCGAGGACCTGCAGCAGAACGTTGAACACGTCCTGATGCGCCTTCTCGACTTCATCGAGCAGGATCACCGAATACGGCTTGCGGCGCACCGCTTCGGTCAGGTAGCCGCCCTCCTCGTAACCGACATAACCCGGTGGCGCGCCGATCAGACGTGAAACCGAGTGCTTCTCCATGAACTCGCTCATGTCGATGCGGATCAGGTGCTCCTCCGAATCAAACAGGAAGCCGGCCAGCGCCTTGCATAGCTCGGTCTTGCCGACCCCGGTTGGACCGAGGAAGAGGAACGAACCGTAAGGCCGGTTGGGGTCGGACAGACCGGCACGCGAGCGACGGATCGCATTCGCCACCAGGCGGACGGCCTCGTCCTGTCCGACGACACGCTGGTGCAGACGGTCCTCCATCAGCAGCAGTTTCTCGCGCTCGCCCTGCATCATTTTCGAGACCGGGATGCCGGTCGCCCGCGAAACGACTTCGGCAATCTCCTCGGTCCCGACCTCGGTGCGCAACAGCTTGTTCTGCCGCTCGCCACCGCCCGACTTCTCGGCCACCGTGAGTTGCGCCTCAAGCTGCGGCAGCTTGCCATGTTGAATTTCGGCAGCCTGCGCCCACTTGCTCTCGCGCTGCAGTTGCGCCAGCTCAAGCCTGAGCTTGTCGACCTCTTCCTTGATGTGCGCACTGCCTTGCACCTGTGCCTTCTCGGCCTTCCAGACTTCATCGAGGTCGTTGTACTCGCGCTCCAGCTTGAGCAGTTCCTCCTCAATCAGATGCATGCGCTTCTTCGACCCTTCATCGCGCTCCTTGCGCACCGCCTCGCGCTCGATCTTGAGCTGGATCATGCGGCGGTCGAGCTTGTCCATCACCTCGGGCTTCGAGTCGATTTCCATCTTGATCCGCGCCGCGGCCTCGTCGATCAGGTCGATCGCCTTGTCCGGCAGGAAGCGGTCGGTGATGTAGCGATGCGACAACTCGGCGGCGGCGACGATCGCCGGGTCGGTGATGTCCACGCCGTGGTGCAACTCGTATCTCTCGCGCAGGCCGCGCAGAATGGCGATCGTCGATTCGACGCTCGGCTCATCGACCAACACTTTCTGGAAGCGGCGTTCGAGCGCGGCATCCTTCTCGACATACTTGCGGTACTCGTCGAGCGTCGTTGCGCCGACGCAGTGCAGTTCGCCGCGAGCCAATGCCGGTTTGAGCATGTTGCCGGCGTCGATGGCGCCCTCGGCCTTGCCGGCGCCGACCATGGTGTGCAGTTCGTCGATGAAGACGATGATCCGCCCCTCTTCCTGGGCAATCTCCTTCAGCACCGCCTTCAGGCGCTCCTCGAATTCGCCGCGGTACTTGGCACCGGCAAGCAGCGCGGCCATGTCCAGGCTCAGCACTTTCTTGCCCTTGAGCGGTTCGGGCACTTCGCCATTGACGATCCGCTGCGCCAAGCCTTCGACGATCGCCGTCTTGCCGACACCCGGTTCGCCGATCAGGACCGGATTGTTCTTGGTGCGCCGCTGCAGGATCTGGATCGACCGACGAATCTCGTCGTCACGACCGATCACCGGGTCGAGCTTGCCCAGACGGGCGCGCTCGGTCAGGTCGATGCAGTACTTGGCCAGGGACTGGCGCTGCCCTTCGGCCTCCTGGGTGTCGACACCCTGCCCGCCACGCACCGAGGCGACGGCCTGTTCCAGGGATTGCCTGACCAGACCGTGCTGCTTCGCCAGGCGCCCACATTCGCCCTTGTCGTCACAAAGCGCGAGCAGAAACATCTCCGAGGCGATGAACTGGTCGCCTCGTTTCTGCGCTTCCTTGTCGGTCAGATTCAGCAGATTGGTCAGATCGCGACCCACCTGCACCTCGCCGCCGTGTCCCTCGACCTTGGGCAAACGACCGATGGCCTGATTGAGCGCGGCCTTGAGCGCCTGCACATTGACGCCGGCCCGCGCCAGCAGCGAAGAGCTCGAGCCGTCCTCCTGCTGCAACAGGGCCAGCAGCAGGTGCTGCGGCTCGATCATCTGATGGTCATGACCGACGGCAAGACTCTGCGCATCGGCCAGAGCCTGCTGAAACTTGGTAGTCAGTTTGTCCAGGCGCATGCTGCGACCCTCCGGAGAATGTTGTTCGTAGCTCTCATGATGGGGGCGGGGGACGACAATTCAATGGTTCGCTTGCAGAGGCCTGTTCGAACCCATGCTGTAGGACGCGCAGCCGCAGCAAACACCTGCGCCATGCTTTGGGGCCCTGTCGGCCGCCTCAACAACTATCGCTGTTGCCGGGCAGCGGTCGATCAAGGTCCTGATCAATCAATGAAACGGGGTCCTCCAGTGGCTCCAGGTGGGTCGTCACGTGCGCGTTTGGCAGACAATGGCGAATCTCCTCCTCGATACGCTCCGCCCAGTCGTGTCCTTGCTGCACCGTCCAGTACCCCGGCACCAGGACGTGCACGATCACGAAGGTACGACTGCCCGCCTGGCGGGTGCGTAGCGCGTGGAAGGCCAGACCCTGCTGGCGGTACACCGCCAGCAGGGTTTCGAGTTGCGCCAGCTTGTCCGCGGGCAAGGACGCATCCATCAAACCGGCAGCTGAACGACGCATCAGATGCCAGCCGGTCCAGAGGATGTTCACCGCAACGAGCAGGGCGATGGCTGGATCCAGCCACAGCCAGCCCGTCGCCCAGACCAGAGCAACGCCGACAATGACTCCCGCGGAGGTCCACACGTCGGTCATCAGGTGCTGCGCGTCGGCTTCCAGGGTAATCGAATCGTGCTCGCGGCCAACCTTCATCAAGGTCCGGGCGGTGGCGAAATTGATGATCGAAGCGGCCATTGAAACCAGCAACCCCACTTCCACTGCTTCGAGCGGCTGCGGATCGAGCATGCGCACAATGGATGCATAACCGATGCTGAGCGCCGCCAACAGGATCAGGAAGCCCTCGAAGGCGCTGGAGAAATATTCGGCCTTGCCATAGCCGTAAGCATGTTCGGTGTCCGCGGGCAATGCCGCCAGCGTCAGCATCCCCAGCGCCATCAGCGCCCCTGCGAGGTTAACGAAGGACTCGATGGCGTCGGACAGCAGTCCGACCGAGCCGGTCAGCCACCACGCCACTCCCTTCAACACGATGGTGGCCAGGGCCGCCGCGATGGATAACCAGGCGTAGCGGGTCAGTGATGTGGCATGCATGGCAAGACGTTCCATTTCTCGATCAGGTAGAACGAGCCAACCGATTGCGCTGCATCTTCCACGAGCTTACGCTCGACCCGAAACACCGCCAATACAAGTGGATACCCTAAGCCGGCGAAGCCGGAACCAAACAGGATGAGGGTTCTGTCATAGCCAAAACGGGATGAGCGGAGGCGACCATGACACAGATGCTGACCGATCGCTATCACGAGCGGCTTGCCGGAACCCTCATC
>Ga0208938_1001292_pt1 | contig 14953 bp, 7 predicted proteins | sample AD_UKC125_MetaG_FD_184434 | JGI IMG/M metagenome (GOLD analysis project Ga0208938, IMG submission 184434) | Active sludge microbial communities of municipal wastewater-treating anaerobic digesters from USA - AD_UKC125_MetaG (SPAdes) (version 2) | ecosystem: Engineered > Bioreactor > Anaerobic >...
CTTGGAGTCTATGGCTAAACTTACATCGACAAAGGAGTTTACACTGGCGCCGGTGGCATTATTACATAAATAAGATGAATGGGGGATAAAGTAGAAATCAATTTACACCACTTGACAAGACACTACCGTTTTTGACAGGAGAAAATTAATTTTTGTTTATCAAAATGGAGTAGAGGACAGGATTATATTGAACCAGCATTTGTAGAAATCAAGATTTGAATGGTTGTTTATTATTTTATATTAAAGTTATAGTCTGATTTTTAGACAATTTACATGTCATTTATATTACAATTTTATACTTAAGCCTGTACAATTTTTTAAAAAATAAGTATAATTGAAATATCGAAAAAGTGGACCAGAAAGAAGGAAAAGTATGGTTGAAGAGTTAGAATATAAATCCACTATTAAATCAAGACCGTTCCTTTTCAGGGAAACGAAAAAGGCTGCAGAACTTATAAATAAAGGGTTTAAAGAATTTGAGATAAAAGAAAAGGCAAAAAAAGATAATATATTTCAGGTAAACACAGAAACGCGCAGAAGTGAAATTGCGTCAATAGTGCTGCAGAGATTAAAGGCTATTGATGATTTTTTGATTGAAAAAATAGTAAACGGTGATATAGAAACGAGCAAGCAGATAGTTATCTACTCTATTATGAAGACTGATAGATTATTTTTTGAATTTATGTATGAGGTTTTTAGGGAAAAGATATTGCTTCGGGATTTTACATTGCAGGATAAGGATTTTAATCTATTTTTTAATAGAAAGAAAGAGCAAAGCGAACGGGTGGCCTCATGGGATGACTACACTTTCTATAAATTGAAACAGGTATATATTCGCATCTTATTTGAGGCTGGTTTTATAAAAGAGCAAAAAAAGGACAGGGAAATTGTTAAACCAATTATTGAAGAAGAAGTGGTTCAGCATCTTAAGGAGATTGGTGACATAAAATACCTTAATGCACTGATGGGAGAGATATAAGTGAAAACTATTTATCAAAGGCTTGATGAAATTATACAGCGGATTACGAAAGAATCATTTAGAGAAAATACAGGTCTTGGGAATGAAATAGGGTACTATATATTTGATTATGAACCAAGATATGAAATGCTTGTGAGAGAGCATGTGCGTTTTCTTAAACAGAAGATTAATGACGGAGATTATGGTTTTTATATAAAGGAATTTGACTTGTATGAAATCATGCTGGAACTTCTTGAAACAAAAGGTTACCTTGAGAAGAACTTTAAGATGGAACAGGTAAAGGGTAGTGAATTTGTATTTAATGCTACTAAAAAGGCATTAAGGCTTACTGAGAAAGGTGACCTTATCATTCAATATATAAAAGATAGGGTAGTAAAAGGAGATGTAGTATTTATAACCGGTGTGGGGAAGGTATGGCCGATTATACGCTCACATACGGTATTAAATAACCTTCATCAGGTTTTGGACGAAGTACCTGTAATTATGTTTTTTCCGGGAGTATATGATGGACTTGAACTGGTACTTTTTGAAGAAATTAAGGATGACAACTATTATAGAGCATTTAAGTTAGTGGATAGATATTAGAGAGAATTATGCTCATAAATGGGGGAGGATTAAACATGTTAATAAAAGATATGTTTAAAAAACCTATTGATAGAGATATCAAGGGTGTTATTAAGGTAGGACAGGACGATGACAGCAATGTACAGCAGGAACTTGAAGAATATGTTGTCACGAGGGAACTGGCAAAGCATTTTGACACTTTCTTTGAAGCATACAAAAAAGGAATAGTAGGTACTACTGACAAAATGGGAGTGTGGATTTCCGGTTTCTTTGGAAGCGGTAAATCCCATTTTCTTAAAATACTTTCCTATCTTCTTGAAAACAGAGAAGTTGAAGGAAAAAGAGCAATTGAATATTTCAACGACAAGATACAAGACAATGTGGTTCTTGCTGATATGAAACTGGCCGGGGATACTTCAGCCGATGTAATCCTGTTTAACATAGATTCCAAGAGTGATTCCGATTCAAAAGCCAATAAAGATGCCATAGTAAAAGTATTTAATAAAGTATTCAATGAAATGCAGGGTTTTTGTGGCTCTATGCCCTGGATAGCAGACTTGGAAAGACAGATGGTAATAGATGGGGTTTATGAAGATTTTAAAAAGACATTTAAAGATATATCAGGAAGGGAATGGGTAGATGCAAGGGAGGATTTCTATTATGAGGAAGATGCCATTGTAGAAGCCCTGTCTAAAAGTACCAAGATGAGTCCTGAGGCAGCCAGGAATTGGTATGCAAAAGCAGAAGAAAGTTACACTTTAAGCGTTGAAAAGTTTGCAAGACGAGTAAGGGAGTACATAGAAAGAAAAGGCAAGAATCATCATGTTATTTTCCTGGTAGATGAAATAGGACAATATATCGGAGACAATTCTCAACTGATGCTGAATCTTCAAACTGTTGTAGAAGATTTGGGAACCGAATGCGGCGGCAAAGCCTGGGTTATTGTGACAAGTCAGCAGGATATTGACTTAGTTACAAAAGTAAAAGGCAATGATTTTTCCAAGATTCAGGGCAGGTTCAGTACCCGTCTTAGCCTTTCCAGTGCTAATGTTGACGAGGTAATCAGAAAAAGAATCCTTTTAAAAGAGGATGTAGCAAAGGATACATTAAAACTCCTTTATGAGAATAAAAATTCCATACTTAAAAACCTTATTACTTTCTCAGCAGATACTCCGGAGAAAAAGGTATATAAGGATAGTGAGGATTTTGCAGAATGCTATCCTTTTATACCGTATCAATTCAATCTTCTTCAGCAAGTGCTGACTTCTATAAGGATACACGGGGCATCCGGTAAGCATCTGGCAGAAGGGGAGCGCTCCATGATTAGTTCCTTCCAGGAGTCTGCCATAAAATATATGAACAGTGAAGAAGGAACATTAATACCCTTTTCAGCCTTTTATGATACCATTGAAGCCTTCCTTGATTCCAATATCAGGACGGTTATTATTCATGCCCAGGAAAATAACAATTTGAATGATTTTGACGTAGAACTTTTGAAAGTTCTCTTTATGATTAAATATGTTAAGGAGATACCTGCAAATATAGAGAATCTGGCTACTCTAATGGTATCTCATATAGATGAGGATAAGATAGACCTCAAAAAGAAAATAGAAGAATCTCTAAAAAGGCTGGTAAAGGAAACCCTTGTCCAAAAAAACGGAGACCAATATATCTTCCTTACCCATGAAGAGCAGGATATTAATAGGGAAATAAAGAACATCAGTGTGGATTTGGGAGAGGTAATTCAAAAAATTTCCGAAATCGTCTTTGAGGAAATCTATCCAGATAAGAAATATAAATATTCTTCAAGGTACAACTTTAGTTTTAACCAGGTTGTAGACGATAGATTTTTCAGAGGCAATCAGGGAAATGATATTGGTCTTAAAATTATTACCCCCTATTATGATACCGGAGTAGAACTTACGGATAATGAACTAAAACTAATGACTATGAGGGAAAATAATTTAATTGTTAAACTTCCCAATGATACTACTTTCCTTGACGAAATGGAGGAAGTATTGAAAATTGAAACTTTCCTGCGTAGGAAAGGAGGAACTTCCCTTACTCAGAAGATTGAAGAAATCAAGGACAGAAAAAGAAGGGAACTTGTTGAACGCAAGGAAAGGGTAAAATTCCTTTTGACGGAGGCCATCAAGAATGCGGACATGTATGCCAATTCCCAAAGGCTTGAGATTAAGTCAAAGCACCCTGTTGACAGGATAAATGACGGTTTCAAGGTGCTTATTGAAGGAATTTATACGAAACTTGGCTATATTACTCACTTTACTACTACCAAAGACTTATACGATATATTTGCAGATAATGAACAGATTACATTGAATGGTGTTGAAGCCCCGAATAAACTAGCCCTTGATGAAATGGCAGGTTATATTGAGAGAAATACAACAAGAAGTATTCCTGTGACCATGAAAACAATCCTTGGCATATATGGAAAAGCCCCTTATGGATGGCTTGAGGAGGATATTGAATGGCTGGTTGCCAAACTATTTAAGGCACAGGAAATAAAACTGCAATTAAACAGCCAGTACCTTGATGTTCAGGATAGGGAGATTGTCAAATATCTTACCAAGAGGGATTATGCCGACAGGCTTCTTATTGAAAAGAGGATAAAGGTACCTGCACACCAGATTAGCAATGCCAGGGAACTATGCAAAGAACTGTTCAATATTACTGCTGTTCCTTCTGACGAAGATGGACTTATGAGAAGATTTAAAGAACTAGCAAGGGATGAAATTGCAAAAATTAATGAACTACTGGTTTACTACAAACAGGCCAAATATCCTGGACAGGATATTTTAGAGGAAGGAAAGAAAACATTAGAAAAGGTTTGCAAAATCAATGATGCAAAAGAATTTTACGATGAACTTCAAAGAGAGAAAGATGTACTTCTGGATTATGCTGATGATTCCGTAGATGTTAAGAAATTTTTTGACAGCAACCAGAAGGACTTCTTTGACAAGGCGGTTCACAAGATAAATGTATACAACAGCAACAAGACCTATGTATTGGATAAAGAAGTCATAGACCTGGTAGCACAAATGCAGAAAATTGTTGGAAGCCGTGAACCATATTCCGATATTCATAAATTGCCCGGCCTTATTGACAAGTTTGTGTCCAGGTTTACAGAACTGCTGGAAGAGGAGTGCAAACCTGTAAGACAGGTGATTGAGAGTGATTACAGCAAGGTTCTTGAGGAATTGGATAAGTACGAATTAAAACCTGTACTTTTTGACAGGTTCAAAGCCAGATTCGATGACCTCTTAAACAGGTTGGAGCGTGCCAACAACTTCTATGAAGCCATAGCAATGAAAGAGGAAAGTGACAGGCTTAAACTAAGGTGCTTTGATGAAATTGCTGAGGAACTTGCAAAAAGGAAGCCTGCTGAACCTCTAACAACCCCTGAAGAACCGGACAAGCCAACAGTAATAAACGACCCGCCGAGGAAGTATAAGAAGACAGTAAACATCAGTATTGCCAACATCCTGCATGGCGCAAAAAGTATTGAGAGTGAAGCGGACATAGAGGATGTTGTAAATGAAATAAGGTACAGGCTAAAAAGAGAGTTGAAAGACGACGTCATTATTAAACTTGTTTGAGGTACAGGGACACTTCTTTTAGAAGAAATGTCCCTGTATGAAAAGGAGGCAGTGACATGGATAAAACAGCAATAAAAAATTTTGCAGTATGGGCGAGAAAAAAACTTATTGAAGATATAAAGCAGAAGGCTTATGAGATAGGTATAACTGAGAAAGAAATAAAAGAGCCTGAAGTTTCTACATCAGATACAATAATAATAGGAGATAGGACCTTGAATAAGGCAGAAATGCAACAGAGAAAAAGTCTTGTGTCCCGGATAAGAGAAAAAGGATTTAACAATGTGATAGAGGAAGTGGCATATACCTGGTTTAACAGGTTTATTGCCCTGCGTTTCATGGAAGTCAATGAATATCTTCCTACAGGAGTCAGAGTGTTGTCATCCATTGAACCAGGCAAGAAGGAGCCGGATATTATTAAGGAAGCACTTAATATTGACCTTGATATAGACAGAGAACTAGTGTATAGATTGCAGGATGGCAATGATACTGAGACCCTCTACAGATATCTTCTTGTAAAGCAGTGTAATGCCTTAAAAGAAATCCTACCGGGACTATTTGAAAAGATTGAGGATTACACTGAAATCCTTCTGCCTACAAACCTCCTTGGAGAAGGTTCTGTTATAAGGCGGTTGGTAGATGATATACCCGAGGAGGATTTCAAAGACCAGGTTGAAATCATCGGTTGGATGTATCAGTATTACATCTCCGAGAAAAAGGATGAGGTATTTGAAGGGCTTAAGAAGAACATAAAGATAACAAAGGAAAATATTCCTGCTGCAACTCAATTGTTTACTCCTGACTGGATTGTTAAATATATGGTGGAAAACTCCTTAGGGCGCCTGTGGTTGGAAGGGCATCCTGATGAAGAATTGAGAAGCAAATGGGAGTACTACCTTGAGGAAGCAGAGCAGGAACCTGAAGTTCAGAAACAGTTGGAAGAAATAAGGGCTAAAAGCAGGGATATAAGACCAGAAGACATTAAGGTGCTGGACCCTGCTATGGGCAGCGGACATATTTTGGTGTATGCCTTTGATGTGCTTTATGATATCTACAAGAGTGCGGGATATTCCGAAAGGGATATTCCAAGGCTTATTCTTGAAAACAACCTGTATGGACTGGATATAGACGACAGGGCGGCTCAACTTGCCTATTTTGCAGTAATGATGAAGGCAAGGAGCAAGAGCAGGAGGATATTCAGGGAAAAGGTAAATGTTAATGTATGTGCTATACAGGAAAGCAATGGTTTTCCTAAAGAGGCTATAGACTATCTTGTAAATCCCGAGGAGACCGAAATAGAGAAGCGGATACACAGAGAGGATGTAGAGTATCTTATAAATGTTTTCAATGATGCCAAGGAGTATGGCTCTATCCTTGAAGTAAAGCCTATTGATTTTGATGCTATTGAGAGAAGGCTGGAAGAGATAAGGAATGGGGGAACAGGGGATTTATTTGAGTATCAGTATAGGAATATAATCCTTGAGAAGATACCAGCGTTGGTTAAGCAGGCAAGGATAATGAGCCAGAAGTATGATGTGGTGTGCACTAATCCGCCGTATATGGGAAGAAAAGGAATGAATGGTAAACTGTCAGGGTTTTTAAGAGAAAATTATCCTGATGGTAAAAGTGATCTTTTTGCGGCATTTATTGAAAGAGGTTTTAAATACTTAAAGATAAATGGTTATAACTCAATGGTAACAATGCAATCATGGATGTTTTTATCATCGTTTGAAGGATTGCGAAGAAAAATATTAGATAATTACTGTATACGGACTTTACTTCATATGGATAACATGGTAATGGGTATAGCATTCGGAACTGCCGCTACTGTAATGATGAATTGCAATCTAAATTACAAAGGAAGATATTTATATGTTACTCTTGATGACTTAACAGAAAAAGGCAAGCCAGAATCTTTTCCTGTAATTAATGATAGATTAAGCATTTCTAAATCTGATAATTTTAAAGCCATTCCAGGTATACCAATTGCTTATTGGGTAAGCGATAAGGTTATTGATTGTTTTAATAAAGGGAAATCATTAAGTGAAATTGCAGAACCAAAAGTAGGTTTACAAACAGGGGATAATGATAAATTCTTAAGGATGTGGCATGAAGTGTCAATTTATAGTATTGGATTTAACTATTCAAATTGTGGAAAAGCGGCTGAAAGCGGATTAAGATGGTTTCCTTATAACAAAGGTGGAGAATATAGAAAATGGTATGGTAATAACGATTATGTTGTAAATTGGGCTTTTGATGGTCAAGATATTCGCAATTTTAAGGATGATTTAGGAAGATTGAGGTCAAGACCACAAAACATGGATTATTATTTCAAACCATCAATTACTTGGTCTAAGATATCATCTGGTAAAATTGCTTTCAGATATAAGCCACAAGGTCATATATTTGATGTTGCAGGAACAAGTATTTTTGTTGATGACGAAAATATAAACTATTTACATGCATTTTGCAATAGTAATGTTGCTTTGAAAATTGCTAGCGTTTTATCTCCGACGTTAAATTATGAAGTTGGACATATTGCAGAGTTTCCAATAATATTTTTACCCAAATATGAATTTATAATTGATAGAATAGTTCTAAAAAATATATTAATTTCTAAAACCGATTGGGATTCCTTTGAAACCTCCTGGGATTTCAAGAAGCACCCGCTGCTCACCCATAAAAGCAATTGCACCGCCATAGAACAAGCCTTCAACAACTGGTCGTCCTTTGCTGAAAAGCAGTTTAACCAACTAAAAAACAACGAGGAAGAATTAAACCGCATATTCATTGAAATATATGGCTTGCAGGATGAACTTACACCTGATGTTGAAGATAAAGATGTGACAGTGCATAGGATTTATAATACTAAAGATGATATTCCGGAAAGTATGAAAGGTAGCAACTATGTACTAACAAGAGAAGATGTAATTAAGTCCTTTGTTTCCTATGCAGTTGGCTGTATGTTTGGCCGATACTCCATTGATGCAGAAGGCCTTGTTTACGCTGGCGGCGACTTCAAAGACAAGTGGAAGTGTGAGGACGGGCAGTGGAAAGTAAGAAAGATAGTAAAAGATGAAGAAGGAAAAGTAGTCGAGGATACATGGGTGGATGCTGCCTTTGCACCCGATATGGACAACATCCTGCCCATTACCGATGACGAATACTTTGAGGATGACATTGTCAGCAGGTTTATTGAGTTCCTCAAGGTTACATTTGGTGAGGATACTTTGGAAGAAAATCTTGACTACATTGCCGATACATTGGGAAGAAAATCCTCCGAAACAGCAAGGCAGGCTATCAGAAGGTACTTCCTCAAGGATTTTTACAAGGACCATGTACAGGTATACCAGAAAAAACCTATCTACTGGCTCTTTGATTCCGGCAAGCAGGATGGTTTTAAAGCACTTATCTATATGCACCGATATGACGAATTTACAGTAGCAAGGGTGAGAACCGACTATCTGCATAAGTTACAAAAATCCTATGAAGCGGAGATTAAGAGGCTGGATATTATCATTGACTCCAACGCCTCACAGAGGGAAAAGACCAATGCAAGAAAGAGAAAGGAGAAGATACTCAAGCAGATGGAAGAGTGTTTGCAGTATGACCAGGTAATCGCTCATGTTGCAAACCAGAGGATAAAGATAGACTTGGACGACGGTGTAAGTGTAAATTATTCTAAGTTCCAGGGTATTGAGGTACCTCAAGGTGAAGGCAGGAAGCCGTTGAAAGCAGATTTGCTGGCGAAAATTTAGAGGAGAGAGTAGATGTGTTATGGATTTAAAACAAATAAAAACATTGCTTGAAGACACATTTAATAAAGAATTAAGTGAAGGCAAGAAACGTCATATTGTTTTTTGGTATGACGATAACGGAGAATTCAAGGAAGATATAGACGCACTAGACCTTGAAAATGCAAAGATACTTAAATTAACTAAAAATAATTACTTTTTTGTAAAGTATCAATTGGAAAAGGCAGACACTGAATCCAATTATCTTATTTATATACCTTTTGGAAAACCAAATCCAAGAGAGAACTACTTACTGGATATATTAAAATACAGTATGGAATTTTCTACTGACAAGGCTACTGTCATCATGAGGGACTTAAATATTTCAGATGACAGTTTAAAAAGTACATTCAGGAAGTATATAAAATTCTTTAACAACAAGGACAGATATAGAATTTTTAAAGGGTATGAAATAGAAAGGTACACGGAAGAAATAATAGATGTGGCTGTACTATCGGCATTATGCAGACTGCCTTATCCGGATTTTGACGAAGTTTTAAGAGTACTTTTGATGGAGGAGGATTTAAAAAACAACAAGTACCTCGAGGCTATCGAGAAGTTCGGAAGATTAGACGTACTCTGGAAACTTACTGATAAGTACTACGGGTATAGTGATAAGGAACCAACCCTTGAAAAATTGGCTATATTCATGCTGGTTACAAATGTAGCATATTGCCTTAGCGGTGAATTACCTGATACATGGAGAAAATATGTTTCTTCAAGGAAGGCTGACTGTGTAGTATTCTTGAGCAACTTCATGAACCACTCCCTTTACTTTGCTGCTTATGACAGGTTGGCAAACAGTGTGGAAGGGAAACTGAAAGTGCATGAATACATTAATAAATGGGAAATAGAGGACTATATCAACTGTGATACTTTCAAAGCCTTTGACGAAGCAATTATAAGGAAACTCAAAGAACAACTGATTTCTAATATAGGAGAGTTTGGAAGGTATAGGGATATTATTCAAGCCAGGAGGACAAAGCACTGGTACAATTTGTTTAAATCTGAATATGAGTGTATTTACTGGGCTATCGAGTTATTTGACTGCTGGAAGGATGTTAGCCAGAGTATACGACACTATACCCCTTTGGAGTTTGTTAAAAGATATACGGAGCAGTATTATAAACTGGATACTGCCTACAGAAAATTCTATACTTCTTTCGACAGACTGCAAAACAGGGAACTGCTGATGGAACTAAAGGATAAGGTTGAAAATATCTATGTTAACGGTTATCTCAATACACTCTCTATTAAGTGGTCCGATAGTCTGGAAACTTTAAATGGAAATTGGACAATTCCCGGTATGATTATGCAGAAAGACTTTTACAACACCTACATAAAACCATTTAAAAATCGTAGAGAAAGGGTATTTGTTATTATTTCAGATGCGTTGCGTTATGAGGCGGCAAGGGAGTTTTGCGACATCCTCAACAAAGAAAGGAAAGGGTCTACGGATATTATATTCATGCAGGGTAGTATACCATCCAGCACCCGTCTTGGCATGGCATCCCTTTTACCGCATAAGGCTATTACAATAGATGAGGATTATAAGGCATATGTAGACGGCATATCTTCAGAGGGAACGGATAACAGAAATAGAATTCTAAATAATTACACTCAGGAATCAATAGCAGTACAGTTTATGGATGTTATTGATATGAAGCGGGATGATATGCGTAAAACTTTCGGCGGGAAAGAATTGATTTATATATATCATAATACTATTGATGCAAGAGGAGACAATAGCAAAACAGAAAGAGAAGTTTTTGATGCGGTGGAAGAAGCATTTAAAGAATTAATGCTGTTAATAAATAATCTTGTAAATAATGTTACAGCAACAAATATCATTATAACTGCCGACCACGGATTTATATATAAACGTGGAAACCTTATGGAAAGCGATAAAATATCAAAAGGTTCTATCGAAGATGCTTATGAAAACAGACGGTTTGTATTGAGTACAAAGACTTTAGAATTGGATGGCACTTTAACCTTTGATATGGAGTATTTACTTGGACCTGATACCAGCCTTAAATATATTTCTCCAAGGGGAGTAAACAGGTTTAAAGTGCAGGGTACAGGAGCCAACTATGTACATGGCGGCACATCCTTGCAGGAGATTCTTATTCCTGTAATTAAGTTTAAGAATGATAGGAGCAAGGATAGTAAAAACGAAGTGACAAAAGTTGATGTAAAACTTACAAGTATAACCAGAAAAATAACCAACACCATAACCTATTTGGAGTTCTTCCAGACTGAGAAGATAGAGGATAAGCGTGTTCCATTGAGACTTAAAGTATATTTTGTAGATGAAGAAAATAATCGGATATCAAATGAGAATATAATTATTGCTGACAGCAAGTCGGAAACTTATGAGGAAAGAAGTTTCAGGGAAAAGTTTGTATTGAAGAACAGAAAATATGATAAAACGAAGAAATATTATCTTATTATGGAAGATGAAGAGGAAACAGTAGAAAAGATATATGATAAAATACCTTTTATTATCGATATAGCCATAAGTGATGATTTTGGCTTTTAAGGTGGGGGAATAGATGGATGAATTAAGCAGGAAACTGAATCGATATTTTGCCGGAAGGGTTGTAAGAAAGGACTTAACAAAAAAGATAAAAGAAGGTGCAAACGTGCCTGTATATGTCCTTGAATATCTTTTGGGTATGTATTGTGCCACTGATGATGAAGATGGGATTAATGAGGGCGTTGAAACAGTAAAAAGAATTCTGGCTGAAAATTTTGTGCGTCCTGATGAAGCCGAGAAGGTAAAATCCAAGATTAGGGAGATAGGAAAATATACCGTTATTGATAAGGTTAGTGTAAAACTTAATGAAAAGAAGGATGTCTATGAAGCCGAATTTTCAAATTTGGGCATAAAAGGAGTGGCCATATCTCCGACTTATGTAAAGCAATATGAAAAACTTCTGTGCGGGGGTATATGGTGCATCATAAAGATGGACTACTATTATGATGAAGAGGCCAGAGGGACAAGCCCTTTTAATATTAGCAATTTGACCCCTATACAAATGCCTAATCTTGATATGGAAGAGATATTAGAAGGGAGGAAATACTTCACAAAAGATGAATGGATAGATGTTATTTTAAGGTCTATAGGGATGGAACCTACAAGATTCGAAAATAATGTGAAGTGGCACCTTCTGGCAAGGATGATACCTCTGGTGGAGAACAATTACAATCTTTGCGAACTAGGGCCAAGGGGTACGGGCAAATCCCACGTATATAAGGAAATTTCCCCAAACAGTATCCTGGTATCAGGTGGGCAGACAACAGTGGCAAACCTGTTTTATAATATGGCTTCAAGGCAGATAGGCCTTGTGGGTCTTTGGGATTGTGTGGCATTTGACGAGGTTGCTGGAATTACATTTAAAGATAAAGATGGGATTCAAATAATGAAGGACTACATGGCCTCAGGTTCTTTTGCCAGAGGGAAGGAAGAAAAGAATGCTTCTGCTTCTATGGTATTTGTGGGGAATATTAACCAAAGTGTGGATGTACTACTGAAAACATCCCACCTCTTTGAGCCGTTCCCTGAGGCAATGGCTAATGATACAGCGTTTTTTGACAGGATGCATTACTACATACCTGGGTGGGAGATACCCAAAATGCGTCCTGAGTTTTTTACTGATGAGTATGGTTTTATTACAGACTATGTATCAGAGTTTATGAGGGAAATGAGAAAACGGTCCTTCTCTGATGCATTGGATAAGTTTTTTAAACTGGGTAACAACTTAAATCAAAGAGATGTTATTGCAGTAAGAAAAACAGTTTCGGGGCTTGTAAAACTCATATACCCTAACGGTGAGTTTACAAGGGATGATATTGAAGAAATACTGCGTTATGCACTGGTGGGAAGAAGACGTGTTAAGGAGCAGTTGAAGAAAATCGGCGGTATGGAATTTTATGATGTTCATTTCTCCTACATAGATAATGAAACAATGAGCGAGGAATTTGTTTCAGTTCCCGAACAGGGCGGAGGGAAAATAATACCTGAAGGCATGGGTAAACCAGGTCATCTTTATACCATTGCAAGAGGGAAATCAGGCATGATAGGGGCTTATAAGATTGAAACCCAGGTTATATCAGGTACTGGTAAATTTGAAAAGACAGGCCTTGGCTCAGATAGGGAAGCAAAAGAAAGTATAGAGACAGCCTTCAGGTACTTTAGAGCAAACAGTAAAAATATAAGTGGAAGTATAAGTATTACAACAAAGGACTATTTGATGCATGTACAGGACATACATGGAGTTGGCATGACATCTGAACTTGCATTAGCAGCCTTTGTAGCACTATGTTCAGGGGCATTGGGTAAGCCACCACAGAGCCAGTTGGTTGTTCTGGGTTCACTTAGCATAGGCGGTACAATAATAAAGGTTGAGGAATTAGCAAATGTATTGCAGGTATGTTTTGATTCCGGTGCCAAGAGGGTACTTCTTCCAATGGCATCTGCAGTGGATATTCCTACGGTTCCGCCAGAACTGTTTGCTAAGTTTCAGATTTCATTTTACCAGAGTCCGGAGGATGCTGTATTTAAGGCTCTTGGAGTGGAGTAGTTTGAGTTTGTACAAGGCTAGGAGTATTTTGCTTATATATTCATGGAAAGTTTACCAAGAACTATCTGCCAGTATTATGTAAGGAGTGAAATAGGATGTTAATCCCGATAAGTATCGAAGAAAATAATATTGATACCAGTGATACTGAGATTAGTAATACAACCTTTAAAGATTTAAAGTTGAAAGAAGAGCATATTGAAGAGTTCCTTAGGAAAAACATTGAGGTAATATTTGGCGAAGAAGAAAGTCTTTTAATAGTAGGGCAGCAAGTAAACAATAAGGAAAAAGGACGAAGTGATTTAACTGCAATCGATGAAAATGGCAATATTGTTCTTATAGAGATAAAAAGGGATATTGATGATATAAAAAACAGAAAGGAAGCATTTGAATTCCAGGCAATTAGATATGCAGCAAGTTATGCTAAAATAAAGTCACCAGATGTGTTAGTTAATAAAATATTCTCAAAATATATCGAAAAGCATAAAGAAGAGTTTGAATTGGGGGATTTAACACCTGCTGAAAAAGGGAAAAGGATAATAAACGATTTTCTAATAAATAATAATTCTTTAAAAACTTTCAACCAAAAGCAAAGAATAATATTAGTCGCATCATCATTTGATACTCAAACATTATCCGCTGTGGCTTGGCTAATATCAAATAATGTTGATATCAGTTGCTTTAGTATTATGCCATTAAAGATAAACAACCAAGTGTTTTTACAGGTTGATAGGATTCTTCCCCCTTCAAGTATAGAGGATTTTTATATAGATATTGAGGATAACAAAGAAGTTGAAGTGGGGAAAAACCCAACTGAAATTATCAGAACTAATCTTCCCAGGATGCCTAAATTGTTCGAATGGGGTCTGCTAAAAAAAGGAGATAAGTTGTATATAAGAAATCATGATAAGGAAGCATCAATGGCCGAAGTTGTTGACCAAAGATTTGTTAACTACAAAGGCAATAAGATTACCTATAATCAATGGGGGCAGGATGTAACGGGATGGTCGTCAATATGTATCTATGAATGGGCAGTAAAATTAGATTGTGATAGAACTTTAGATAACCTAAGAAAGGCGAAACTCCAAGAAATTAATGACGGTGAATAGTTATATGTATAATAAGTAAAGTAAATGATTAAGAGATATTATAAATTATTTATTACCGACAGAAATAAAAATATATGTAATTTGGGCAAGAAAAGAGTTAGGAAGTGTGTTAAGTGGATAGATATGAACGGATACTCGGAGGGCTTTTTGGTGTTGCCTGTGGAGATGCCCTTGGCGGAACGTTGGAATTCATGTCAAAGGATGAGATTGAAAGGAAATATGGATATTTAAAAGATATTATCGGTGGTGGCTGTTGGGACCTGGAACCTGGGGAAGTGACGGACGATACAATGATGACTATTGCTGTCGC
>Ga0208938_1001295_pt1 | contig 14910 bp, 10 predicted proteins | sample AD_UKC125_MetaG_FD_184434 | JGI IMG/M metagenome (GOLD analysis project Ga0208938, IMG submission 184434) | Active sludge microbial communities of municipal wastewater-treating anaerobic digesters from USA - AD_UKC125_MetaG (SPAdes) (version 2) | ecosystem: Engineered > Bioreactor > Anaerobic >...
AGAAGCGGCTGCCCAGCGGCACGTTGACCCCCGCCATCAGGTCCGCGATCCCGCCGCGCGGGCCATAGCCCGGAACTCCGGCGTCGTTCGGTTCGCTGTCGTATTCGTGGCGCGATCCCATCAGGGCGACATAGGGTTCCAGCCGGTTGGCGTCCCCATCGTCCTGGGCGAAGGCTGGCGCGGCAAAGGCGCTGGTTATGGCGGAAAGGACCAGCATGATGGTCCGGCGCATAGTCATCGACAAATCCCCTTGGTGCGGAGGCGGGGCCTCCCGGTGTCTGGCCGCACGGTGGCGGTCGGGGTTATGCGTCTGAACCGGCTGCACGTTCCCGCTCGCGCCGCGCCGAACGGGCACGGCGTTGCGCCCCTGCGGTGAAACGAAAAAGCCCCGCCGGATCGCTCCGGCGGGGCCTGTTCATTTGCCCTGTAGGCGTGGCGGCAAGGCTTACTCGTCGCTGGCCTCGGGGTTGAGGTAGTCGCCCGCATCGGCGTCGGTGCCGTGGGTCTCGCCCTCGACCTCGGCCAGCGGATCGACGAACACGGCCGCTTCCGAGCCCTGGGCCAGTTCGGCAGCGTGTTCTTCCTCGGCGCTGTCAGGTGCGATCAGGCTTTCCTGCAGCTTGCGATACGAGGCGCGCAGCGCCGCGTCGCGGCTGGAGGCGGCGACCCGCAGGCGGTTCATGCCCGCGCCGGTCCCGGCGGGGATGAGACGGCCGACGATGACGTTCTCCTTGAGCCCGATCAGCGAGTCCTTCTTGCCCTCGACCGCCGCCTGGGTGAGCACGCGGGTGGTCTCCTGGAACGAGGCGGCCGAGATGAACGAACGGGTCTGCAGCGAAGCCTTGGTGATGCCCAGCAGCACCGGCTTGCCTTCCGCCGGGGCCTGACCTGCGGCCAGCTTGGCGTTGACTTCGTCCATTTCCTCGCGGTCGACCTGTTCGCCGGCCAGCAGCACGGTATCGCCGCCGTTGGTGATCTCGACCTTCTGCAGCATCTGGCGAACGATCACCTCGATGTGCTTGTCGTTGATCTTCACGCCCTGCAAGCGGTAGACTTCCTGGATTTCCGCCACGAGGTATTCCGCCAGCGCTTCGATGCCGAGCACTTCGAGGATTTCGTGCGGGTTGGGCGAGCCCGAGATCAGGTTGTCGCCCTTCTTGACCCAGTCGCCTTCCTGGACGTCGATCACCTTGGACTTGGGGATCAGGTATTCCACCGGATCGCCCTCTTCCGGGATGATCGCGATCTTGCGCTTGGCCTTGTAGTCACGGACGAATTCGATCCGGCCCGAGATCTTGGCGATGACCGAATTGTCCTTCGGAATGCGCGCTTCGAACAGTTCCGCGACGCGCGGCAGACCGCCGGTGATGTCGCGGGTCTTGGCGGCTTCGCGGCTGGCGCGGGCCAGCACGTCACCGGCTTCGACCATCTGTCCGTCCTCGACCGACAGCGCGGTGCCCGGCGCCAGCATGTAGCGCGCGGCCTCGCCCGAGCTTTCGTCGAGCAGGGTCATGCGCGGACGCAGGTCTTCCTTCTTGGAGCGGCTGGTCGAACGGTTCTCGGTCACGACGCGGCTCGACATGCCGGTCGCTTCGTCGGTCTGTTCGGCCATGGTGCGGCCTTCGATCAGGTCCTGATACTTAACGATACCGGGCTTTTCGGTGATCACCGGCAGAGTGAAGGGATCCCACTCGGCCAGGCGGTCGCCTTCGTTGATGATCGCGCCGTTCTCGTGCAGCAGGTGGGTGCCGTAGGGCACCTTGTGCATCGCGCGCTCGCGCCCTTCGGTGTCCATCACCACGATCTCGCCGTTGCGGGCGAGGCTGAGCCGGCGGCCGCGCTTGTCGGTGATGGTCGGGATGTCGCGATAGACCACGGTGCCGTCGCAGATTGCCTCAAGGTGCGACTGTTCGTTCACCTGCGCCGCACCACCGATGTGGAAGGTACGCATGGTCAGCTGGGTGCCCGGTTCACCGATCGACTGGGCGGCGATGACGCCGACCGCTTCACCGATGTTGACCGGAGTACCGCGGGCCAGGTCGCGGCCATAGCACGTCGCGCAGACGCCCTGTTCGGCTTCGCAGATCAGCGGCGAGCGGATCCGCGCGGCCTGGATTCCGGCAGCCTCGATCACGGCCACGGCCGGTTCGTCGAGCAGGGTGCCCTTGGCAACCAGCACGCTACCGTCCTTGCTCGCGATGTCCTCGGCCAGGGTGCGGCCCAGGATACGCTCGCCCAGGGAGGCGATGGTCGAGCCGCCCTGGACGATCGCCCGCATTTCCAGCGCGCGTTCGGTGCCGCAATCCTCGATCACCACCACGCAGTCCTGCGACACGTCGACCAGGCGGCGGGTCAGGTAACCCGAGTTCGCCGTCTTGAGCGCGGTGTCGGCCAGGCCCTTGCGGGCGCCGTGGGTGGAGTTGAAGTATTCAAGAACGGTCAGACCTTCCTTGAAGTTCGAGATGATCGGGGTCTCGATGATCTCGCCCGAAGGCTTGGCCATCAGCCCGCGCATCCCCGCCAGCTGCTTCATCTGGGTCGGGGAACCACGAGCGCCCGAGTGGCTCATCATGTAGATCGAGTTGACCGGCTTTTCGCGGCCATGCTCGTCCACCGGGGTGGCGCGGATCTCGTCCATCATGGCGTTCGCCACCTGGTCGCCGCAGCGGCTCCAGGCGTCGATCACCTTGTTGTACTTTTCCTGCTGGGTGATCAGGCCGTCCTGGTACTGCTGTTCATAGTCAGCCACCAGTTCCTTGGTCGAATTGACCAGCTCGTCCTTGCTGTCGGGGATGATCATGTCATCCTTGCCGAAGCTGATGCCCGCCTTGAACGCGTGGCGGAAGCCCAGCGCCATGATCGCGTCGGCGAACAGCACCGTGTCCTTCTGGCCGGTGTGGCGATAGACCTCGTCGATCACGTCGCCGATGTCCTTCTTGGTGAGCAGGCGGTTCACCGTCTCGAAGGGCACCTTGTGGCTCTTGGGCAGGCATTCGCCGATCAGCATGCGGCCCGGGGTGGTCTCGAACCGCTTGAAGTACTGCTGGCCCTGCTCGTCGGTCTGCGGAACGCGCGCGACGATCTTGGAGTGCAGGGTGACGGCCCCGGCGTGAAGCGCCTGGTGCACTTCGGCCATGTCGGCCAGCAGCATGCCTTCGCCCGGCTCGCCGATGCGGTCCATCGACAGGTAGTACAGGCCCAGCACCATGTCCTGCGAAGGCACGATGATCGGCTTGCCGTTGGCGGGCGACAGGATGTTGTTGGTCGACATCATCAGCACGCGGGCTTCCAGCTGGGCTTCCAGCGAAAGCGGCACGTGGACGGCCATCTGGTCACCGTCGAAGTCGGCGTTGAAGGCCGAGCAGACCAGCGGGTGCAGCTGGATCGCCTTGCCCTCGATCAGCACGGGCTCGAACGCCTGGATGCCAAGGCGGTGGAGCGTCGGCGCGCGGTTGAGCAGCACCGGGTGTTCGCGGATCACTTCATCCAGGATGTCCCAGACTTCCTTGCGCTCCTTCTCGACCCACTTCTTGGCCTGCTTGAGCGTCATCGACAGGCCCTTGGCGTCGAGCCGGGCATAGATGAACGGCTTGAACAATTCGAGCGCCATCTTCTTGGGCAGGCCGCACTGGTGCAGCTTGAGCTCAGGCCCGGTCACGATGACCGAACGGCCCGAATAGTCGACGCGCTTGCCGAGCAGGTTCTGGCGGAAGCGGCCCTGCTTGCCCTTGAGCATGTCGGACAGCGACTTGAGCGGACGCTTGTTGGCGCCGGTGATCACGCGGCCGCGGCGGCCGTTGTCGAACAGGGCGTCGACCGCTTCCTGCAGCATGCGCTTTTCGTTGCGGACGATGATGTCCGGCGCGCGCAGTTCGATCAGCCGCTTCAGGCGGTTGTTGCGGTTGATGACGCGGCGGTAGAGGTCGTTGAGGTCCGAGGTCGCGAAGCGGCCACCGTCGAGCGGCACCAGCGGGCGCAGTTCGGGCGGGATGACCGGCACGACATCGAGGATCATCCATTCCGGACGGTTGCCCGAATCGATGAACGATTCGACGACCTTCAGGCGCTTGATGATCTTCTTGGGCTTCAGTTCGGACTTGGTCTCGGCCAGTTCCTTGAGCAGGTCTTCCTTTTCCTGCACCAGGTCGAGGCTCATCAGCATGTGCTTGACCGCCTCGGCGCCGATCCCGGCGGAGAACGCGTCCTCGCCGTATTCGTCCTGGTAGTCGTAAAGCTCGTCCTCGTTGAGCAGCTGGTACTTCTCGAGCGGGGTCAGGCCCGGCTCGATCACCACGTAGCTTTCGAAGTAGAGGATGCGCTCAAGCTGCTTGAGCTGCATGTCGAGCAGCAGGCCGATGCGCGAAGGCAGCGACTTCAGGAACCAGATATGCGCGACCGGCGCGGCCAGCTCGATGTGGCCCATGCGCTCGCGGCGGACCTTGGTGACGGTCACTTCGACGCCGCACTTTTCGCAGACGACGCCCTTGTACTTCATGCGCTTGTACTTGCCGCACAGGCACTCGTAGTCCTTCACCGGACCGAAGATGCGGGCGCAGAACAGGCCGTCGCGCTCCGGCTTGAAGGTGCGGTAGTTGATCGTCTCGGGCTTCTTGATCTCGCCGAAGGACCACGAACGGATGCGTTCGGGGCTGGCAAGGCCGATCTGGATCTGGTCGAAGGTTTCGGGCTTCGCCATCTGGTTGGTGAACTTGGTCAGGTCGTTCATTTTTCAGTCCCTTGAAGGGGGGAATGTCTTGGGCGGGGCAGGGGAGGGCGGCGTGGTTGCGCCGCCCGTCCCGCTTACTCCGCTGCCTCCGCGTAATCGTCGTCATCGTCCCCGGCGAGCGAGGACAGCTCGACATTGAGGCCGAGGCTGCGCATTTCCTTGACGAGCACGTTGAAGCTTTCGGGAATGCCGGCCTCGAAAGTGTCGTCGCCCTTGACGATCGCTTCGTAGACCTTGGTGCGGCCGACCACGTCGTCCGACTTCACCGTCAGCATTTCCTGCAGCGTATAGGCCGCGCCGTAGGCCTGGAGCGCCCAGACCTCCATTTCCCCGAAGCGCTGGCCGCCGAACTGGGCCTTGCCGCCCAGCGGCTGCTGGGTGACGAGGGAGTACGGCCCGATCGAACGCGCGTGAATCTTGTCGTCGACCAGGTGGTGCAGCTTGAGCACGTACTTGCAGCCCACGGTGACCTTGCGGTCGAAGGCTTCGCCGGTGCGGCCGTCGAACAGCGTCACCTGGCCCGATTCATCGAGCCCGGCGAGCCGCAGCATGTCGGTCACGTCGGATTCCACCGCGCCGTCGAACACCGGCGAGCCCATCGGCACGCCCGCGCGGACGCTTTCGGCCAGTTCGATGATCGCCTGGTCGCTGCGGCTGGCGAGTTCGGCGGTGTAGGTGCTGCCGTAGACTTCGGTCAGCAGCTCGCGCACCGCTTCGGGCGGCTGGCCAGCCTGCGGGTTGGGGTTCGCTTCGCGCCAGGCGTCCAGCGCGTTGCCGATCTTCTTGCCGAGGCCGCGCGCGGCCCAGCCGAGGTGGGTTTCGAAGATCTGCCCGACGTTCATGCGCGAAGGCACGCCCAGCGGGTTGAGCACGAAGTCGACCGGAGTGCCATCATCGAGGAACGGCATGTCTTCCTGCGGCAGGATGCGGCTGATGATGCCCTTGTTGCCGTGACGGCCGGCCATCTTGTCGCCCGGCTGCAGCTTGCGCTTCACCGCAACGAAGACCTTGACCATCTTGAGCACGCCCGGGGCGAGTTCGTCACCGCGTTCGAGCTTTTCCTTGCGGTCCTCGAACTTCTCCTGGATCGCCTTGACGGTGGCGTCGTACTGCGCCTTCACCGCTTCGAGCTGGCCCTGGACCCGGTCGTCCGCGACGGCGAACTTCCACCATTCGTGCTTCTCGACCGCCTCAAGCTCTTCGGCGGTGATGTCGGCGCCCTTCTTGAAGCCCTTGGGGGCAGCAGCGGCGACCTGGCCGACCAGCATGTCGCGCAGGCGGTTGTAGGTCGCTCGGTTGAGAATGCCGCGTTCGTCCTCGCGGTCCTTGGCGAGGCGTTCGATTTCCTCGTTCTGGATCGCGCGGGTACGGTCGTCGATCTCGATGCCGTGGCGGTTGAACACGCGCACGTCGACGATCGTGCCGGCAACGCCCGGCGGCAGGCGGAGCGAGGTGTCGCGCACGTCGCTGGCCTTTTCGCCGAAGATCGCGCGCAGCAGCTTTTCTTCCGGGGTCATCGGCGATTCACCCTTCGGGGTGATCTTGCCGACCAGGATGTCGCCCGGATGCACTTCCGCGCCGATGTAGACGATGCCCGCCTCGTCGAGGTTGCGGAGCGCCTCCTCGCCGACGTTGGGGATGTCGCGGGTGATGTCTTCAGGCCCAAGCTTGGTGTCGCGGGCCATGACTTCGAACTCCTCGATGTGGATCGAGGTGAAGACGTCTTCCTTGACGATCCGTTCGGAGATCAGGATCGAGTCTTCGTAGTTGTAGCCGTTCCAGGGCATGAACGCGACGAGCACGTTGCGGCCCAGCGCCAGTTCGCCCAGTTCGGTCGAGGGGCCGTCGGCGATGATGTCGCCCGACTTCACCACGTCGCCCACCTTCACCAGCGGACGCTGGTTGATGCAGGTCGACTGGTTGGAGCGTTCGAACTTCTGCAGGCGGTAGATGTCGACGCCCGACTGGCCGGCCTCGATGTCGCCCGCGGCGCGCACGACGATACGGGTGGCGTCAACCTGGTCGACGATGCCCCCGCGCAGCGCGGCGATCGCCGCGCCGGAATCGCGGGCCACGGTCTCTTCCATGCCGGTGCCGACGAACGGTGCCTCGGCCTTGACCAGCGGCACCGCCTGGCGCTGCATGTTCGAGCCCATCAGCGCGCGGTTGGCGTCGTCGTTTTCAAGGAACGGGATCAGCGAGGCCGCGACCGAGACGAGCTGCTTGGGGCTGACGTCCATCAGCGTCACGTGATCGCGCGGGGCCATCACGAATTCGCCGGCTTCACGGGCCGAAACCAGTTCCTCGACGAACGAGCCGTCCTCGTTGAGCGCAGCCGAAGCCTGGGCGACGGTGTGCTTCGATTCTTCCATCGCCGAGAGGTAGACGACCTCGCCGGTCACCTTGCCCTCGATCACCTTGCGGTACGGGGTTTCGATGAAGCCGTACTTGTTGACGCGCGCGAAGGTCGACAGCGAGTTGATCAGACCGATGTTCGGGCCTTCCGGCGTTTCGATCGGGCAGATGCGGCCATAGTGGGTCGGGTGGACGTCGCGGACTTCGAAGCCCGCGCGCTCACGCGTCAGACCGCCCGGCCCGAGCGCCGAGACGCGGCGCTTGTGGGTAACTTCCGACAGCGGGTTGGTCTGGTCCATGAACTGCGAGAGCTGGCTCGACCCGAAGAATTCGCGCACCGCGGCAACCGCGGGCTTGGCGTTGATCAGGTCGTTGGGCATCACGGTCGACACGTCGACGCTGCTCATGCGTTCCTTGACCGCGCGTTCCATGCGCAGCAGGCCGACGCGGTACTGGTTTTCCAGCAGTTCGCCGACCGAACGGACGCGGCGGTTGCCGAGGTTGTCGATGTCGTCGACATCGCCCTTGCCGTCCTTCAGGTTCACCAGTTCCTTGACCACGGCGAGGATGTCCTCGGTGCGCAGGGTGGTGATGGTGTCCTCGGCATCGAGGCCCAGGCGCATGTTGAGCTTGACGCGGCCCACGGCCGACAGGTCGTAGCGGTCCGGATCGAAGAACAGGCCGTCGAACAGGGCCTCGGCGGTTTCGCGCGTCGGCGGTTCGCCCGGGCGCATGACGCGGTAGATGTCGGCCAGTGCGTGATCGCGGTCAGGCGCCTTGTCGGCCTTCAGCGTGTTGCGGATCCAGGGGCCGGTGTTGACGTGGTCGATGTCGAGCAGTTCGATCTGGTCGATCCCGGCCTTGTCCAGCGCGTCGAGGTTTTCCGGGGACACTTCGTCGCCAGCCTCGATCCAGATGCGGCCCGTGCTTTCGTCGATCAGGTCGCGCGCGGAATAGCGGCCGAAGATTTCCTCGGTCGGGATCAGCAGTTCGGTCAGGCCGTCCTTTTCCGCCTTGTTGGCGGCGCGCGGGCTGATCTTGGTGCCGGCGGCGAAGATCACTTCGCCCGAATTGGCATCGACGATGTCGAAGGTCGGCTTGTTGCCGCGCCACTGTTCAGCCACGTAGGGCAGGCGCCAGCCGCCGCCCTGGATGTCGCTGGCACCGCGCTTCCAGCTGACGGTCTGGTAGAAGTGCGACAGGATGTCCTCGTCGCCCAGGCCCAGCGCGTGGAGCAGCGCGGTGACCGGCAGCTTGCGCTTGCGGTCGATGCGGACGTTGACGATGTCCTTGGCGTCGAATTCGAAGTCCAGCCACGAACCGCGATAGGGGATCACGCGCGCGGCGAACAGGTACTTGCCCGAGGAGTGGGTCTTGCCGCGGTCATGGTCGAACAGCACGCCCGGCGAACGGTGCATCTGCGACACGATCACGCGTTCGGTGCCGTTGACGATGAAGGTGCCGTTCTCGGTCATGAGCGGCATGTCGCCCATGTAGACGTCCTGCTCCTTGATATCGAGGACCGAACGGGTTTCCGTCTCGGCGTCCACCTCGAACACGATCAGGCGCAGGGTGACCTTCATCGGCGCGGCGAAGGTGATGCCGCGCTGGCGGCATTCGGTCACGTCGTACTTGGGGTCTTCCAGTTCATAGTGGACGAAGTCCAGTTCGCTGGTCCCGGCGAAGTCGCGGATCGGGAAGACCGAGCGCAGCGTCTTTTCCAGGCCCGAGACATAGCCGGTCGCCGGGTTGGACCGCAGGAACTGCTCGTAGCTTTCGCGCTGGACCTCGATCAGGTTCGGCATCTGCACGACTTCGTGGATGTCGCCGAAGATCTTGCGGATGCGCTTCTTCGAGATCGCGCGGGCCGCAGCGCCGCCGGGGGTGAGGGGCTTGGTCGCCATGGGACTGGTCGTGCCTCTTTGCTCTATGCCGGAAAATCCGGCGGAAAAATCTGCCACGCACGGGCGTGATTCCATGCGAACGCGAAAAAGGCCGCATGGCGAACGACTCCCGTTCGGGGAGCCGTAGCCCGCAGCCTTTGCGTCAGTTGGATGACCCGGTGCTTCCTTCCGTGCGCGGCCCCCGCGCATGGGCCGTGCTTGCTCGAAGCATCGAGCGAGCCGGGCATCTAGGCCGCGCGGGCGACGGAGTCAATGGTGGAGGGCGCGGCGATTCGTTCAGCAGGGCGATGAACCGCCCCGCCCCCGAGCCAGGGCGCGGGCCGAGGGGCATTGCGGCCGGATTTTCCGTATTTCAATCAGCGCAATATTGTTTTTCGATATTATCGATTGACGATACGTCCGACTCGATATATTGAATATCGATATTGAACTTATCGGAGAACAACCAATGCCCCGTACCAACCCTATGTTTGCCTTCGCTCTCGCCTTTGCCGCCGTGGTCGGTCTGTGGATCCCGACCCTCGCTCCGGTCGAGGCCCGCCCCGTCGTTTCGGCGATGGTCCCGGCGCTGGCCTGATCCAGCCCTCCTTGCCTTGCGAAAGGAATTCTCGATGACTGCATCCAAACGCGATCCGCTGCTGACCAGCGCCCGCTGGCTGGTGATCTTCTGCCAGGGCCTGGCCCTGATCGTCACCGGCGCGGTGACCCTTGGCATCGCTGTGGTCCTCGTTGCCCATGACCAGGTGCTCGCCAAGTTGGCCGAGCACGCCGCCGGGGCTTCGGGCTGGGAAGTGCTTACCGCGATCTCGCTCATCATGGCGCTGGTGGCCGGGATGGCGGCCATGGCCTTCCTGTGGCTGCGCGAGATGCGCCGGATCATCGACAGCGTGGCCGGCGGCGATCCCTTCGTGCCCGAGAACGCCGACCGGCTGCAGAAGATGGGCTGGCTGACCGTGGCCATCGAGCTGACTTCCATCCCTGTCGGCGGGATCGGTGCCTGGATCACCAGCGTGGTCAAGGATGCGACCAGCGACTTCGGCATTTCGCTGGGCGGCGTCCTGCTGGCGATCGTCCTGTTCATCCTGGCCCGGGTGTTCCGCGAAGGCGCGCGCCTGCGCGGCGAACTGGAAGGGACCGTGTGATGCCGATCACCGTGAAACTGGACGACCTGCTCCACGAACGCCGCATGACCCTGACCGAACTGGCCGAACGGGTCGACATTACCCTCGCCAACCTGTCGATCCTCAAGACCGGCAAGGCCAAGGCGATCCGCTTTTCCACACTGGAGGCGATCTGCCAGGTGCTGGAATGCCAGCCCGGGGATTTGCTGGGGTTCAGGGAGGAGTGAGGGAGGAGCGGGCTGGTGTTGCCAGGAAGGTCCGGACGGGCCTTCCGCACCGCCGTCTGGCGGTAAATGAAAAAGACCGGCGCTTTCCCCCCGAAAAGCGCCGGTCTTCCATGTGCCCCCCAAGGGGTGTTCGCAAATAAAGCGTGTTCAGAAAATGCCGGGCACCAGCCGCCAGCGGACCTTGGCCATGTAGTCGCGGTAGGCGGGGTCCTGGCTCAGCAGGCGTTCCTCGGCCAGCAGGCGCAGGATCTGGGCCCACCAGCCGATCGCATAGACCGCCAGGTTGAGCAGCGAGGGCATCAGCATCAGGATGCCGACGTGGACGAACAGGTAACCCGCATACATCGGGTGGCGCACGAAGCGGTACATCCCGTCGCTCTTGATCCCGCGGTTGGCCGGGGCAATGCCGAAGCTGCGACGCAGGAACAGCTTGGCCGCGATCTGCACCACGTTGCCGAACACCACCAGACCCACGGCCAGCGGGATCAGCGCGGTCCAGGTGTTGGGCGCGGGCATGATCAGCAGCGGCGCGTAGGTGGCGGTGATCGCCAGCAGCCAGTCACCCAGCCGCAGCGAGATCCGGTTCGTCGGGCGGCGCAGCAGCACGAAGATCACCACCGAGGTTTCGGCCACCATCACCAGCGGCGCAAAGGGATTGCTGGCCACGTAGACGCGGTGCGCCAGCAGCGCCCACAGGGTAACGATCGCGATCTGCTCCAGCCGGTCGAGCCGGGCAGGCGTGAGCCAGCGGGGCAGGGCGGGGGCGGTCGTGGCGGCTGGCGTGGTGGCTGGCGCGGTGGCGGTCTGTTCGGTCATGCCCCCTTGCTTCGCAGCAGATGGTTAACATGCCCCTAAGCGTGCGTGCGGCCGGCACTGCCGGCGCCGGACGCTTGACTCACGCCCCCGGCTGCTAATGGGCGCCGCTGAAAGGCGGCTCGTCCGCCGTTCACCGTCCGAGACAGTTGGTGGGGGCTTCCCCCTTAATTTCCAGCCTAGACGGGGACAGAGACTTTCCGGCCCGCGCCCTGCGCTGGCCCGGTCTGGCGTTTTACGCCCTCCTTCCCCTTCGAACGGACTCGCCCGTGGCCATTCGTGGCCACGGACAAACGTAGCCGGCCGCCAGGGGTTCGCCCCGAAGCGGTCATTTGTGAAGGAGTAAGGCATGGATCGTTCGCAGAAAGCCGATTCGGTCGCCCAGCTCAACGCGACCTTCAACGAGGCGGGCGTGGTGGTCATCACCCGCAACCTCGGCCTCACGGTGGCCCAGTCCACCGTGCTGCGCGGCAAGGTGCGTGAAGTTGGCGCATCGTACAAGGTTGCGAAGAACAGTCTGGCCAAGCTTGCTATCAAGGACACGGCCTACGAGGGCGTCGGTGAATTTCTCACCGGCCCCACCGCGATCGCCACTTCGGTCGATCCGGTTGCCGCCGCCAAGGCGGTCGTGGAATTCGCCAAGACGAACGACAAGCTCGAAATCGTCGGCGGAGCCATGGGCGGCATGGTTCTGAACGCGGACGGGATCAAGGCACTCGCCTCGATGCCTTCGCTGGACGAACTGCGCGGTACGCTCATCGGCCTGGTCCAGGCTCCGGCCACGAAGATCGCCCAGCTCACCACCGCTCCGGCGGCGAAGCTGGCCCGCGTCTTCGGCGCCTACGCCAAGGAAGCTGCATAAGACTGTTCCCACGATTTACCGGAGCGGGTTCCCGTTCCGGCCATCAATTCAGGAGTGAAACATCATGGCCGATATCGCCAAGCTGGTTGAAGAACTTTCGAAGCTGACCGTCCTCGAGGCGGCTGACCTCGCCAAGGCCCTCGAAGAAGCGTGGGGCGTTTCCGCCGCCGCTGCCGTCGCGGTTGCCGCTGCTCCCGCCGCTGCTGCCGAAGCTGCTGAAGAGCAGACCGAATTCGACGTCATCCTGACCGGTGACGGCGGCAACAAGATCGCCGTCATCAAGGAAGTCCGCGCGATCACCTCGCTCGGCCTGACCGAAGCCAAGGCGCTGGTCGAAGCCGCTCCGAAGGCGATCAAGGAAGGTGTCAACAAGGCTGAAGCCGAAGACATCAAGGCCAAGATCACTGCCGCTGGCGGCACCGTCGAAATCAAGTAATTTCGACCGATCTTCGCAAGATCAGGGAAAGGGCGGCTCCGCTGGGGCCGCCCTTTTTCGTTGCCTGCCCCGGCTGGACATGCTGCGGGCGGAGGTCAGATGGCCCAGGGCGCAATCCCACCCCGCTGGCCTGATCGCTTCGCTCCAGCCAATCGCCGGAATGACCTGTTCCAGGCACAGCCTCCAAAGACCCGACGTCATCCTGAACTTGTTTGTGCAGGCAGGATCCATCGTGAATTTTGCCCTGAGGTCGAGGCGCAGGAAAACCGCGCCGCCGCTCTGGCAACGGAGAGGTGCAGGATTTGCGGCGCGTTGGATGCTGAAACAAGTTCAGCAAGACGGACTCTCCGGCGATCTGAGCTGGTCTGGGTCGGGGGTAGGCATTCGCAGCCTCCCCATCCAATCCCGCTTACTTCAGCGTCTTGAGGTACGCGATGATTTCCTGGCGCTTCGCCGGGTCGGACATGCCGGGATAGGTCATCTTGGTGCCGGGAACCAGCTTCATCGGCGCGGTAAGGTACTTGTCGAGGGTCGCCTCGTCCCAGGTCAGGCCGGCGTTCTTCATCGCGTCGCTGAAGACATAGCCCGGGATATCGCCCGACTTGGTGCCGAAGACGCCGGCCAGGCTGGGCCCGACGCCGTGCTTGCCGGGTTCGACCGAGTGGCAGGCGGCGCACTGGGCGAAGGCTGCGGGCTTGCCATCGGCGGCGGCGGTGGTGGGTGTGGCGGCGGGAGCCGCAGGGGCGGCGGTATCGGGTGCGGCGGTGTCGGCTGCCTTGTCTTCGGGAGATCCGCAGGCCGCGAGGCCCAGCGCCAGGGTGAGAGCAGCGAAAGTCTTGCCGGCAATCTTCATGAACATTCCCTCCTGATCCGCGAAACCCCCTTGGGCGGAAGCGGTTCCCCGCTACCTAACACCTAGGTCGGCCGAGCCAAGCCGGGAAAGTGCGTTTGCTGCACGCGCCGTTGCAGGAAATACACGTCCGGCGCACGCCTTCTCGGCCTTCCCCGGTTTTCGCTTCCCCGCGCCGCGGCCGCGCCCTATCGCGGGCGGCTGATGTCCGAACAGACCGTCCCTTCCCCGATGCGCACCGAACTGGGCGCCACCCTGCGGCTCGCGGCGCCGCTGGCGGCTGCCAACCTGCTGCAGATGCTGGTCTATGCGATCGACGTGATCTTCGTTGCCCGGCTGGGCGAGCAGGCGCTGGCCGCTGCCAGCCTTGCGACCACGCTGTTCGGGCTGATGATGTGGTGCACGATCGGCCTGACCGGAGCCTGCGCTCCGCTGATCGCGGCGGAACTGGGCCGCCGCGCCCATGCCGTGCGCGAAGTGCGCCGCTCGGTGCGCATGGCAATGTGGCTGGCGGTCGGGGTGGGCCTCATCGCCATGCTGGTTTCCGCCCAGGGCGAGGCGGTGCTGCTGCTGACCGGGCAGGACAAGGAGGTCGCGCGGCTGGCGGGCGAGTTCCTGGCGATCCTGCTGTGGGCGACCGTGCCCAACATCATCGCCGGCGTGCTGCGCAATTTCGTCTCGGCCATGGGCCGTCCGGTCTTTGCCACCGCGATCACGGGCCTTGCGATCCTGGTCAACGCGCTGGGCAACTACATGTTCGTGTTCGGAAACTTCGGCGCACCGGCGATGGGGCTGGACGGGTCGGCGGTGTCGAGCGTGATCACGGCCTGCATCATGCTGGCGGCCTATGTCGCGGCGATCCAGGCCGACCGGCGGCTGCGGCGCTACCACGTGTTCGGGCGCTGGTGGCGTCCGGAATGGACGCGCCTGCGCGATCTCGTCCGCATCGGCCTGCCGATCGCGCTGATCATCCTGGCGGAAGGCGGGCTGTTTTCCAGCGCGGCCTTCCTGATGGGGCTGATCGGACAGGCGGAACTGGCCGGGCACACGGTCGCCCTGCAGGTCGCGGCCATCGCCTTCCAGATTCCCTTCGGCATCGGCCAGGCGGCGACGATCCGGGTCGGCTATCACTTTGGCGCAGGGGACCATGCGGCGGTCGGCCGCGCGGGGCGCGCGGCGCTGATCATGGCGGTGGGATACATGGTGCTGCCCGCCGGCGTGATGATCCTGGCGCCCAGGTGGGTGCTGGGGCTCTATGTCGATCCCGATGCGCCGAAGAACGCGGCGATGGTCGCCTTTGCGGTGCAGTATCTGGCGATCGGCGCGGCCTTCCAGCTGTTCGACGGGGTGCAGGCGGTGCTGGCGGGCGCGCTGCGCGGCCTGCAGGACACCCGCGTGCCGACGCTGCTGGCACTGGGCGGCTACTGGCTGGGCGGCTTCACGATCTCGGCGTGGCTGGGGCTATTCACGCCGCTCGCCGGGCTTGGCGTGTGGATCGGCCTGGCGGTAGGGCTGGTGGCGGTCGCCGTCATGCTGCTGCGGCGCTGGCACCGGCGCGAGGCGCTGGGGCTGGTCGGCGCCTGATAGGCGGCAGGCGCCTTTCGGCGCTGGCGATT
>Ga0208938_1001296_pt1 | contig 14907 bp, 12 predicted proteins | sample AD_UKC125_MetaG_FD_184434 | JGI IMG/M metagenome (GOLD analysis project Ga0208938, IMG submission 184434) | Active sludge microbial communities of municipal wastewater-treating anaerobic digesters from USA - AD_UKC125_MetaG (SPAdes) (version 2) | ecosystem: Engineered > Bioreactor > Anaerobic >...
ACCTGTTGGTCCATCCAGACGATCAGCGCCTGCGCCAGGGCAGCGATCGCACGCACTTCGCGTAGCGTCGGGATGCCGTCACACATGCGGATCTCCACCGTGCCGTACGTCGGATGCGGCCGGATGTCCCACCACACCTCCTTGACGCTTTTGATGGTCTCGGCGTTGATCAGCGCGGTCATGAACCGTTCGAAAGATGCCCAGTCCGCCATCCACGGCGGCAGCCCCGAGGTCGGCATGATCTCGAAGATCTTGCTGCGGATACTGGCCAGGCCCGTGTCCTCGCCGAGCCAGTACGGGCTGCTGGTCGACAGGGCGAGCATCTGCGGCAGGAAGTTCAGCATCGAGTCGATGAACATGATCGCCTTCTCCTTGCTGCGAACCCCGACGTGGAAATGCACGCCATGGATCGCCAAGCGCCGAGCAGGCCACCCGATCTCGTCGATGAGCCACTGGTAGCGATCACCCGGGCTGAGGTTCATCCGGTCCCAGATCGCATACGGATGGGTGCCCGACGATTCCAGCGCCAGCCCGCGTTCGTCGAGCAACGGTTTGAGTTCCAGGTGAGTGGCTTTGAGGTCGGCCACCGCGTCGTCGGGGGTGTCACAGACCCCGGTGATGATCTCGATGCTGGAGTTGAAGAGTTCGTGTTTGGCTTTGGGGTGGTCGTTGTCGGGATGCCCCTGTCCCACGATGCCGAGGAGTTCGTCCGCCACTTCGGTGAGCCGGCCGGTCTCTTTACTCACGATTCCGTACTCGACCTCGACCCCGAGGGTCGGCACGCCCGACGGCGTGAAGTCCACGTGCATGCCGTTCAACGTAGTGGTTCGGCACAGTCGGGGGCATCTGGAGCGCGCTCGCGAGGGGATGGGTCTGTCCCGGTACGAAGGCCTCCGGTACCATTGAAGAGCCCTCGACTCGAGACGTCCGAGGACCGAGGTCCCCATCGTCTAGCGGCCTAGGACTCCGCCCTTTCAAGGCGGCAGCGCGGGTTCGAATCCCGTTGGGGGCACGCAGTAACGGATCGACTATGGTTGTTCCAGTAAGGCCCCGTAGCGCAGTTGGTTAGCGCGCCGCCCTGTCACGGCGGAGGTCGCCGGTTCGAGCCCGGTCGGGGTCGCTCGAGTCCCTTGTGGACTTTCGGCCAGGTAGCTCAGTTGGTACGAGCGTCCGACTGAAAATCGGAAGGTCGGCGGTTCGACCCCGCCCCTGGCCACCTTCGAGGGGTGCAACAAACCCCCTGCCCTCTGGAGCAAACCACGCCAGACCGTTTCCACCGCAGCAATGCCCCCGGTCAACCCCCGCCCACACCGGCCAACGCCTGTGCGTTCGCTTCGACCTCCCCGTCGGTGTCGCTGGACTCCCCCCGGCTGTTGGCCCATTGCGAATAGCCGATCGCCGCTGCCGTGGCGAGGATCACAGCGATGCCGCCCACCACGTTGTCGATGACGCGCTGTTTGCCCAACTCTCCCACCTGTGTGACGGCCGTCGAGTTGAGCGCTGCCGTGGCCGGAACCATGAAGACGTAATAGACCCACGCCAGCCCGCTCAGTCGGGCGAACAGCGCGACGAGAAGGAACACCAGACCGATGGCATAGACCACAAGCAGCGAAGTCACCTGGCTAACCACCCCGATGACGAACACCGACCCGAAGATCGTGCCGAGCACGCGGAAGACCGTCGGCCTGAGGGTCTGGGCCGTGCCGATCGGGGCCATCACCAGGATCACTGCGATGAGGAACGCCCCGCCGATCATCTTCGGGTTGGCGAGCACATAGAACGTCGACACCGTCACGAGCGTGGTGATCATCACCGTGTACGTCGTCGCCTCGCTCTGCGAGTGCGGGGTGAGTGTCGGCGCCGGGCGCTTGCGCATCATGAACATCACGAGAAGTGCTGGGATGAGGCCACCGACGAAGAAGGTCAGTGCCATCCACAGCAGGTACTCGGTGTCCAAACGGTCAACCGTCGCCGCACCGTCCCAAGCCGGAGGGTCGATGAGTGCCCACGCCAACATCACGGGCACCAACAGACCGGACTTCTGCAAGCCCGCCCGGGACAGACGTCCCACAGTCATGCACAGGATCGCCATCAGCGCCGCACCGGAGACGGGCGACAGACCCGCCACGATCGCCAGTGGGGCGAGGAACCCCATGACGATCGCGACGATCACCGCGTAGCGCCGCGCGCCCGACATCGCCGCGGCCGCGCCCACGATGGCCGGTATCGACGCCCAGGTAGCGGCCCCTTGGGGTTTCCCGGTGCCCACCCAGGTGACGAGCAGCATCACGATCGCCGGCAACAGCACGAGCACGACGGCGATCGCCACCAGGATCAGGCGGCGCTTGACAGGCATCCGGGCCGCCTGGTTTGTAGCAACCTTGCCGGACTCCCGAGCAGTCATGCCAGAAGCCTAGAGCCCGAGCGGATGGGATCGGCGACCCAAGAAACGGCCCCCACACCCGCTTCTTCGGCGTACTCAGCGCCAGCCGCCGATGGCCGGAGAACGGCAACCGCCGGAGGCCAACGGTCATCACCAAATACGGAACCCGCGGCGCCACCAAGTGCCACAGTGCGCTCTCTGTACCGACGGGACGGCACAGAGTGCCACTGGCGGCATGCAGTTCAGGGTCGGTAGGGCTCGCTGACGTCAGCGAGTCCAATCTGCGTGCGGCCGTCGTCGCCGTAAACCGGCACCGGGGCCTGCGATGTTCCACCGGTGGTCAGGCGAGGCCGCCCCTGGTCCGTGAGCAAGCCGTAGTCGATCCAGCCCCAAGCACCGTTAGTGGCCACGGCGGGCACAAGGTCCGGAAGGTTACTGTTGCCCGGGACGCCGAGGGACACTGTGGCGCTCACAGCAGCGTTGGCAGGGTCGAGCTTGTCGGTGATGGCCGCGTAGAGACGCCAGTGGGTCCCGTCAGCGACGTCGATGCGAAGCCCGTCGGCAGGTAGCGGTGCAAGGTGCTGGGGGTTGGCCGGGTCGAACTCATCCGTCAAAGGGATTGCGTCTCGCTGAACCGCCGGACCGGTGGAGCCTGCAACGCCGCCCCCGGGGGTGTTGCAGCGGGGGCCGTCGAAGCAGACCAACTCGACCCGCAGGTACGTGGCGCCCGACGGCAGGTCCGTGAAGGGCACGCTGGCGGGCCCGACGCCGTTGATGATCAGGGGTGCGCGCAGGGGCTTGTCGGCTAGCTCCCCCGGCGGCCTCGGTCCTGCGGTAGCGGCCACACCTCCAACCGCCAACGAGGCCACTAATGCTGCGCCCATGACCGCCAGCCGCCGGCGCCGACGAGTCTGGGAGGTGGCCAATGTGACGAGCTCACGGCGCAGCTCGCTGGTGAACATGGGATCCATGGCGGCGTTCATCGTGTGCTCCTGAGCGGCTGCGAGGCGGAGGGGGTCGTGGCAGCTGGGGTCTGTGCCAGCCGCAGTCGGATGCGCTGCCATCTGGACCGGGCAGCAGCGTCGGTCAGACCGAGAGTCTGTGCGGCTGCACTGATGGGGAAGCCCTCGAGGGCGATAAGCGCCAGCAGTTGCTGATCGGCAGGCCCGAGCCTTCGGACTGCCGAAACGAGTGCCGGATCAAGGTCGAGGTCCGCCCGGCTGAGGGCGACTGTGTCGGCGGGGGCGCTTTGCTCCTCCTGTCTCGGGAGCCGTGAAATGAAGGCGCGATGGCGCCGCATCGCGCGGCCGCGGTTGAGGCACAGATTGTTCGCCACAACCAATAACCATGGGAGCACGGATCCGTCCACGACCGGGACGTCCTTTCGCCGGCGCCACAACTCAAGGAACGCGGCCGCGACGACGTCCTCGGAGTCGTGGACGTCGCAGGTCAGGCGCAGCACGTGACGGAAGACGCGTTGGTGATGGAGATCAAAGATCAGCCCGAAGGCGACTCCATCACCGGCGAGGGAGGAGGCCCACGCCTGCTGCTCATCGATTGTGTCCACGCTTGTACATGTCCGCGGGGCCGGAACCTGCATCAACCCCTCCCGGCAGCTCTCGGGCTCCTGTGGCTTGCCATCCCTCGCCGCCCCGTTCATGGGAGTCAGCATGCCGGGTCACTCATGTCTCGCGTGAGTCGGACCGGAACCTCCCGTCATTCCACCCGACGAGCGGGAGTAGACCCCAAACTGTCAGGTCGACCGATCCTGCTGTCAGGTATCCGATGCAAACGGACACACGAGGACAAACGGCAGGACATGCGGTCTTCAGTCGACTAACGGCGTCCCAAGCGCGCCTGTCCGTGCCCCTGTGTCTCGCTGTTTGTCTCATGGGTTCGCCTGCCTCTGAGTGAGTGGCAGGCACGGTTGTCGACGAGGCTGAAACCCCGAGTAGCGGCACCTGTCTCCTCGACCGACGTCGATTTCTACAGCCCGACAGAGTCGGCGCCGTATAGCGTCCGTTGTGAACAAGGGCGGGTCCGAGAACTGGATATGAGCGTTGGGCACGTTTCAGAGCCTGCGACCGCGGTGCCGGGGCTCACGAACACGCCGAGTGCTCATCCATGGCCCAGGCAAGCGGCGCCCACTAGTCCTGCGGCACCGGTGCTGGCCAAACCGCGCACGTTCGCCATCACCTCACGTGAGTGGCTTGTTCACCGGTCGTCGACCACATCTGGTTGACGCCCCACCAAGATCAACCAGATGTGGACAGACACGCCGCAGTTTCTGTCCGAAATGTCCTTTCCCACGGCGCGTCGCTGGTTGGGAACGATCGTGAGCGTCGATCTCCCAACCAGATGTGGACACGAAACCGGGATCACCCCAAACTGGCGCGGAAGCACCGGATGTGTTGTGGTCTCACACCCGAGCAAGACCCGCACGGGAGCCCCCTCCCTGCATGTCACACTCGCCCGTCTCCGAACGCACCCAGAGCAGCACACGCCTTGTGCCATACTCCAGTGCCGGACGCGTCAACCCAGGAGCAGCCATGAGCGACACCACCAGCTCGGATCCGCTCGAGGCCCTTGGCCCCGACACCCTGCGGAGCGTTGCTGATTCGCTGTGGCAGTCCGAACTCGACCTGTCATCGCTACCGGACGGGATCCGCATTGCGCTCACCAGCGAGAAGAACAGCCCTGAGGCCTACGGCGAGCGCATGCAGGCGTTCCTGCGCTACCTCAGCGAGCATCCCGTGGAGCACGCGCCGAGCTACGAGAAGACCTACGAACACTTGCTGCCCTTCTGCACCCGGCTGTCCCCCCAGCAGGCCTATGCGATCTCGGTGAACCTCCTCGGACCACCGGCGTCCATCGGGTACGACATGGTGCCGACGAAGGCGAACTTCGAGTTCCCCCGTGACTTCGGGCCGAAGCCCCGAAGCGCCGTCGGATGGCACTTCTTCGTCGGGAGTTGCTGGGACGAGGACGGTGCGGAGTACGGCGTGGAGCTGATGTTCTTCCAGGCCGGGGTCTTCCCGCCACCCGTGGCCGCGGGCTTCGGGCTGACGGAGGACGAGAACCAGGTCGTCGAAGTCCAGTTGGCCGTCAGCAAAGCCGGCGAGGGTCACTGGCAGGCGGACCCCGTCTGCCTCGGGGGAACCAGTGGTCTGGTCTCGCACACAACGAACCCGTTCAGTTACACGGTCGGTCGCAACACGATGGCCTGCCACGACGCTGAGCAGTTCTTCCCGATCACGGTCAAGGCCTGGGGAGTGGATAGGGGCGAAACCCCATCCCGCGAGCTCGCGGTCGACATCACGTTCACCTCGGGAAAGCAGTACCTGTTCCAGGGAGCCGACGGCTGCATGCCCGCGGTCGACGGCGTGGGGTCGTTGTACTACTCGATTCCCAACATCAGTCTCGACCCGTCCTGCAGCACACTCACCCTCGATGGACGCACCATTCGGCTGGTGCGGGGCCAGTTCTGGTTCGACCGCCAGTGGGGCTACATCTCCGGTGTCTCGCGCTCCAAAGTCATGCGCGCCGCCTCGTTCAGCAAGGACCCCAACCCCGCAGGCTGGGACTGGTTCATGGCCCAGTTCCTCGGTGACCGCCAGATCACCGTGTTCGCCCCGCACGCCAGCGAGCGCTCGCAGTACTACGAGCAGACGGGGCCGGAGCCGCCCGGGACGATGATCGTGCGCGTGGGCGGCACCTACATGGACGCCGACCGCGGTCAGGCCCTCACCTGGGGAACACTGCGGATCACCGACTGGATCAAGGCCGTCAACTCTCCCAACCCGCAGCGCTACGCGGTCACCAACACCTGGTACCCCAACCGGTGGGAGTTCGAGTTCGACGACGTCGTGCCAGAAGACATCAGACGCGTGACGATGACCCCGATCGTCCAGGTCGCGCAGGTGGGCTTCTTCGCCAACGGCGCCCAGTACGCCGAGGGCGCGGTGATCCTGACCGACCCCGATGGCAACGACATCGGGCGCGGCTTTGCGGAGTCGGTTGCCTATGCCGACACCCGCGACACCGTGCACCGGATTGCTGGGCTCCCGGACAGCCAGGCCCACATCGATTCGCTGTCCCATCGAACGATCCCCAAGTCGCTGGCGGTGCTCAACACCGCCTACGTGCTCGCGCATCAGGCCGAACTCGCTGAGGTAGTCAGCCAATCGGTCGGGCTCGAGTTCTTCACCCAGCCGCAACCGAAACCTGAGTAGTCCTCGACGCCTACTCGTCTGCCATGTGGCGATGGCTGGGTCGGACCCCAGGCGGGCTGCCACGGTCGCCGCTCAGTGTCGCCTGATAGTAGCCGGGCGGGGTGTCGCGGCGGTGGTGCACGGCAACCATGTGCGCACCAAGGCCTACCGTCGCCGCATCTGTGGCTGCGAACCGCACTTCGCCCGCTCGCTTGCGCCATTCTGGGTGCTGCCAACCAGTCCACGGAGCCGACCATGACCCAAAATTCGACCGGGGGTGCTCGCGCCCGCCAATTCGGAAGAATCGCGGTGGTAGCCACGGTGGGTTTGTGGCCACCGTTGATCGTCGGCCGACTCATCCTGGGGCCACCCGCGATCACGATGCTGCTCTTCGGCACTCTGGTCGGCTTCTTGAACACCGCCGCCGCTGGGAGACGGCTGGGAACGGCCGCCACCATCGCCTTCGTCCTCGTCGCTCCCGTGGCCCTCGTGGCAGGGCAGGACCCGGTTGCCGGCACCTGCCTGATGGCGCTCGGGTGCCTGGCCGTCGGTACCAGCGCCTACTGGCAGCGGTTCAGCGCGTTCAATGTCGGACTGGCCGGGACTCTGTTCATCGTGGCCTCCCCCGCCGCCACGACCGACCTCCTGGATGGCGGCCCTGCGCAGTCGGAATACCTGCTGGCGGTCCTGTTTGGCACCCTGCTCTGCGGGCTGTGGCCGGTGGCGATACTCCCGCTGCTGCACTTCGTAAAGGACATCCCTGCGCAGGCACACCATGAGAAGGCCGAGACGCTTCGCTACCTCGTGACGATGACGGTCCTCGTGTCTGCGACGACTTTCTACGCGCTGGCCTTCGCGAGGGACTCGAATGGCCTGTGGCTGCCGCTGACCCTGCTCATGGTGTTGCAGATCGCGCCGGACACGACGCGGCACCGGGCTTTCCAGCGGGTCTACGGCACCATCGCCGGAGCGCTCACATCAGCCGTAGTGGCGACCGTGTTCCACGGCACTTGGGTGATCGCTCTGGTCGCCGTCATCGCCTTCCTGGGCGTACTCGCCACCGTGGGCCATCAGCCGTACAGCTACTACGCGTTCTTCCTGACCGTCCTGGTCCTTTTGGGTGTCTCGGCCACCGAACCGCCATTGGAGGCGAGCATGCAACGCATCATCTACACGGTGATCGGCTGCGCTCTCGCCTTGACCGCCTACCTGATTGAGCGACCGTTCATCGCCGATCACACGCCGCCGGAATAGTCTGTCTCCCTCGACAGCTCTACTCCCCGGGGATGGGCAGCCGACCTCACCGGTTCTGGCAGAACGGCCGGACCCGGGAACCGGTGGCCGACATGGGAGCAACAGTCGAAATCCGGTCGGGCTCGACATCATCCACGAGATGGCTTACGACCAGCCAGGACCGGCGCAAGGCCTCATGCAACGTCATCTGAGCACTCACTTTCAAACCACCCCTCATTTCGTCCCTCTACCAGAGTATCGGCATCGGAAATCGTCGCCTGAAGAGGTCCTTCCCACTGATTCCGTCGCGCCTTCGACGTCAGCCATCTCCTGCCATGGCTGAGATGAGCCTGCTGCCTCGTCGACGGACAGCCGTGCATTCCTCGCCCCGTTGTGGGCGAGCGCCGACGCGCCCGTCAGTCCGGGCACTTCCCCCGGTCGCTTCGTGCGTCTGTGAAACGGTGGTACTGTGAAACTGTGAAGAATCTGACCGTGGCCGTTCCCGATGAGGTGTACCGCTTGGCGCGTGTCCGGGCGGCTGAGTCAGGGACCTCAGTAAGCGCCCTGGTCACCGCCTACTTGAAATCCCTCGCAAGCGGTTCGGCCGAGTTCGATCGCAAAGCTCAACTCCAACGAGATGTCCTCGCGGACGTCACCGAGTTTCGCGCCGGTGATCGGCTGAGTCGAGAGGAGGTCCACGACCGTGCCGTTCGTTGACACGAACGTTGTGTTGTACGCGGTCTCTACCCATCCATCCGAGGTGTCGAAGGCGCAGATCGCTCGCACACTCCTCGAGTCTGCGGACATCTGTTTATCCACTCAGGTGCTGCAAGAGTTCTACGTACAAGCCACCCGCCAATCTCGGCCCGATGCCCTCTCGCGTGATCAGGCCGCGGCGCTCGTCGAGGCCCTCACCAGGTTCTCCGTCCAAGACGTGACTGTCTCGATCGTGCGCGCAGCCATTCACACGATGAGCCGGTTCAACCTGTCGTACTGGGATGCCGCCATCATCGAGGCAGCCCGTGAGCTGGGCTGCGCGCAATTGCTCTCCGAGGACCTCTCGCACGGACAGGACTACAACGGGGTCACGGTCGTGAATCCGTTCCTGTAGGCGCAGCACCAACTCGAGTTCCAGCCTCGGCGTCAGCAGTCCATTGGGATATCGACGCGGATTTACAATGCGTCAGTGCCGACTGCGAAGCCGAGCGTGCGGCATCTGGTGCGCGCGCGACCTCGCCGATCTTCGGTACACCGAGCCACTGACCGTCGAGGATCTCGCGAAGGTCGAGCACATGTCTCGGGCCCACTTCTCCCGCGAGTACAAGAAGGCGTTCGGTGAGTCGCCGTACTCGTATCTGCTCACGCGCCGCCTGGAACGCGCGGCGACACTGCTGCGCAGCACCGACTGGTCGGTCGCAGACATTTGCATAACTCCTACCGGGTGGCTCAAGGCACAGCGATCGCCTGAGCCTTTGGACCGCGCGGCGAAGGTCTCGACATCGGCCGATGTGGTAGGCGCCCACGTGGCAGCATCAGTCGACCTTCGCCAGAAGAGCCCTAGTTCGCTCGTGGTCCGGGGCATCCGACACGGGCGATCCAGGAACACCAGCGCGTCGGCGGACGTGAATCATGGCAATCGTGATCTCCACAGCGCCGTCACGTGCGGTCCAGATTGAACCGATGTACGTCAAGCCGATTCCTGGAGCCACGCCGCGCAATGCCTCGCGGCCGATCCGCGGGTCAGAGCCAACGAGGTCGGCGCGCCTGCCGTACCCGCCTTCGGTCAGAACTCTGAAGCGGCAACCCCCCAGTCGTCGCATCGCTACCTGGGCCCTGCAAACCTTCCACGGCCCGACCCACGCTTCCCCAGGTCACCAACGCCAGCGCCAACTCCTCCTCCTCCATCTCGTTCACTGCGGCCAGCCCGCGATCCTCCAACTCGTCGCGCAGCCGCAATCGTGTCCGCCATTTGGGTGGTGTCGGCGGGTACGCCAGGTGCGCTAATCCCGGCCCGGTGAGCATCGCCACCGGTGGGGCAACTCCGGAGTCTGACCACTTCACCAGCTCGATCCCGGCCAGGACAGAACTGATCGCCCAGTGCGCGGCGAAAGCCTCGACGTCGGCGAGGTCGTAGGGGCTGGCGATGAGGCGCAGCGCGAGCGAGTCGTTGATCCCGGTGCGTAGCCACTGGGCGCGTAGCGTCGGGTCGGCGCGGTCGGACGTGCCGTAGGTCCAGGCCAGATAGGTGATGGAGTGAGGCTCCAGCGGCACCGAACGCATCGTGTCACGGATCCACTCCAGGCTCGGATTGCGGGCCATCACGCCGAGGTAGAACTTCGCCGGCAGCGGGTCGTCGGCGTCGACCTCCAGGCTGATCCGGTCAACCTCGTCGGGGTGCATCCCGCAGTCCCACATAGTGCTCCACGGCTCGCCGGGCATCTCCGGGACCGGCTGCGGGGCGATCCCGCGGCACAGCGCCGACACCTGCCACGCGTTGGCGCCATGGGTCAGCGCCACGTGTTTGGGGTCCCGGGCGTGGGCCGCCGCGTCCTGCGGGGTTTGGTACCCGCGCCGGGGACAACACTTAGCCTTCTTCACGGCGTGCCACGACGCCCGGGAGTGATTGGCTCTGATCGGACGACCCGCGAGGCGCTGCTCGAGGGTGTACCACTCGAGCACCGCCGGGGCGGCATCCGCCAACTCCAGACAGGACAGGTAGCCGCCCAGTGCGGCCAGAATCCGTTCCTGTTCCAGATCATGGCCGGTGTCGATGCGGCCGTCCGGGTATAGCGTGACCGGGTGCCGCTTCGAGCCCTTGGTGCTATTGCGGCTGGTCCGGCACGCCACGTTGACCGTCACTGGTCCGGGTAGGTCAGGCATCGGGTACCACCTCCACCCGCTGCACCCACGCCGGCGTGACCGGCAGCAGGTCGCGCTGCCTGCCCAACACACCCACGATCACCGGCACCGGGGCGGGCACCGACGGCCATGGGGTGAACCCGTCCGTGAGCACGATCACTGTCTGCGGCGCCGGGCGGCAGGCCAGTGCCCCCGTGATACCTGCTCCCATGTCTGTGCCGCCACCACCGGCCAGTCGCACCTCGCGCACGTCGCGGACCGGCTGCACGGCGTGCACCGCAGCGTCCACCGCCAGCACTGTCACGCTGCTGTCCGGCACGGCCAACGACGCCAACACCGCCTTCACCTCCCCCAGCGCCTGCGCCAGCAGCCCGTCATCGATGCTGCCCGAGGTGTCGATCACCACCGCCACCGCCGGCACTGGACGGCGCAACGCGGGCACGATGGCCTTGCCCACCGCGTGCTGACGGCGGGAGATCTTCGAATACGTGTAGTCGACCTGACCCTGACCCCAACCAACCCCGCGGCGGACGGCCGCGTGCAGCACCTGCTGCCAGGGCACCACCGGATCCAGGATGTGCCGGACCCACCGCCCCCACTCCCCGGCCACATTGCCGTACTCGCGGCAGTGCTCCCGGAACTCAATCGCCACCATCTTGCGGATCCCCTCAGCGCCCTGCGTCGACAGTCCGGGCATCTGCTCGTCAGCAGGCGGCAGGTCGTAATCGCGGGCCATCCCGTCACAGCCACTCCCACACGTCTGGTCCGGGTCCAGTCCCAATGGCGACTTCGTCACCGGCAAGGCCCGCAACAGCCGAAAGTACTCCTCCGCCGAACGGTTCGGATCCTGATACACCTGCCGCGGCTGGGGCAGGCCGACGTCGAAGGGCAACACCTCCGAGACCGTAAGATCCGTGGCCAGCTTCCACCGGTCCCGACCCGCCGCGTCCACACCGCAGTCCAGGGCCCTGCCCGCATGGTCGGCCAACAGGTGCCACACCTGATGAGCGACCTCCCCGGCCAGCACCTGCACATCCGTGGCCACCGCCCACAACGGGTTCACATACAGCCGCCAATAGACATCAGCGGACATCCGCGCCACCCGCTCCGTCGGCACTGTCACCAGCGCGTAAACCGCGGTCGACAGGTAGGGCAAATCCCCGGCCGACTGCGAGACCAGCCACAACTTCGCCGCGGCCATCCGCTGCTCCACATCACGGTCGATCACAGCAGACCAGCCAGTTGCAGCGCCGGAGCGAACACCGTCAACCCCGCTGGTAGGTCCGCCCCCGCCGGCCGCCGCCCAGGACGCAACAACGCCCGCACCACCGGCACCGCCGAGTCCAGACTCGAATGCCCCGCTGCCCCGACACACACCCCCATGGCCGCGGTCCACCGTTGCGGACTCGGATCAGACGTGTAAGCGGCCAACACCCCCTGCAGAGCCACATGCACCCGGTCGGGGCGCAAACCCTTCAGCCCATCTCCCATCGGGTCGGCGAGCAGCTCCTCCGGATCCGGAAGATCCAACGCCGACCGCCACGTCAGGAACTCATGCCCCACCGGCGCCCCCACCGCCCCGTACACAAGTAGCCGACGCACCTCCTCGCCCGCCCCGGCGTACCCGGCGATCGCCAGCAGTTGCGCCGCGTAGTCCCACGTCCGCGGCGTGGGGAAGGCCCGGCCCCGGCCAGCGGCATCCTTCGGAATCGAGGAGAGCTGCCCACCCCGGGTACGCAGGAAACCCGCAACAAGACCGCGTTCAGCCATCGCCAATCTGTCGAAGGTGGACGGTCGCTCCGGCACCGGCAGCACCGGCCAATCCCCGGTCACGATCGACTCCGTGTACACATCCAGCGGCAACGACCACTCCAGATGCACAAACCGGTTCGCCGTCGGCGCGGCCAACTCCCACCCCGAAGCGGCCACATCCGCCGGGTTCGCCGCCGCTCCGAACGACACCCGCTGCGGCAACTGCAACGCCCCCACCTGAGCATGGGTCAACGGCCGCAATGCCGCCGCCTGCACCGCGGGCGAAGCCGTCGTCCACTCATCAAAGAAGACAATCGACGGCTTCGGCTCCTCCGAAACCCGCACCGCCCACCCCGGCGGCGCCAACGTCACCCGATCCCCGTGCACCACCGGCAGCCCCGCAAAATCCGAGGGCTCATAGTGCGAACAGATCAACGTTTCCACATGCCAACCGCTGCCCGTCGCCGACTCAATCACCGCCGTCTTCCCCGCCCCCGGATCACCCCACAACAGGAACGGAATCCGCGCGGTGATGCACACCCCCACCGCCTGCAGCACTGCCTCATACGACTGCCGATCCCTGGCCATAACTTCCCCTTCCGTCAAGTGCCGAGTGAAACACGCACCTACGACAAGTGGGGTTGGTCGTTGTCGACGATCGAAGCCGGGCACTGGCGATCATCTGGGGTCAGCTCTGAACAAGGGCACGACAAATCACACCGTGTCGCCTGCGCAACATCCCCCATGCTGACGCCCCCGCCGCCGACCTGAGGAAAAGGCGCCTGTTAACGCCCTGCCGTCGCCTGGGAGTTAACAAGGCGCAGCCAAACGATCCGTGGAGCTGACCTCCGCTGCCGGCTTCTTGTCATTTTCGCCGTAACCATCGGGCTGCCATTCGCTCCGCTCAGCCCAGCGCGGGCCTTACCGCAGGACCTTGTGATCAGCCAGGTCTACGCAGAAGGCGGTGAACCAGGCTCGTTCTTCCAGAGCGATTTCCCGGAACTGTTCAACCGAGGCCACTCCAGCGTCTGCCTCAACCATTGCGGTCTAGTGCGGGCATCGCCGTGACGTCCACTGTGACCGGCAAGGCCAAGAAGGGTAAGACCCGCTACTTCAGGCTGATCAAAGGCAGCCAGGCGGAGTTGTCCATCCGCACCTTCGGCCACAAAGGCTGGTGGTTGGTGATCACTCAGTCAGCGGCTGGCATCGGCTACATCCCATTCAGCCAGCGGATCTTCTACGTGGACGGCAGGCGGCTCTGAACGTCCTACGGGACCCATGTCATGCAACGTTCACTCGAACGTATTCCGAATTTGCGCCACACCCTGTCTCTCGCCAGCTCGCAGTGGGATACTTGACAGCGAAGGTGAGGGTCAATGAGCGAGATAGACATGACCACGCGGCACGAGGGCCACACCCCCGCGACCGCACCGGAGAGCCCACAGGCGGCCAGTGACATCGCGGCAGCGCCCGCCGACGCTCCCCCACCCACGCAGCGCCCGCCCTATCCGGGCCTCCCGGCGGTGATTCACGGCAACGGAGCGATCGCTCATGTCATGCGGCATGTGTGCGGCGGCGTCATCGGCTACCCCATCACCCCGTCCACCGAGATCTCGGAACTGTTCGAGGCCGCCCGCTCCGAAGGCGGCGTCAACGTGTGGGGCAAGCACCCCTTCTTCTTCGAACCCGAAGGGGAGCACTCCGCGCAGAGCGGTGCGCTCGGAGCAGCGCTCACCGGCGGGCAGTTCATCTCCAACGCCTCGTCGAGCCAGGGCATCCTCTACGCGATGGAGTCGCACTATGTGACCGTCGGTAAGAAGACGGGCGGCTTCGTGCTGCAGGTCGCGGCCCGCGTGGTGTCCAAGCACTCCCTCAACGTGATGGCCGGCCACGACGACGTCTACGCGCTGCTGTCGGCCGGCTACACGATCCTGTTCGGCTCGAACCCGCAGGAGGCCGCCGATCTCGCGGCGATTTCCTACCGGACCTCAGCACTGTCGCTCATCCCGGTCGCCAATGCCATGGATGGGTTTTCCACCAGCCACATGATCAGCGAGGCGTTGTTACCCGAACCGGAACTGCTGCGCGACTACCTCGGTGACCCCGCCGGGCGGATTGCGAGCCCCACTGTCGCCCAGGACATCCTGTTCGGTGCCAAAGGCCGAGTCGTCGCCTTGAACCAGTACCTCGACCGCCACCGCGATGACTTCCGACCGGCAGATCTCGCAGCTCTGAAAGCACACATCGACGACATGGCCGCACAGGTGGAGGCCGACAATGACGGCGACCTGATCGAGACGACTCTGCGTTTTGTCCCTGACGAGCTGCACGGCCAGTGGCTGCGCCAATGGCGTAACGCTTTCCAGAAGGGGACCCGGCAACTCGTGCCTGCCTTGGTCGACGTGAACACTCCGGGGCTGACGGGCGCTGTTCAGAACCAGCCCGACTTCCAGGCCGGAGCGGTCGACC
>Ga0208938_1001297_pt1 | contig 14883 bp, 3 predicted proteins | sample AD_UKC125_MetaG_FD_184434 | JGI IMG/M metagenome (GOLD analysis project Ga0208938, IMG submission 184434) | Active sludge microbial communities of municipal wastewater-treating anaerobic digesters from USA - AD_UKC125_MetaG (SPAdes) (version 2) | ecosystem: Engineered > Bioreactor > Anaerobic >...
ACCTACTTCTATTAATTGAACCACATTATCCGTTTCTTCACTATAAAATCCAAAATCAGCAAAATCTCCAAAGGTTTTACCTGGATGATTTAATTGGTTTATAGACTCTGGCCATTGTGCTATTTTATTATAATAAGCTGGTAGATCCATAGCCTTATTATTTCTAGATGCAAACCAAGGTGTATTAAATGTATTTATATGTCCCCATCCACCAGTAGAACCAGACCAAGTCATTTCGTAACCAGCTAAGGATACATATTTACCGGGCTCATAATAATGATCAGCCCTATTATGAAGTAGTTTCCACTTTTCACTTGTAGATTCTGATATATCTGTAATGTTTTCATTATCTAATTCAGCATCAAACCAGTTTGAGTGGTCAGTTACTGCAAAGAAATCTGCTTTGCCTTTGTCCCTTGCCCAAGTATAGGCATCATCTGGTGTGCCTGTACCATCTGAAACATTGGTATGGGAGTGAAGTTGTCCAAAGCGGAATTTGTAATCTAATTCACCTATGGTGAAAGACCAAGTTTTAGTAGTTTCATTGCCTTTAGTGTCCTTTACTTTGACTGTAACTGTATGGTTTCCTAGTTTTAAATCTTCTTCTGGAGTATATGTTACACTTTCTTCTGTTATAGTAGCTTTTTCTGTTACATCTATATTATCTACTAATATTTGAACAGACTCGATATTTATTCCAGATGGATCTTCATATTCTGCCTTTATAGTTGGTTTAGTATTAGTATCTTCAAGTATAGCTCCTTCTCTTGGCTCAACATTTGTAATTGTTGGTGGTAATATATCTTCATCATTTATTTCTACTGCATATGGATTGTTTATATCTTCTGGAGCTGTTATTTCATTGGTTCCATCTGTTGCCCATATATAATATTCTAAACCAGCCATATCTAGTTCGGATTTTGGAATTACTGTCCCATATTCCCCATTAATTAAAGACATTTCCCTTTCTTTATATTCTGTTTCACCTTTTGTTCTGTAGAATAATTTTACTTTTTCTACTTCTCTATCATCTGTAACATTTGCCTTTATTTCTAAGTCTAGGTTTACATTAGCTTCAGTTATTGGGGTATGTTCTATAACTGGGGTTTCAGTATCTGGACCTAGTTCAGTTTTCGTTATATCATCAGCACTATATACCCGTAATTGGTAGGTATTATTATATACTGAACCAAAACCTATAATATCTACTAAATCTCCTTTTCCAATACCTGTTAATGCAGGTATTCTAAATATTACTAATGTATCACCTGATAAATCAGTTATAGTAGTATTTCCACCAGTATTTATATCTCCTAAATAAACCTTTTCTACCTTAACCCTTTGGCATTCATAGTTTCCAGTCTTAATATCTGCAAAAGTAACTAATTTAGGTTCTGGTAGTTGATTATCCTTACTTACAACAGATACATCTTCATCCTCTTGAGGGATTATTTCCAGTAATCCACCATACTCATCTATCTTACCTGTAACTTGTACTTCATCTCCTATTTCTAAGCCTAAATCTTGACCATTTTTATACACATCTATGGCAGCAGTTTCATCTTGTATAAAGTAGTTCTTATTTGAATCCATGAAAGTTACTATACCTTTTACTGTAGCATAATCGCCTTTGTTAAGTTCTCTTGCTTCGGCTATTGTTTGTATGACTTGAGGTTTTACCTCTATTTCATGAGTTGCAGTTAATTCACTATTATATTTTGATATAGCTGTGATTGTAGCTGTTCCCTCTGCTATTCCTTTTACCACGCCATTTTCATCTACTGTGGCTATGGTTTCATCTGAACTTGCCCAAGTAACACCTTTTTCCGTGGTGTTTGCTGGAATGTAGATTATGTCTAATTTTGTGATACGACCTACTGCTACTTCATTGGCTCCGCTTATAGCTATACCTGTTACTGGAACTGGTTCTTCCTCACCATCTTCATCAGATACTAAAACAGCATCATCTATTTGTATATAACCTTTTTCTTCATCTGCATTTCTTACAGAGAATATTATTTCCACATCATCTACATCTTTATCGTAACTAAATGTATAGGTGATTTCTTGCCATTCATCTGTATCTAGTTCTGTATATTCTGTATATTGTGAATAGTCTTCATCTCTAAAAAAGGCATTTCTTATATCACCTTTACCTTTTGCCCAATAGGTTAATGTGTATTGTACACCTGCTTTAATAGAAATAGGTCGAGTAGTAAATCTTTTATGACTACTGCTATTTTCCGCTAGTTGAACAGCATAATTACCAGATTTAACATCAGTATCTATTTGATTTACTTTGGATTTAGCTATATTTGATTTTAAACCATACCAAGCTACTGGTAGGCCATTAGCCCACTCTTCAAAATCTCCATTTTGAAGTAAATTTTGGTTATTGTTCTCCGCCTCTACTATCCCAGGCAGTCCCATCATAAAGATACTACTTAATATCATTACCAATGCTAAAATTACACTTAAACTTTTATAAGTTCTGTTTTTCAACCTCACTACCCCCTTTATCCTTCAATTAACTCAATTGGAAATTCTAAAAACCTATCTATCGGTTCGTTTAATTTTAATATCAGTTTATATTTTCCCAACATTGTATCTTCAGGTACCTTGAAACTATAACTAAATCTTCCAGTATTATCAGTCTTTAACTGATCCACAGATATTATATCTTTTCCTTCCTCATCTTGTAATTTTAAAGTTATATCTACATTATGCAATGCTGTATCTCCCTCTAATATATTACCAGTAACAGTTATCATCTCATCTATTGTATAACTTTCCTTATTTAGTTTTACATCAATACTATATCTTTCATCTATTTCAAGTAACTTTATAGTCAATTTTTTAACTATATTAACTGGCTCATTAGCTTTTATTATTAATTTATATTCTCCTGGAACTGTGTTCTCTGGCACCATAAATGTATAGATAAATCTCCCGTCCTTATCCGTCTTCAATTGATCTACAGTGATAGGTTCATCGCCTAACTTTAATGTAATGTCTACATTTGACAATCCAATATTTCCCTTAGAAACGTTTCCTGTTAGTATTATTCTTTCATCTAACCTATAGCTATCTTTATCTATTTTTACGGTAAATGTGTAGTCTACAGGAGTTGGCTCTTCCTCATCTTCATGATCATCTCTGTAGTCATCCTTATAATCATCATAATCATCTTTTGGTTCTATCCGTTTATACTCATCATCTTTTTTTGATTCTACAACTTTCCCATCCGTAATACTTAATTCTGTTCCCTTATTAATACTCATATTATTTAATCTGTATTCTTCATTAGCAATAACTGATTTAACATTGCCTTCTACTGCCATTTCCACATCTTTTGATTTAATTTCGACTTTGCCCACTTCAGCATCCTTTTCTATATTAATGCTAGATTTCCCTATAATTTTCATTTGCTCTATTAAAGTACCTTTTTGGGCAGTAAGTTTAGTATTTTTATTTACCACCACCAAAGATGCTTTTGAATTATCAAATATTACATGTACTAGTCCATCTGTTCTATTGATTATAATTTTATTTAACTGGGAATTCCTTATACTAATACCATCTGCTCCACCACCTGTAATATATACAGTCCCATCAATAGTTACATTATCTAAAACAACATCTCCCTCTCCAATGCCTTCTGCTAAGTACAAATCCCCTGGTATATGAATATTTTTCAACACTATACCTGGAGTATTTACTAATAGATTTTTTGCTATAGCTTTAGAATATTCCCCTTTTACATTAATGATTTGCCCACTAACATTGGTAATCATCTTTACTGACTCGGCTCTAGTAATTGGAGCATTAGGACGAAAGCTTCCATCTGCATAACCAGATACATATCCCTTGTTTTTCAATAGGAGAACGTATTCCTGAGCCCAATCACTTATCTCCTTTTGATCGACAAAACTACCACTATTTAGATTATCATCTTCTAGTCTAAAAGCAGTAACTAAAATTTTAGCAGCTTCCTGTCTTGTAATTGGATTGTTAGGTCTAAAAGTATTATCTCCGTATCCTTGTACATAGCCAGATTTGATAGCTTTAGCCACCTCATCATAAAACCAGTCATTTTCATTTATGTCCTTAAAGGACACATGGGATTTTCCCTTATTACCTATTATTTTATTAATAATTTTTACAAACTCTGCTCTAGTAATAGGTTTATCTGGTTTAAATGTACCATCTGGATATCCTGAAACAATCTCTTTTGACAACAAATAATCAATTTCATCCTTTGCCCAATGGCCTTCTCCATAAGATAAGTTTGTCGCAGCAAAGAATAGTAAACAAATCATGATGCTTAGTACTATCCTTCTGCTAGCATTGTGTTGTTTCAATTTTTACCCCCCCTTTAAAATATTGATATTTATTTCCATATGAATGAATATTATACCATATATCAATACAAATATAATTGTAGAAATTTCACAAATATTCACTCCATTTAGTTGTAATAACAATATATTATGAATTGTTTTTATAAATACAACAATTAATCTCCATATACTAAAAAACCAGCCCCTAAGGACTGGTTCCATTTTATCTTTGCAATAAGTTAGTAAGTTAGTGCCGGGGGCGAATACTTGCTGCTTTTTCCTGATGATCTTTGATATTTTCAAACATGTTTCCAGTTACAGCATCTAAAAATTCTCTTCCATTGGCTATAAGTCACTTATCATCGACCTTTTTAAGATTGACTTTTATCTCTGATGAGACCATGTCCAAACTATCTAGGTCTATATCCTCTTTTAACTTTTGTTTGAATTCCTCGCTTTCAATATCATTACCTGCTATGATTTCTTCTACTGAAAGGCGCATCATACGGGAGTTCAATTCTAACATATTTGGAATGGTTATTTTCACATTCATTTCCGCTGACTCCCCCTCTTGATTTACATCCAGTATATCATATTCTAACTTTTTTAATGCTTCATTAAATATCTCATTTCTATCATCTATTATATTCGTATCTTCTTGGTTAAAGTCTATTATATATTCGTCTATCTCGTTGAAATGTCCCTTTTGAATTCTATTAAAGCACTCAATTACAACATCCTCCGAATTGGACTTATTTCTACATCCTGCAATGGTAAATACCAATATCAATAAAATAACAAAAATGGGCATACTCTTCTGTTTTTTCACGTCTACTCTCCTCCCGTATACATAATAGGGTCCCAAATATCTCTGGGACCCTTAATTTTATTTAATTTCTTTCATATATCCTAATATTCCCATTTGCATCAAAGAATTTTATAGTCCTTGGTAGAATATCAATGCTTGCTAAGTTACCTTCCATATCAATCACTTTTGTTTTAGATATCTTGGTATAGACTGGAATTCCTGTTTTTATAGCTTCCATTAGTTTTCTTTGAGCTTCTACATTTCTATCTATATAAATACTATCAAAGGCCTCATCGTTAATTATTATGCTATTGTTTGGCAAGTATTCCATACTCCCCACTACAGTTATCTTCCCATCAGCAAATTTGTTTAGTCTTTGTTCATCTACTATTAATATCACTTCTACTTGTAAATCTGATACTATTAATCCTTCTGGTACTAACCAAGTTGTGCTATAGAATCCATTTGGTCCTTCAACCATAGGACTGCCATTACTATCAGTTGTAGTTTCAAATGGTAGTACTAACTTGTAGTAAGCACTTCCACCTGCTGGACCATTAAAGCTTATTTCTACCCTATCTCCTGCTCTAACTGTATTGTCTTCTGATGGTTCTACATTTTCAATATCTGGATATGGATCAGTTGGTTCTTCATCTAATACTATTCTAACAGTTCCTGGTGCTATATCCATTACTTCAGTCCCAAATTCATCTATATACACTACTTGAACTTGCAATCCTGTAGCCATTAACCCTCTTGGTACAGTCCAAGTCCCTGTATATACTCCATCTTCTTCAACCATTGGAATTCCTATTTCATTACTCTCTGATCCAAAAGGCATCAATATTCTAAAGTACCCTTCTCCTCCACTTGGTGCTTCAAAGCTAACAGTTAGTATATCTCCTGCTTTTAATTCTACATCTTCTGATGGTTCAATATTAGATATAATAGGTGCATCTAAACCAACATATACTATCCTTTCAATTATAGTTTCATTTCCTGCTCCATCTATTGCCTTAACCACTATTAAATTTTCACCTGGATCTACTATCAACCTTTTATGGAAATTTCCATCTTCATCTATTACTACCTCTACACCATTTATTAATACTTGTACTAATTCAATATTATCTGTGGCATTTCCTCTAACATGGACTACTTCAGTATTTATCTTAGTATTATCAACTGGTTCTACTACAATTAACTCTGGTGCTTCTTTATCTTTTATAACTACTACTGGAGACGATGGTTCTGTTTCTCTTCCATTTAACTCAGCAGTTACCTTAATTTCGTTCTCATCTAATGGCAAATCTACTTCTGCTGCAAATATTCCGTTTTCAGCTTCTACAGAAATTGATTTCACATTGTTTACATATACATTGACCTGCCCGTCAGCATTGACTGCTCCTTCTACAGTTATAATATCTTGGTTTGTATAGTTTATTTCTTCTAAATTAGTTATTATTGGTGTGTCAACAGAGTTTTCAACTCTAGCTCTTATCATTAATCCACCATCTATTCCTTCGTCCCCTATTAAGCTGAACTCTTCTCCACCTATATGGAGATAAGATCTTTCTGGTGCAGGACTAGTTTCATCTATTCCTACACCTGGTGAATCGTCTCCAGCTTTAGTTTGCATAGTTGCTATAAAGAAATCTCTATCTGTTGCAAATCCAAATTCTGATAAGTCTATTAGATTCCATTCTCCTCTATTGACATTTACTATTTTGGGTTCTCCTACCATTTGAGATGGATTACCATTATTATCTGTGTCAAATATTGCTATTCCTATTTCAGTTCCTCCTGGAGTTGGCCAATCATTACCCCAGAAATATATATTTGCTCCTACAACTTTCCCATACTCAGATGGAGTAAATCTTACTGCTAATCCATTATTGGCTGCATTTAATACTAGTGCATTCGTTGGTATATCATTGTCATAGCTAATCTCGTCTTCATATCCTACAAATCTCTTGAGAGCTATATCTATGTTTGTTACCTCATTGCCTACTACTTCTACTGTGGCTTCTCCTGGTTCAAATCCATCTGCAGTAACCTTCAATGTATAAACTCCCTCATATACTCCTTCTATTATAAAATTACCATCCTCATCAGCAATAACAGGTTTAATATTTCCATCCTCTACTACTCTAATCACAGCATAAGATGCAGGGTTTAGATAGTATCGGTCAAATACTCTACCAGTTATAGTACCTTGAGGTTTTTGCTCCAACATAAATGTATGATTAACTGTTTTTTCTTCTTCTACCACTACTGTAGCATCTTGCGAATAATATCCATAGGCTTCTGCCCTTATGGTGTATTCCCCTATTGGTGCTCTCATATTAAATCTACCAGTAACAGGATCTGCTTTAACGCTTCTTCCTGTTTCCAATACAGTAACTACAGCATTTTCTACTGGAATACCAGATCCCCTAGCCATTAGTCCAATGCTTGCAACCGAATCTTCTATCCTTTCATATTTATGAACTTCCTCTTCATTTAATTTGAATTTATCTATTTTAAAGCTTGGTTCTACTGGATCTACATAATCAGCTTTCTTAGCTTCTAGTTCTTCAGGGATTTCTGGTTCATCAGGATATTCTGGTACTTCATTCCCATCTATAGCTCCTACCACATAAACATCATCCACATACCATCCTGAATAAAATACTGAACCATCAGAATGGAAGAAAAATCTTATTTTTATTGTTTCTCCATCAAAATCAGCAAGGGACAATTCTTCTGTCTTCCATTCTTGAACCCTTCTGCCATATTTCCCATCATCCTCTGGAGTGATATTAATCCAAGTTTCTCCATCATCCTTAGATACTAAAACTTGCCCATAATCCCATTTAGTAGTGGTCCCTTCAAAATCATACCAATGAGTAAAGGTCAAAATTGGATTGCTTCCTTCAGGAATTTCTATAGCTGGAGATTCGATATAAGCATCATTTCTTGCAGTATAGTTACCTGTAAGATTTGTTGCCCATAATTTTTCTCCAGAAACTGCAACATTGGGACCAGAAGTTGGAATACCCCATTCCCAACAATTTTCAATTCCCTCTGTAACTCCTGTAATAAATCCACCATCATCCTCTTCAAAGTCAGTACCAAATATATTTGTAAATTCTAAAGCTGTAGCACTTACTTCGTTAGAATATCCACTAACATTTCCTGAAAAATCTACCGCTTCTACTACATAATAATAGGTTGTATTTGCATCTACTGCACTATCTACAAAGGTATTGATTGGAACTTCAGCTATCTTTTCATATCCTTCACCTGAAACCTCTGAACGATATACATTATAATAAGATAAATCTCCATCAGATACTGATTCCCAATCTAATTTAATTCCTCTAATAAAGGGTTCTGCTGTTAACTCTGTAGGTATAGCTGGAGGCTCATTATCCACTCCAACCAACCTTACATTATCAATATACCATCCTGCCTTATGAACTGAACTATCCGAAGTCAATCTAAAAGCTACAAATACTGGAGTTTTAGAACCTACATAATCCCCAAGATTTATGACAGTTTCCTTCCACTCCTTACCATCTCCTGTAATTATAGGTCTTACTTCTACCCAATTTTCTCCATAGTCATTGCTTATCAAGGTATACCCTTTATCCCAATTGTTTTCAAGTTCATACCATTCATGGAATCTCAAAGTGGCTGAATCCAATGTAGCATCCCTTAAATCCATTGGTGGAGTTATTAGCCAATCATCAGCATTGGCAGAATAATTTCCACTTAAATTAGTCCCTGCTACATTTTCCCCTTCATAAGGCTCTGGGCTATTACCTGAAGGCACTCCCCATTCCCAGCTACCATCAAATGTCCACCCTATAGGATTGCTTTCAAAACCTTGGGTGTATTCATCAGGTAGTATGCCAAACTTAATATCTATTTTATGTTCCTTAGTGATTACTGCTTCTCCTGCATAGTCCCTTGCCCTTATCTTATATATGATACTGTCTCCAATTAACATATCATAGGTTATAGTTCCCTTGTATACACCACTTTTATGGTCTCCTGATATTTTATTCATAGGTACTAGTAACCAATAGGATTTTCCTTGTTGCTTAACCAATAGTTCTACTTCCGTTACTGCTACATCGTCAGTTATTTCTGCTTCTATATCTATATCTGAACCAGCATAGGTTTCAAATACTTCCTGTTCATGGATTATTACTGCGTCTTCTACGTCTTCTCCTTCTTGTAATACCCTACCAGATATATAACCTGTACCTGAGGCAACTTGTGATACTGCTTCAAAAGCATCTACTATTCCATATCCATATCCAAAGTTTGGTGATTCTGGATAGGTTCCATCTGTTAATCCCCTTGCTGTATTTTGTATAATCTCTTCTAAATCTTCTACTGTTAATGAACTATTAGCTGACATTAGTAGTGCTGCTGTACCACTAATATGTGGTGCTGACATAGAAGTTCCTGAATAAGTTCCCGTATATCCACCACCTGGTATAGATGAACGAATCCCTACTCCTGGTGCAGAAATATTGGGTTTGATTAGGCTTTCATCATAAGGGGAAGGTCCTAATTTTGAAAAACTAGCTCTGCTATCATTTCTATCTGTTGCAGCTACTGCAAAGGATTCTGGATAATTGGCTGGTACTGAAATAGAGCCTGGCCATGGTGCTGGTTCCCCCGTTCTTTGGTTCCCTGCTGAAAATACTGGAAGTATCTCTGCTGCTCTCCAATTATTAACTGCCTCTCTGTACCAATCGTCTATTCCTGCTCCTCCGCCCCATGAATTGTTTACCACATCTGGAGCATTATCTGGATTTCCCCCTGGTGCTGCCATCCATTCTGCTGCATCTAATAGAAGTCTATCTGTAGTTGAACCTGCGGTGTTGAATACCCTTGCAGCTATCCATTTTGCCCCTGGTGCTACACCTACTTTATTGCTGCCGTCTGGTTCTTGTCCTACAGCAGTTCCCATTACATGGGTTCCATGGCTATCGGAATCTGCTGGTAATGTAGCAAAATATACTGGATCAAACCAGTTTCCATCTGGATTGGTTTCTCCTGTATTTGGATCATATCCTCTCCATTTGTTTTTCAATGCTGGGTGGGTCCAATCAACTCCTGAATCTAAGGAGCCTACGACTGCTCCTGTACCATCAATTCCTAAATCCCATGCTTCATTGGCTCTAATTCTCTCTATATTCCATTCTACCCCATCAGCATTTAATTCATTTTGCTCATCAGTTAATATAATCTTTTCCATTTGATGAGTTTTATTTTTATATACCTTTGCTACTTCTGGCATATAGGAAATATTCTCTACTACTTCCTTGGTAGCTTTTACATATACTATATTTACAATACTATAAGATGTAAATTCAACTACATTTCCTTTTTCTTTTTCTTGTTCTAGATATTTTAGTAGATTTAATTGAGATATTTCTGCTTTATCTCTTAATGCTTCTACTACCCCCCTTCTAACTGCCAATTTAGTATTATGAGGAGTCATGTATGATGATACAGCTTTCCTTGTAGCTTCAGCTATCATATTGGTATCCACCTGATCCTCCATATATACTAATATCTCTATTAGCTCCTCCTTCTCTAGATCCTCTACTACTTCTGGCATAAGTTTCTTTGATGCCTCTTCTATTAGCTCCACTTTTGCTGAACTAGTCTTATCCCCTTCTGCATAAACAAATGATGTCAAGTATCCCAATACCATCATAATGGTAATTAATAGGGATAGTACTTTTAAAATTCCCTTGTTCCTTGACATTTTACCAATACCCCCTTATTCTTTGTAAAAATAATAAACTAGTTTTCGCCTCCTTTTCCTATTAATCTATTATGTTAATAACAGGGTTGTCTAAATTTTACATATACTTTATATTTCAATAATTAATAAAATAAACTAGTATTTAACTTTGAACAATATAATAACGATTTTATGTGGAAAAGTATATCTATAGACAAAATTTAATATAACTTTCAGAGATGTGTATATATAATTATCATTTATGTAGGTTTATATACAGTTATGCAGGTTTGTGTTATAGGTTGTTGAATATTGTTGAATATTCCATATATGTATTTTTATTCCAATACACTTTTATTATACCAGCTGCTTGTCTATGCATCAAGCTCTTTTTCGAATATTCCCAATATTCTGCAGGATATGCTACTTTAGTCCTAGGTCCCTTCTTCTAATACATCAAAAGCCTAGGAGTTTGCCCCCTAGGCTTATTTACTTACTTAACATATTTAGTAGTTTTCCCATTAATATCATAGTAGATTAGTTCATCTGGTAATTCATCTATACTAGCCATTCCTCCTCTAATATTTGCTATCTTGTTTTTGCTTATTTTTACATATATTTCCTTTCCCTCGTCATGATACCTTCTTAATTTATTCTGGGCTTCTCTATTGCTATTTAAATACCCAGTATCATAAGCTTCATTTCCTAATATAATTGTGTTTATTGGTAAACTCTCCATAGGCTGAACTTCAGGCTGTTCTTTATCTATTATTATTTCCTTAACTGTTTCATTTCCAGCAGTATCAATTAGTGTAAATATAAATCTATTTTCATCCTCAATATCTACAGTATATGTTATACTCTTTTCTACAGGCTCTACTATAACAAGGGGATAATCATACTCATATATCTGGCTATCCCACAACATTAATTTTAAATATCCTAAATTATCCCTCATTGTTATTTCCAATTCTGCTGTAAGATTTTCATAATCCACCTCTTTTACCTCTATTTCCAATTCTGGTGGGGTAGTATCTACATAAAATCTTCTTACCAAGCTTCCTGAATTACCTGCTTTCGAAATGGCCTCTACCCTTATCTCCTGATATCCATCTTCAAAGGTTAAAGTCTTTGTAAATTTATAGGCTGGTCCTGAATATATTATCGTATTTGGATCATCAGGATGTCTTAGATCTATATACTCTATAAACTCAATATCTGCCTCCACTTCCTCATTTATTATTACCTTGTCTAGAAGATTGTAATTAGCTACATAACCTTCAAACAGTACATCCCTTGTATTATATATATCGAATAATTTTGGTTTCATTAGGAATATATAAGGATCATAATTATCCCCTATATATGTTATGGTCTCACTATTCATGTTTAACAGCTTATCCACAGATATAACTGTAATTTCATATTCGCCAAAATCATCCATATATTCTTTTATATCAAATTCGTAAGATTCCATTTCTTCTTCTATAATCATTATATCTTCTAATAATTCATCATTTATCATAAACATGAATCCAGCTATACCTATACCTTCATCCTTTGCCTTCCAACTTAGTTTCCCTGTCTTATCATTATAGGTTAAATCCGTTATTTCAGGTCCAATTGTATCTATAGTTATTGGAATTTTCTTAGACTGGATTTCAGCCCCAGGGTAGTGAATCTTTGCAGCAATCTCATAGAAATAATCACCATCAGCTACTACTTCTCCCTTTACGGTTCCATCCCATCTCCCATTAGATATTAATCTTGAAGAACTATTGCTACCACTATCTATAAAGTTCTTCCTCATATATTCTTGAGATAAAATAGTTCTTAGTAATTTTCCATCCTTATCTAGTATATTGTAATTAACCACTTCAGCATTTCTCATAAAGGATAAATAGGGTGTTATATTTCCAGTACCTTCTTCATATCCAATTTCAGTTCCTGGATTCATATATATATGAGGAGCCCCATAGAACCAACCATTGCCCTCAGCATCAAAAAGAACCATTCCCGAACTTTCAAAATAGGATGAACCATCAGGATCTATAAACAACATATTGTCCAAAATCCTTGGCTCTCCCCAGTCCCCATAAAATCCTACATAAGGTATAGATAAACTTGGATAGGTATCCGTCTTTTCATTCAATATAACAAATCCTTCGATAAACATATTCCTATATATTTCCGGATCTATACTAAAATCTATCCTAATTGTAAATTCTTTTTCACCATTGGCTGGTACAGTTACCTGATAATCCCCACCGAGTATAAATTCCATTTCCCTAGGAACTAATAGATTTAATTCCTCTCCTTCAAGGGGATGTATATGGTCTGTTAACAGTTTTACATCTACATCATAAGATACAGCTTCATCTGTATGATTTATTGCTTTAAAAGTCATGGAAAAATTAGTGGTATCAAAATCCTTCAACTCTACCTTTGCTTCGTTCGTAGCTTTATCCATCACTCTCACAGGCGTAGTAATAGCAGAATTTAAATTCATCAATCCTGCACCTTGCCTTCTAGGGGAATAGGATATTTCAGCATTAGGATCACATACTAAATCTGCAGTATTCATCAATAATACCTTTGCTAATCTCCCTTGTTCTGATAGAGACAAATTTTTAAGTTTATCCTGATTTTTAATATACTGCATCACTAATCCTGCTCCTCCTGCCACATGGGGTGAAGACATTGAAGTACCACTAGAGGTACCATACTTATTGTCATTTAATGTGGAATATATTTTCCCACCAGGGGCTGTAATCTCTGGTTTTAATTCTAAACTTGGCGTTGTTCCCCAGGATGAAAAATCTGACATTTCTTCAGCACTTGGATTAGGTATATCCATTGTACCACTATAAAAGGTAACTAATTTTTCTTCTAATTCCAACAATGCTTGCCCTGCTGAATTACCAATAAATACTGCTGGAATAGTTTGTACATCTGGTGTAGCCATATTTATTAGCTCTTCTCCCCCAGCTTCATGATTATATACTATTATTCCAGTAGCCCCTGCTTCTTGAGCATTTTGAATTTTTTCCACAAAAGGTCCAGTTCTTCCTCCACGAATAACTAAAACTACTTTTCCTTCCACATCTATTAATTCATCTGGGTGTCCTGAACCACCGTACACATACTCTTGTACACCTGGTAATACTTCCGCTGGATCTATACTTCCTGCTACTATCATAGGAACTTTGATAGTCTCATTTTCACCTTCATAGGTTAAATAATTTACTTTTTGATGAGTATTCTCTATGGAAGCTACTTGTATTGTATCCTTATTTAATCCTGGTGAACCTACTACTCCAATATCTGGATGTTCCTTCCATGGATACCAGTAGCCATCAGTCATTTGTGCAGAATTCCCAGCTGAAACAGAACAAACTATACCATTATCTGTAGCATTTTTAATTGCAATATCTTCTGCAGAGTCCTCTATATAAAATCCTGCAGTTGAACCTAAGCTCATATTTAATACATCTGCACCTAACTTTACCGATTCATCTATTGCAGCTATATATATATCGGAAAAAGTCGAACTATTAATTGGGTCATTGGAAAACACCTTCATAGCTAATAATTGGGATTCAGGTGCTACACCCTTTATACCACCATTTTCCAAATCCCCATTTGCTCCTGCAATACCAGCTACATGCATCCCATGCATAGAAGGATCAGGCCCTAAATCTACTATTTCATCGTTTAAATCGTAATAGTTGTATCCATAGGGAATCTTTTCAGTAAAATACTTTCCTAACAAATCCTTGCTTTCTACCAATTCCCTTGTAAGCTTTGGATTGGTATCTTCACTAAGCACCATATCCCTATGGCTTGGGTCAATGCCAGAATCTATAATTGCTATTACAGTACCCTCACCCATATATCCTGCTCTCCATGCTGGTATAGAACCAATCATATCGTTGGATGAATTCATATCTAATTTTATTTTAGGCCTTTCGTACTCATTGGCT
>Ga0208938_1001298_pt1 | contig 14875 bp, 14 predicted proteins | sample AD_UKC125_MetaG_FD_184434 | JGI IMG/M metagenome (GOLD analysis project Ga0208938, IMG submission 184434) | Active sludge microbial communities of municipal wastewater-treating anaerobic digesters from USA - AD_UKC125_MetaG (SPAdes) (version 2) | ecosystem: Engineered > Bioreactor > Anaerobic >...
TCACCCGTAACCCAGCGGTGTACCAGGCCAACAACAGCAAGGGTCTGATGCTCGTGCACTTCCACAACGCGGTGGGGGCCAAGTCCGAGGTGCTCGACGTCACGACTGCCGCTGGCGCGACCACCATGACGCTGGTACCGGGTGGTGCCAGTGGGGAGGTGAACAAGCCGGTCAGTCTGGCCGTGACTGTGGCTGCCGCGACGGGGACTCCCAGAGGTCCGGTGAGCGTTGTGGCGGCCGAGACCGGTGCGACTCTGGCCAGCGGAACGCTGGATGCGGCGGGCAAAGCGTCGCTGAGTTTCACGCCGACCGCGACGGGCTCTGTGCGGATGTTCGCGCGTTACGCAGGCAACTCCGAGCACGCGGCCAGTGATTCCGCGGAATCGGTGCTGACGGTCATCGCGACCCCGGTCGTGCCGACCCCGACGCCCAAGCAGCGGCAGGCGGGCGTCGTGCCACTGCCGCGCCGCATCAAGATCAGCGGTCGCACGTTGATCACGCCGGCGAACACTCGTACCAACGCCGGTCAGCGGGTCACGACCAGGGTCTCCGGACGTACGCCGGCGGGCCAGCCGAAGTCCTACAGAGTGATCCGCGGCAAGAAGGGCCGGGTCGTCGTGCGCACTTTCGGCAATCGCAACCTGCGACTGGTGGTCGTGCAGCGGGCACCGGCCACGCAGGCGTTCACCGCCTTTGAGCGGCGGGTGGTGTACGTGGGCGGTCAGCGCCGCACCTGAGCCCCCAACTACCCTTGTAACCGTGAAGCACTTCGATGATCTCTGGTCTGAACTGCACGAGCGAGTTGCCACCGCCGATCCCTTGTCGGGCACCGTGCGACTGGTCAACGCAGGACCGCATGAGATCGGCAAGAAGCTCGTGGAAGAGGCGGCCGAAGCCTGGATGGCCGCCGAATACGAGTCGAAGGAGCGCGCGACCGAGGAACTGTCCCAGTTGGTCTACCACGTCCAGGTGATGATGCTGGCGCTCGGCATCACGCCGGAACAGGTCTGGGAGTACCTGTGACACTGCGGGTGGCGATCCCCAACAAAGGTCAACTGTCGGAGCCGGCCCGGTCGATGCTGCGCGAAGCGGGCTACCTGCGTTCTGCCGGGCAGCGCGAGTTGATGGTCCACGATCCCGACAACGACGTCGACTTCTATTTTCTGCGGCCGAAGGACATCGCTACCTACGTGGGTCAGGGGACCCTTGATCTCGGCGTGTGTGGCCGGGACATGCTTGTGGACGCCCAGGCGCCGGTGACTGAGGTCATCGAACTGGGCTTCGGTCATTCCACCTTCCGGCTCGCCGCGCCGGGCGACGTCACGGATGTCACTGGCAAACGCATAGCCACGTCCTACCCGGGGCTCTTGCAGGACTGGATGTCCCGCACCGGTACGTCCGCCACCCTGGTCAAGTTGGACGGGGCTGTCGAGAACGCCGTGGGTCTGGGAGTGGCGGACGCTGTAGCCGATGTGGTGGACACCGGCAACACGCTGCGGCAAGCGGGGCTGAGGGTACTCGGTGATCCACTGCTGGTCAGCCAGGCGCTGCTGGTGCGCCCGGCCACCAACGGGGGTGCGGGGCCCGCCGAGCAGACCTTCGTGCGGCGCCTGCAGGGCGTGATCGTGGCCCGTGCCTACGTGATGGTGGAGTACGACATCTCCGAGGACCTGCTGAGTGCGGCCACCCAGGTGACGCCTGGGCTGGAATCCCCGACGGTCGCGCCGCTGAGCAAGCCGGGCTGGTTCGCGGTCCGGGCCATGGTCCAGCGATCGGCCGTTCACCAGGTGATGGACGACCTGTTCGAACTCGGTGCCCGTGCCATCCTCGTGACGGACATCCACGCCTGCCGGCTATGACCTCGCTCGCATCGACCCTGACGGCACTGCTGGACGAAGGCAGCGCCCAGACCATTCACGTTGACTCTCGCGCTGCGCAGGGTGACTATGCAGCCACGCTGGAACGTGCCCGGCAGCGGTCCGGATCGGATGAGTCGGTGCAGGTCCTGCACGCCACCATCGCGGGCCACCGGGTTGTTGTGATCGGGGGAGATTTCGAGTTTCTGGCCGGCTCCGTCGGTCAGGAAGCTGCCGATCGGGTCGTCATGGGCTACTTGCACGCCACCGCCGAGCGAATTCCGGTCATCACCTTGCCGACGTCCGGTGGCACCCGCATGCAAGAGGGGACCGCGGCGTTCTTCCGGATGGTGGATATCGCGCGGGTCGCCGGTGAGCACCTGACCACGGGTCAGGTGCGGATCGGGTGGCTGCGCAATCCGACGACCGGTGGGGTGATGGCCACGTGGGGTTCCTACGCCGACATCACCGCCGCCGAGCCCGGCGCACTGCTGGGATTCCTGGGTCCGCGGGTCTATGAGGCCCTGTACAACCAGCCCTTTCCGCCCGCAGTGCAGACCGCCGAGAACCTGGCCGACGTAGGCATCATCGACGACGTGGTTCCGGTTTCCGGGCTCCGCGACTGGATGGCCCACATCCTTGATGTGACCAACGGTGTCGACGCCCCGACGCCGGCCACTTCGGCCAGCGAGGCTATGCCGGTGGACGCCTGGGACGCTATCCAGTGCACCCGCGCCGATGACCGGCCCGGTCCGCAGGCTGTGCTGGATCAGCTCACGAGCGTCACTGAGCTGCGTGGGACCCAGGCGGGGGAGGCCGGCGGCGGCATCCGGGTGTGCCTTGGCCGGTGGCAGGGCCGGCGGGCGCTCGTGGTGGCAACAACCCGCGAAGAGGTGACGCCCTCCGGTCTGCGTGTTGCCCAACGCGGACTGCGGTTGGCCGACCGTTTGCGGTTGCCTGTGGTGACGCTGGTGGATACCCCGGGCGGGGAGTTGTCCCGGGAGGCCGAGGAAGCAGCGATGGCCGGAGAGATCGCCCGCACCCTGATGATGCTCACCTCGCTGCAGACGCGCTCAGTGTCCGTGATCATGGGGCAGGGCTGCGGCGGTGCGGCCCTCGCACTCATCCCGGCAGGGACCAGGATCTGCACGGAGAACGGCTGGGTGTCGCCGTTACCACCCGAGGGTGCCTCTGTGATCATGCACCGCACACCTGACCGAGCCCCTGACCTTGCGCGTCAGCAGGGTGTGGGCGCCTTCGACATGGTCGCCGCGGGAGTGGTGGACGCCGTCGTCGCCGAGGGCGACGATGTGACGGGGGCAGTGATGAACGCTGTGGTGAGGTATTTGTGAACACATTCGAGGGTGCGGACGTGCTGGTCACCCGCTTCCAGGGTGACGACGGCCGGGCGGATCCGCGGCTGCGGGAGTTGCTCGGCGATCCTGAGACCTACGCGGCCCAACGCGAGATCGTGGCTCGCCTGCTCGACGGTCGGCTGCTGATCCCGGTCGTGGCCAATCTGGATGAGAAGGATGCCAGTGGCGCGGACAAACACAGCCATATGGCCACCGTGACCATCGCCGATGAGACCGGGCGCAAAGCGCTGATGTGTTTCACCGGGGTGGACTCGGTGGCCGCGTGGCGCGCCGACGCCCGACCGATCCCGGTGGCCGGGGTGGAGGCCGCGCAGGCCGCGCTGCAGGAGGAGTGCAGTGCGCTCCTGATCGACATCGCCGGCCCCACGCGCTACGCCCTGGCAGGAACCGGGCTGTGGGCGTTGGCTGCCGGGGGGCCATGGTTACACCCCCTCGATGAGCCACAGGTGCGGACGGCCTTGCAGCAGGCGCTGGCTGACAGCGGACTCACGGGCAGGTTCGAGGCGGACCCCGCCACGGTGGACGGCGTGGCACTGGTGCTCGACCGCCCGGACATGGGCGCGGTTCAGGCGCTGGCAGATCTCCTCGGGCACACCCCGCAGGTGCAGGCCCGTGTCAGCTCACTGGAGTTCAGGGCTGTTTAGCGGCTCTTCGCGGTTGAGGGTGTAGTGCGTGCCCCTGTCGCGGGAGCCCGTGGTCTTGGTGGGTGCCGGCGGTGGCGTTGCGTCGTGCCCGGCTGGCCGCGTGGCATCGAGGTGGCATCGAGGTGGTGGCCCATGCACGCATCACGCGGCCGCCGATTTTGAACGGCCCCGACCCGATCGGGGTTGTCCCCAGGGCTGTGCGGGCTTCGGCACGGAAATGTCAGACCCTGCTCGTAGGTTTGTGATGTCACCGTGGTGGTGGCCATCAGCTCGTGGAGCGACGTCGCAGGGTGTGAAGTGCCCTGGTTTCGGCATCGATCGTTCGGGTGGGGGTGTGCTGATGGGGTTCTTTGAGGTGCCGGCCTCGGCGTTGCGGCGTGCGAGGCTGGCCGAGGAGTTGCCGGTGGAAACCCCGGCGGTGTTCGAGCAGTTGTCCGGGCAGGTGCTGGCGCTGCCCGATCCGGCGGGGTTGACCGCCGAGCAGCGCCTGGGCGCGGTGCAGGCCGCGGCCCGTCTGCAGACGATGTTGGAGGCCTACCAGACCCACGTGGCCGGGGTGTGTGACACCGCGCAGGACTCCCGGTTGTTCGCCGCGGGGACCACGGGGTCGATGGTGGCCGCGTTGACCGGGCAGAACCGGGCGGTCGGCTCGGCGATCGTCGGGCGGGCCCGGGACCTGCGGGACATGCCGCACGTCGCGGACGCCTACCGGAAAGGTGAGATCACGGGCCGGCATGTGCAGCTGTTGTGCCGGGCGGCGGGCAGTCTGCCGCGGTTCGCGGTGTTGGAGGCGGATCTGGTCGCGGCGGCGGCGGTGATTGAACCGGCGGTGTTGGCCCAGGTGCTGGCGGTGCTGGTTGCGCAGGACCGCCCGGAGGCCCCGGATGAGGATTTTCGGGCGGCGCGGGCCAAACGGGGCCTGCACCTCTCGGATTTGGGTAACGGGTTGTACCGGGTGGATGGGCATTTGGATCAGGTGGCCGGTGCGCGGCTGCGCGATGCCCTGGCCGGCTTCACCGACCCGCCTGCTGTTGGTGATGACCGCACGCCGAGCCAGCGGCTGGCCGACGCGTTGGATGATCTGGTCAGTGCGGCGCAGGCCAACACGAAACCGTTGGGGGTCAGTGGGGTGACGGTGCTGGTCGACGCCGAACAACTACCGGAGGGTGTCGGGGCGCGGCTGGAGGACGGCACCCTGCTGGGCCCGGACAGTTTCGCGCTGCTGGCTTGTTCGGCGGTGGTGTCGGTGATCCTGGGGGTGCGCCGGGCGGGCACGTTCGTACCGTTGGCGTTGGGCCGCACGCAGCGCCGTGCCAGTCATGCGCAGTGGGCGGCGCTGACCGCGCGGGATCGAGGCTGTGTGCGCTGCGGGCGGGCGGCACGCGGCTGCCACGCCCACCACATCGTGGCGTGGGCTGCGGGCGGCCGCACCGATGTCGATGCGATGTGTCTGCTGTGCCCACGCTGTCACCAGGACCTGCACAACGGCCGGTTCACCATCGAGATGGTCGGCGGCATCCCGCGATGCGTGGCCGTGCGGCGAAGAACCTGAGCCGGCCCACGGGCCGGCCAGACGCCCAGCGTCAGCACCACAGCGAACAGCACTCAACCCTGGAAGAGCAGGTTCAGTGGCGCTCGGCGACGACCATGCCGAGCGGGGAACGTGCGGGGCAGCGCCTGGCACGGGGCGGGGCCGGTGATCATCGGGCAGCGCCGGTCGGTCTCCGCCAGCTCGACCGGGAATGGGCGGAAGGTGCGATTTGCCGCGGCGTGTCGCAGCAACAACCGCCGAATTGCCCCGCAGAGGGGATCAGGTGGCCTGCTGGACCAGCCAAGACGGCTGCGATGTCTGCACGCCGACCAGCTACACCGCCCGATGCCCACGGAATCCAGAGCATTCAGACCACAGACACACCCTGAATCGCGAAGAGCCTGATTAGGCCTCAGGTCACGGGTCCGGTGTACTTCTCGCCCGGTCCCTGGCCCGGTGGGTCGGGCACGATCGAACCCTCTCTGAAGGCAAGCTGCAGCGATTTCAGCCCGTCCCGCAGGGGCCGAGAGTGAAAGGTGCCGAGGTACGGGCTCGCCGCGACGATCAGGCCTGCCAGGGACTCGATCAGGGTGCGCGCTTCGTCGAGGTCCTGCTCGTCGGGATCCTCGCCCAGGCCGCACTTGACCGCGGCAGCGGTCATCAGGTGCACGGCCACCGTTGCCACGACCTCGACGGCAGGCACATCGGCGATCTCGCGTTCGGCGACATTGGAGTCCATGCGTCAAGGGTGTCATGGGCATACCGCGGGCCGGTGCTGGGCCTGAAGCACTGCTGCACTGTTGCGAAGGTGGGCGGGATCTCAGCGTGAAGCGCCCACCATCGCGACACAGGAACAACCCTGCGGCCTGCCATCCCGGCCTCTACGGTGAAGACATGCGCCGCGACCACATCTGTGCCGGTCTGCAGGACCTCTTCGGACAGTCCGCCGACCTGCAGACGACGGATGACGTGGGGCAGCCCTGGCTTGCGGTCAAGTACGGCGGCGATCCGGACCAACTGTTTGGTGTCATCCGCGCCCAGGTTGGCGAACGCAGCGTCATCGTCAAGATCAACCCAGCGCAGGGCATCGGCCAGACGCTCATCCCCTGGATCCGGGACGAGCGCGGAATCGACCTCGTCGGTTACGAGACCTCGCAGATGGCGGCCGAGACGTCAAACACGGCGATCCGCGAACCGGCCGCCTACTCGCTGCACGCATTGCGCGATGTGCTCCCCGCTGAGCTCGGCCGCTTCGCCGCCAAGGGTCAGACGGCCTTGGTCTTGGAGGACCTCGGCGACATCTCCGGTCTCGATCCCAGCGGAGCCATCGAGCGCTGGCCGACCGATCGAATCGAGCAGGCACTGACTGCTGCCGCCGGCTTCCACGCGCCCACCGCCGGCCGCGACTATCCCTGGACCCTCCTGCGACCGAGCACCCGCACGATGGTCGCTGACGCTGGCCTGTGGCGCAGCATCCTCGACGACGCCGCCACCCGGTTCCCCGACCTGGTCACGTTGGAGTCCTATGCCCGGCGAAGTGCAACCATCGACACGATCTCGCGGTGGCATCCGGCGAAGGACGTGATGCCGGCGACCCTGGTGCACAACGACTACAACCAGCGCAACGTCGGCTTCCGGGAGTCAGGCGAGGTGGTGGTCCTGGACTGGGAACTGGCTCGGGTGAACACGCCGCAGCGCGACGTCGCAGAGCTGCTCACCTTCACCCTCGACGCCCACACCGAGGTCGACGAGTTGCTGCACCTGCTCGGGATTCACTGGCAGGCGCTGATCGACAACGGGATGGACGTCGATCCGGAGGTCTACGCCCGCGCCGCCGCCGCGGAGTTCCGGGTGCAGTCCGTCGATCGGGTCGGGATGCAGTTGCTGTTCGGGGCGGCCTTCGACCTGCCGTATCTGAAGCGGATCAATCGCACGGTGGATCACCTCGTGGCACTGACCCAGGAGTAGAGTCCCAGTTGGTCGAAGTGGGGGAGTAGGGGATGAAGAGGTACGTCGCAGTAGGCGCTGCAATCGCTGGTTTCGCGGTGGTGCCAGCGTGGTCTAGCACCTCCCCGGTCTACACAGGCTCGATCACCGAGGCTTACCTGGACGCGCAACCCGATGCGACGCTGGCCGTCATTGGAAAGTTGCCCTCCGACCCCCGCGCGCTCAAGGATGCCGATCCAGTGGGTTGGTACATGGCCAAGGGGTTGCAGACTGCCCGATTGGTGTGGGCGGCCAAGGCAAGTGCGCCTCAATCGTCTGGTAGCTGCCAACCGTCAGTGGCTCTCAACGGTCGCAGCGCGTATTCCGGTACGGCGTTGCCCCTCGGAAACGGCTCAGGTGAGTGGTTGCTGATGCCGCTCTACCTTCCCAACGGCGGCACCTTGATCGAGGGTCCAGTGCTGAGTGAGTTCACCTCACAGGTCCGTACGGGAACCGCCGATCTGGCCTTGGATTGTGGGCCGGTGGGGAGTGCCGCGTGGAGCATGCCGGTCTTCGTGCTGCCTGCCGCGCCGGAGGATCGGGAACCCGGGGTATCGATTGATGACGGCGCTGATTTCACCAATACGACCAAGGTGGCCCTTCACCTTGGATGGGACGGGCTTCTGGACAAGGTGAAGATCTCCAACGACGGCGGGTTCGCGCCTTCGAAGACCACGGAGGTCGAGGTTCGCGAAGAAGGACCGTTGACCTGGGATGTGGTGGAACTGGCCGCTGAGCGCATCCCGCGCACGGTGTACGTCAAGTTGCATTACGTCGGCTATGGCTGGCAGAAGCAGACCTACACCGACGACATCATCCTGGACACGATCAAACCAGTGGTCGTCTCGGCGTCACTGAGAGGTTCGGGCGCGGCGACCCTCGCTGGACCCCGGACCATCCGCGTGAAGGCGAAGGACAACAAGTCCGGCCTCGCTTCGATTCAGGTCAGTGCGGGGAAGCCGAGGAAGAGCGCGAAGGTGCTGAAGTTCCGCAGGTCGGTACCCGCGCCCAAGGCCAGCAGCGTGTTCGTCCGAGTACGCGACGGTGCGGGCAACTGGTCGGCCTGGAAGGCCAGTAACTAAGCTCGACTACCCTGGGACCATGACGGACTGGGCCGCGCTGATTGCCGGAACGCAGAAGGACAACCCCCACCTCGAGCCGAATCTGCACGATCTACTGCCCCTGGTCCGCGACATCAATGGTGAAGTCGGCACGCGCGGGATGCCGTACCCCGCAACGTTGCGCTGCATCGTCGCACTGTGTTCCAAGGCCGTGCCGGACCTGGCCGTGAAGCTGAAGGACATCGATGTCCCCACGCCGGCCAGTGCCGATGATCTGCTGGTGGCCTACACCCACAACGGGGGCGGCAACTGGGGTGCTCTGGGAATGGCAGCCGCTGCCTGGCTGCAATCCCTGCAGTCCTGACTGCTACCCTGAGAGAGTCCTGTGCAAGCGGAACGACCGTTCCCACCTCCCGGATTCATCAGGTCCGGTGGTTTTGCGGGTGCCCGTCAGGGTGCGCCTTTCCGTTTGCCACATGCAACGAAGGAGGCGCCACATCAGCGAAGAACCACGCGTCAATGAACGTATCCGGGTTCCCGAGGTCCGATTGGTCGGACCGAACGGCGAACAGGTCGGCATCGTGCGAGTGGAGGACGCCCTGCGGCTAGCAGCGGAGTCTGACCTCGACCTGGTGGAAGTGGCCCCCATGGCCAAGCCCCCGGTTGCCAAGCTCATGGACTACGGCAAGTACAAGTACGAGACTGCCCAGAAAGCCCGTGAAGCCCGGCGCAACCAGACCCACACGGTCATCAAGGAGATGAAACTCCGGCCCAAGATCGACAACCACGACTATGAGACCAAGAAGGGTCACATCGTGCGGTTCCTCGGTCAGGGCGACAAAGTCAAGGTGACCATTATGTTCCGGGGCCGGGAGCAGTCCCGCCCGGAGTTGGGTTTCCGATTGCTGACCCGGTTGGCCGACGACGTTCAAGAGCTGGGATTCGTCGAAGCAGCGCCCAAGCAGGATGGCCGCAACATGATCATGGTGCTCGCCCCGCACCGCAAGAAGACCGCCGGGCGAGAACACTAGAAGGAGAGACAGATGCCGAAAATGAAGACCCACAGCGGAGCGAAGAAGCGCTTCCGGAAGACAGGGTCGGGCAAGCTCATGCGTGAGCAGGCCAACAACCAGCACCTGTTCCAGCAGAAGAGTTCCCGGCGCAAGCGTCGTCTGGACATCGACCAGGTGATGAGCCCCGCAGATGTGAAGAAGGTCAAGCGCCTTCTGGGCATGCGCTGAGTGTGTGAGGAGTAATCAGACATGGCACGAGTGAAACGCGCAGTCAATGCGCAGAAGAAGCGTCGCAGCACCCTGGAGAAGGCCAGCGGGTACCGCGGGCAGCGTTCCCGGCTGTACCGCAAGGCCAAGGAGCAGTTGCTGCACTCCGGCGTGTACGCCTACGACCACCGCAAGGACCGCAAGGGCGATTTCCGTCGGCTGTGGATCCAGCGGATCAACGCGGCGGCCCGCGCGAACGGCATGACGTACAACCGGTTCATCCAAGGCCTCAAGGCCGCTGGCGTCGAGGTCGATCGGCGTATGCTGGCCGAGCTCGCGGTCAATGACGAGAAGGCATTCGCGGCGCTCGTAGAGACCGCCAAGGCGGCTCTGCCCGCTGCTGCCTGATGACTTCGGACGGCCCCACTTCGGTTCGCAGTGACCGGGTGAGGGCCGTTCGGCGTCTCTGGAAGCGCCCCGGCAGGGTGAAGTCCGGGCGGTTTGTGGTCGAGGGGATGCAGGGTGTCCGGGAGGCGCTGGCAACCGACTGCGTTGAGCAGGTGTACAGCGTCGAACCCATGCCCGGTGCGGTCGTGGTGACGGCCGAGGTGATGGCTGCGATGAGCGAGACGGTGAGTCCGCAGGGGGTGCTGGCAGTCTGCCGGTTCCTGCCCTTTGCTGAGCCTGTCGACCCGCGGCTGGTCGTGGTCCTGAACGATGTTCGCGATCCTGGCAACGCCGGAACGATCCTGCGCACCGCGGATGCCGCTGGCGCCGACGCTGTCTACTTCACGGCCGACTCGGTGGATCCGTATAACGGCAAATGCGTTCGGGCTACCGCTGGCTCGTTGTTCCACGTACCTTTCGATGTCCGCCCCTTGGCCGATGTCCCGCTGGCCGGCCTACAGGTTCTGGCCACCTCGGGAACGGGCGAGCGAGACCTGCGCGAGGTCGACCTGAACCAGCCCACGGCCTGGGTGTTCGGCAACGAGGCGCACGGCCTGCCGGATCTTGGCTGGCCGACGGTGTCCATCCCGATCTTCGGGCGGGCTGAATCGCTTAACCTGGCCTCTGCCGCTGCGGTGTGTCTGTATGCCACTGCGCTGGTCCAGCGCCCCGACCTCACCGGGTAGCGAGGGCCCGTTCTGGGCTTACCGTGTGTGGCGCGTCGGGCCTCACGACAGCGGGCAGGCGCCGCCGCCGCAGGAGTTTGCTCCCCTCGATGACCACGGGCAGGATCAGGGCCAGCCCGATCACTGCCAGCCACTGCGGGCCGGTCAGCGACTTCGTGAGCAGGGCGCGCTGCAGCAAGGGGAGTTCAGTGGCCAGCACGATCATGGCTGCGGGTACCACTGAGATCCCGGCCGCCTTGAGTACCGGTGCACTCAGGCCGCTGGTGGGGTCACGGCGGTTGGTGATCGCGTTGAAGACCGTGCCCAGGCCCATCACCGCAAATGTCATCGTCATCGCGGCACTCGCAGTGCCGATGCTGAGGTCGTCCGGCCCGGCGACCAGTGGTACCAGCGCGGCGATGAACAATGCGGCCCCATAGATGACCCACATGATGACCGCGCTGCGGTTGGTGATGGGCATCTTCGGGTCGCGCGGTGGCCGCAACATGACATCGGGGTCCCCGGGATCAACGGCGATCACCACCACTCCGGAGGCCGTCACGAAGAACAGCAGATACAGCACCATCATCGGGGTCAGGGCCTCGCCCTGGTTGATGTTGAACGCGGTTGCCGCGACGAAGAGCATGATCAGCGACAGCAGTTGGGTCATCTGGTAGCGCACGTAGGACACGACCTTGTCGTAGACCCGCCGACCGAGTTCCACAGCGTGCACGAGGGTGCCGAAGTTGTCGTCGGTGAGGATCATCCGGGCCGCCTGCTTCGAGACCTCACTGCCGCTTCCCATCGCGACTCCGATGTCGGCCTGCTTGAGTGCCGCTGCGTCGTTGACCGCATCGCCGGTCATCGCGACGACCTCCCCGCTTTCCTGCATCACCTGGGCCAGGCGCAACTTGTCCTGCGGCGACACGCGGCCGAACACGTGCAGTTGGGGCAGGCGCTGCATCAGCTCGTTGTCGCTGAGCGCCGACATCTCCGCTCCGCTGATAGCCCCCGGTCCCAGGCCTAGGTCGGCACCGATCGCCGCCGCTGTCACCGCATGGTCACCCGTGATCATCCGGACCTCGATGCCGGCACGCAAGGCGGTGGCGACGGCGTACTTCGACTCCTTGCGCAGGGGATCGATGATGCCCACCAGCCCCACGAAGGACAGGTCCTTGACCAGCGCCATCGGATCCTCGGCCATCAGGGCCAGCTCATCGTCAGTGACGATGCGAGCGGCGAAGGCCAGGACGCGCAGCCCCTGCGAACCGAGGTCAGAGTTGGCCTTTTCGATCTCGGGGAGGACCTCGTCCAACGACGTCTGCTGGGCAGGGTCCACGCCGTCGGCCGCCGTGCAACGACGCAACACCACGTCCGGCCCGCCCTTGACCACCACGACGTGATGCTCCCCGCCGGCTATGGGCACAGTGTGGAAGGTGGCCATGAACTTGTACTCCGAGTCGAAGGGCACCTCGGCCAGGCGAGGGTACGTGGCGCGCGTCTGCTCGGCATCCACCCCCAACTTCGCGGCCAGGACGACCAGCGCCAGTTCCGTCGGATCGCCGACCACGGTGCCGTCGTCTGCCACGGTGGCGTCGGTGTTCAGGGCCAAACCGTACGCGAGATTCGTCAGGTCGGGGACAGCGGCGCCGGCCACGCAGAGGATCTCCCCGGTCTTCTCGTAGCCCTGGCCGGTGACCCGGAACCAATTGCCCCCGGTATACAGCCTGGAGACCATCATCTCGTTCATGGTGAGGGTGCCGGTCTTATCGGTGTTGATAGCGCTGGTGGCCCCCAATGTCTCCACATCCGTGAGGTTCTTGACTACGGCCTTGGAGTCGGCCAACTGCTTGGCCCCCATGGACAGCAGCCCCGAGACGAAAGCGGGCAGACCGGTGGGGATCGCTGAGATCGCCATCGCCGTACCGAGCAGCAGCAGCTGCGACATAGGCATGCCGCGCAGCAGCCCGATGACCACGATGAACGCCACAGCCGTCCAGGCGATGATGCCGAGCACCTTGGTGAGGCTGTCGAGTTCCTGTTGCAGGGGTGAGCGGGTGCGCTCAACCGACGACAGCATGGTGGCGATCTGACCCATCTGGGTATCCATGCCTGTTCCCGTCACCACGATCGTCGCGGTACCCCGGGTGACTGAGGTGTTCTGGAATGCCATGTTGGTGCGGTCGCCGATGGTCACCTCGCCGGCGGGCAGCACCGCCGCATCCTTGGCCACCGGGGCACTCTCGCCCGTGAGTGCCGCTTCCTGCACCTCTAGGGTGGCCGAGCGCAGGATCCGGCCGTCGGCAGGCACGAGGTCGCCGGCCTCCATCGTGACAATGTCGCCTGGCACGATGTCGGTGGCCGCGACGAGTTGCAGGGAGCCGCTGCGAATCACCTTCGCCTGCGGTACTTGCAGGTCGGCCAGGGCATCCACGCTGGCACGGGCCTTGATCTCCTGCTGAGTGCCCAAAACGATGTTGAACGCGATCAGCAGTCCGACGATGATGCCGGTCGACACCTGCCCGATCACTAGACTGACGACCGTCACCGCGACGAGCATCAGGTTCATCGGGTCGCGCAACTGGGACAAAGCCATCACCCAGACCGACGGTGGCTCCTCAGCCCGGATGGTGTTCGGCCCATGCTCGTGCAGGCGCGCGGCGGCCTGCTCTTCGGACAGTCCCTGCTCTCGGTTGCTGCCCAGGGCGGCAACCGCCTCATCAGCTGGCAGGCTGAACCAGTTGTCGGCAGTGGTCGTGGAGGGTGACTCTGTGGCCATGATTGACCTCTCGTCGATCGTTCGTGGTGCGGAGGCCATCTTCACCCACCACGGGCGGTTTGTCCTGATCATGGACGACCTAGCAGCCTGCCCGACAGGCGTGGCGTGCCGATGAGGGCTCTCGCGCCGACCTCATGCTGTTGGCATCGCGTCTGTCAGCGGCCGGGGCAGCCCGCCGACGACAGTTGTTGGACGCTGCGGCCCAGGATAGGGGCCCATCTTCGACGGCCACGCCGCCGATTCTGCTCGGCGGTGCGCTGGGTCTGGCCGTCGCGCTCGTGAACATGTCGGTGGGAGGCACGTTAAGTCCTCGCTACTGACATCTTTGTGGGCCGGGTGGCGCGAGTAGCTGAACATGTCGGTGAGAGGCACGTTAGGTCTTCGCTACTGACATCTTCCCGGGCCGGGTGGCGCGAGTAGTTGAACATGTCGGTGGGAGGCACTTTGAGTCTTCGCTACTGACATCTTTGCGGGCCCGGGTGGCGCGAGTGGCCGAACATGTCGGTGAGAGGCACGTTAAGTCTTCGCTACTGACATCTTTGCGGGCCCGGGTGGCGCGAGTAGCTGAACATGTCGGTGAGAGGCACGTTAGGTCCTCGCTACTGACATCTTTGCGGGCGGGGTGGCGATGGATTCGTCCCGGATACCCACGGCTGCACAACGTCGTGGAGCGGCCTTCAACCAGATCGAACAAAGGCGTTCGATCGCAACTCGCCGCGACAAGAACCCGCACCTAGCGCGGCATCCCGAGCGCAGTAATCGTCATGGCGACTATGAACAACCATCAACCACGACCTAGTTGTTCTAGGCAGCCACGTTGTTGGCGCCTGGGCAGCGGCTGATTGGTGGGTGTCCTCCTAGCGCGGTGTGTGGTCGACGATAGTTGTACCGGTCGAGGAATGCTTGCAGGTGGGCGCTGCGGTGGGCGTTGGAGTCCCAGGCCTGTGACCTGGCCCATTCTCGGGACAGGGTGCGCTGGTAGCGCTCGACCTTGCCGTTGGTTTGCGGGCGGTAGGGCCGGGTGGGTGTACTTGTGCTTGGTGCCGGTGTTCCGTACGGCCTTGTTGAACACTTTCGAGCGGTAGCAGGATCCGTTGTCGGTGAGGACACGGGTGATGGTGGTGATGCCGTGGGCGGCGAAGAACGTCACCGCTCGGGTCCAGAATCCGGCCGCCGTGACGCCCTTCTCGTCGGGTAGTTCCTCGGTGTAGGCCAGCCGTGAGTGGTCGTCGACGGCGGAGTGCAGGTACACGTAGCCGGGGCGTTTACGTCCGGCCCGCTGGCTGGCCCGGTGCTGGTCGGAGCCGCGG
>Ga0208938_1001300_pt1 | contig 14860 bp, 14 predicted proteins | sample AD_UKC125_MetaG_FD_184434 | JGI IMG/M metagenome (GOLD analysis project Ga0208938, IMG submission 184434) | Active sludge microbial communities of municipal wastewater-treating anaerobic digesters from USA - AD_UKC125_MetaG (SPAdes) (version 2) | ecosystem: Engineered > Bioreactor > Anaerobic >...
ACTTGTCAATTGCTTTTTTATGAAATTATATCTAATTTATTGTTAATTCATTACCCTTTTTTCTTGATTAATGCTTATTATTACTATTTTTGCTCCAATTTTTAATAATTATTTGAAATTTCTCTTAATAAGATTTGATAAGTTATATATTCGTTATTTGTACATGTTATAATTATAAATGAACCATTATTAGATAACTTTGAGTTTGTATCCGTTTAAATAGTAGTAGCTCAGTCGCTTCTTTACTTCTTTAAATATTATAATATTAAAATCAAAATAAATTGTCTTATTTTTGAATGAGTGAAAATTTTATCATTTCTAAATTGAACAAAACTTATATACGAGCTAATTGGTAAAAAGTCAAGAGGTAAAAGTTGAAAAAATAGTAAAAAATAGCCAAAACAAACAGTGCTCATACTTTGAAAAACGGATCAAATAGGCTAAAAATGAAAAAAGATTTAGTTGTATGGATACAAGTCTGTGATTTACATAGATTCAATTTTTGACCAGCAATCCAAAAATCAAACTAACTAACTTACGTGCAGTAAATACGAGTGCTCTTTTATGCTTATGGTTAGCTGGTTCTTTAAGCTTTTCACAATAGTAGTTTTTGCACTCAGGGATACATCTAATAACGCCATTTGCAGCTTCTATCAAATAATATCTAAGATATTGGTTGTCTGTTTTAGTCATTCTAGTATTCTTTGAAGTATAATTCCAGATTGGGTATTCCTCCAAGTCAAACCAGAACATTTAGCCAAAGCATCGCTAGACTTGAAAAAACTAACAGAAACTGTCTCAGCTATAATACCCGCAGCAATAACAGGACCGATACCAGGAATTGAAGTAAGACACTCATATTTGACAGGATTAAGTCCTTTGATAGTTTTCTCAATAGCCTTATCAACAAGTTTAATTTTGTTTTCTAAAGCTTTAATAACGTTAAGGGAAGAAGAAATAGCAATATTTATAGGTTCATACAACACTTTATCCAAACGATATGAATAATTAGCTACCTGTTTAAGGATATTAGCAATATTAAAAGTAAGAGTCTACTATCAGAAGATAAAAAATTAGCGATATGGATACTGTAAAAAGAGGTAGATTCCGAGGCAATAACAACAAGCTCTAATTTATAAGTCTCAAGACAAGCCAAGATATTTACTAACATCGATCGATTCAGCACCAGGACGATTGTTAGAAACATTCAAATTAAGAAGCTTATTGCCTTTAAAATCAAGAGCACAAACTGTATTATGTTTAGAACTAATATCAATACCAACAAACAAAGTAGACAAAATATTATCAGATACAAAAATCACCACCTTTTCATTAAAAAGGTGAAAGGAATAGAACAGTGAAAGAGATATCCTAATCTTAGCTGCTGACTGCAACCTCGTGATTGGCATCCAACTTTGAAAAATAGTCTTGCTGGAGACCTAATCAAATGGATGCACTAATTGAAGTAGGCAGCTTATGATAACTCAGTCAGGAAGCACGCTTTTTAGGCAACAACCCAAAGTTTTTGCACGGGGGCAGGAATCTTTCTTCACTAGATGAGTCGTATCTTAATTTTAGCATTCGGATATTCCTTTTCAAAGAACTATAAAAAATTAAAAAGAATAAAAGAAAAACTCTATTTTTAATACTAAAATATGTGTTTCTCTATTTACTATTATATAAGGGGGTGCATTGCATGTTAAAATGTCAAGGTTCTAAAAACTCAAGTTTTACAAAAGTTATTGTTGCTTTGTTGGTGATTTTATCAACACTAAGTATGTTGTTCGCCGCTGGGCGTCCAAATGCCTTACTCTTTTTAACTGATTTTGGTTTAAAAGATGGAGCAGTTTCTGCCATGAAAGGAGTAGCGTTTGGAGTTGATCCTGATTTAAGAATGTTCGACGTTACACACGATATTCCGCCATTCAACATCTGGGAAGGTGCTTACCGTCTTAAACAAACAGTAGAATACTGGCCTACAAACACTGTTTTTGTCTGCGTTGTTGACCCAGGAGTTGGTACCGAAAGAAATCCAATCGTCTTAAAAACAAAAACTGTCTATTATTTAGTAGGCCCTGATAACGGGTTATTCAGTCTAGTTGCGGAAGATATGGGAATAGAAGAGGTAAGAATAATAGACGTAGAGAAACATAGACTTCCAGGTTCCGAGAAATCATACACTTTCCACGGAAGGGACATTTTCGCATTTGTTGGAGCAAGATTAGCTTCTGGTCAAATTAAATTCGAAGATGTAGGACCCGTACTTGAAGACGAAATAGTCACAATACCCTACCAAAAACCCACCATTGAAGGCAATACGGTTATGGGAAATATTCCAGTATTAGACATACAATATGGAAACGTCTGGTCCAACATTCCCGACGAACTCTTTGAAATGTTAAATCCACAGTTTGGAGATCTATTTTACGTCGAAATCTTTGAAGAAGATAATTTAGTCTTTGAAGGAGAAATGCCCTTTGTCCATAGTTTTGGAGATGTTCCTGAAGGAGATACTTTAATATATTAAAATAGTTTGTTAAATGTATCTGTAGCCATAAACATGGATAATTTTTCTGAAGTCTACGGTGTTTATTCCGGTCCTGAATGGACAATCAAATTAACAAAAATACCATTTTAGAAAATAAAGTGAAGGAAAACTATTTTAGCTTTAGACGAATCCTTATAAATAATCCTTTTACCGTTTTAATAAAACAACAGAATAGTAAACAATAAAGAAAGTATAAAACAGGAAACCGATTGAAGGTAGATAAAACCATTTACTATGACCTATATCTGAATTGCCAAACAATTGAATACCCATCCAAGCAAGAGAATATCTTACTATTATGTAAGTTATCATAAAAACCATAAAAAATGAATAGAAAAAAATTATCAACGCAATTATCTTATGATTCATGCTTCTTGCCCGTTCCAATGAATAGAGTTCTAATAGAACCCCTAAAATCAAAAGTAATGTTGATAAAATAAACAAACACTTGGTGTTAAGAGGAAAACTTTGACCTAATAAATTATTAACTATAGGTTTTAAGTAGTTTAGTCCAACGATTACTAAAAATGAAATAACCGCAACAACAATATTTAAAGTCCCAAAAATCATCTCTAAAATAGGATAAGGCAATTTCTGCTTTTTTTCTACGTTATTATACTTCGTTTCTTTTTTATCTGGTTCATAATAATAATTTACATCTACTTTCATCTCAAGCTTCTCCTTTTAACGAACATTTATCAATACTTTAGATAATTTAAAAATCTATATTTTCCTTTTAGGTAAGAATAGCTATGCTTTTAAAAACTAGTCTATCTCAATTTTATCTATTTCTTTAACAATCTTGGAAATTTTATCTATAAATTTTTCGTATAAATCTTGAAAATCAATCGCTGTTATTTTTTCTGCGGGAACCTTAAAAACAGCCATAACTGGTTCTTTTATCTTCATCTCAGGTAACTTGTAAGAATTATCTAAAAAAGTGTATTTTTTTAAAGTCTTTTCTTTAAGGATCCTTCCAAGTTCTATATAGATTGAAACTTTACTACTTTCAACATTTTCAGGTAACCTAAATACCACGTGTACATCTCCTAAATAAGGAAAATAAAAAACGCCATTTTGCCATTGCTTGAAATGATCTATTATAAATTGTAAAGTTTGGTCGTCTATACTTAAGCTTAAAGAAAGAAAATTTTCTCCTTTTAATTTTTCGGAGAAAATAAGTTTTTTAATGAGTCTCTCATCTCCCCAAATCCTATATGCTGTCAATTTTAAAGGAGCTTGAACAATTCCGAAAGAAGTTTCAGGATACGCAACTTTTTTATATTTTAAAGCTAAGTTTTTGTATTTTGTTTCCAAAAAACTTGCATTGTGAAACAAAGTAGGATATAAAACACTCATAACTTTACCTGGATGATCTGGACCAAGAATCTCTATGCTTCTCCCTTCCTTGTCTACTAAAACTGTATACACAGGGAATGTATGACTTTTATCAAATATACTCGCATAAAAATAATGTTGAAATTCATCAGCTAACACATTATTATACTTTTCTAAATAGTTTATGCCAAATTGAGAAAGTTCTTTCAATTTATTCCTCTCCTAAATATTCTTTTATGCGTTGAGCAATTTTTTGACTTTTTACCACTTCGGCTATTTCTTCCGTTGATGCTTCTCGTATTTTGTTGATTCCTCCAAAATGTTTAATTAAAGCCTTTTTTCTTTTTGGCCCGACTCCTGGAATTTGGTCTAATCTTGTTTTTTCATACCTCTTTGTTCGCAAACTTCTATTAAATCCAATAGCAAACCTATGAGTTTCATCTCTCACATAAATTAATAGTCGCAAGACTGGATGGTCTAAAGGCAAATGCAAATCAGGTATTTCTCCAGGAAATACTATTCTTTCATCTTCTTTAGCAATACCCACAACATCAACATCTTTTAAGGAATAACCGATATCTTCAAGAGCTTCAACTGCAGAATTGACTTGACCTTTTCCACCATCTATAAACAACAAATCCGGTAAAGGATGGTTACTATACCTTCTTTTGATAACTGTTTTTATGCTTTCGTAATCATCGGGCGCTTTAATGTTATCGAGTCGATATTTTCTATAATTATCTTTTTTTGGTTTTCCATCTTCAAAACAAACAACTGAAGCCACAGTATATAAACCTTGCAAATGAGAAACATCTATCCCTTCTATTACACAAGGGATTTTTTTGAGAGAAAGTATCTCTTTAGCTAGTTTCAAAGAACTACTCAAATCACTTTGTCTCTTTACTTCTTCGTTGAGGTTTTTTAATGCGATTTCATAAAGCTTGGAATTTGTTCCAATCTTTTCGATTCTTTTTAATCCTCTTTCAGATAAATAATTAATAACGTCTTGGTTGACATTTTCTTCATACATGGTTAAAATAACAGTTGGAGGTTCGTTGTTTCTTATAATATAATACTGGTACAAAAAATCTTCTAATTTGCCATCCAACGTAAAAGATAATTTAGATATTAAATATCCTTTTCTCACTATAAGAACTATATAAACTGGTGGCTCATACATAATAATATCGATGTTTGCCCCATTTTTGTACTCAACAGCAATTTCCTCAAATAAGCTCTCTAATTTATACAAAGTATCTCTCATTTGGGCTGCTTTTTCAAAATTTTTTAGTTCGGCGTATTCTACCATCATCTTTTTAAGATAATTTTCTACCTCACTAATGTTTCCTGAGAGAAAATCTAAAACCTTTTCCACTGATTCATTATAAACCTTTTCATCTACATCGGTATAACAAGGGCCGTAACACTTCCCCAGATGATATAAAAAACAAGGTTTGCTTTTCCTTTCTAAATTTCTATTGCAGCTCCTTACCTTATAAACACTCTGCAAAACCTCTATCACATCTTTTACAAATTTAACATCGGAATAAGGGCCAAAATATTTACCTTTTTCTTCCTTTTTAACCCTTACATATTTTATTTTTGGAAATTTTTCTTCTGTAACTAATATGTATGGATAAACTCTTGTATCTTTAAGCATGATATTATACTTTGGCTTGTGAACATAAATCAAATTAGCTTCTAAAATAAAAGCTTGGTTTTCGTTTGAAGTTACTATATAATCCAAATTCACGGCTTCTTCCAGCATCATAGGAATCTTTTCATTTCCTATATAATTACTCCTATTAAAATAAGAAGAAACTCTACTTTTAAGATTTTTCGCTTTGCCAATGTAAATAGGAGTTCCTTCAATGTCTTTAAATATGTAGACTCCTGGTTTTTTAGGAATATCTTGTAAGACGGATTTGTCTATCAATTTACTTTTCACCTCTTGCTAACAAACGTAACTTTTACATCTTTCATCTGAACAATTCTTCTGCGGAACCAAATTTTTTACAATTTTTCCTATAGGATTCGGCTCTCCAGATAAAAAAGAAGCTAAATGCATATGTAGACATTTTATTTTATCGAAATCACAAGTTCCTCCAATACCAACCTTTTTTAACTTCTCCCTAGCATTTTCGGGTAATTGATCTAGTCTATCTCCTATTATCGCTAACCTTTTTCTAATTTCTTCTAGATGAGCTTGATAAAGTTGCTCTCTCAATTCCTGATCTTCAGACACTTTTTTCTGAAGTTCTTTTATTAGACTGATCGATTCGAGTTCAGAAACTTCTTCAACCAAGTAAGGACACGTAACCCAATAAAGGGTAGGAAAAGGTTTGTTATCTCTAAGAGGAAAGCATTGTATTACTTGAGGATAACCATATTTACATCTTAGTGTGATCGAAAAAATATTCTCTACTTTTCTGTTCAACTGATTATAAATTATTTCTAAATCACTTTTTGTAACCAAAGAGCAACCCAACCAGAATCCTCCACTCTTTCTTTAAGTTCTAGCCCACATTTTTTTGACTCTTCAAGCATTATTTCTTCTCTCTCTTTAATTATACCCGAAAAAATTATATCTGCTTTGTTATTCAAAATTTCATGAAATTTTGCATCTTTAATTAATTCAATCAAAACTTCAGCTATGATATTTGAAACTATAACATCAAATTTAATGTCTAATTCTACGTCTTTTAACAAATCGGACATTTGTATATCAATATCAACTTGATTTAATCTAGCAGCTTCTTTAGCTTTTTCAATAGCAAAAATATCATTATCTATGGCTCTAACATATTTTGCTCCCATCTTTTTAGCATAAACAGCTAAGATTCCACTGCCTGTACCTACGTCTAACACACATTTTCCCTGACAGCCAACCTTGCTCAACAATTTAGCAGCCAACTTAGTGGTTACATGAGTTCCAGTGCCAAACGCACTTCCTGGAATAATATTGAGGACTAGCCCCGGTTTTTCAACCTTTTTATTATCATATGGATTTATCCAAACTCCGTCAATAAATTCGAAAACTTGTACTGACTTTATCCATTCTTCTAACCAATTTTTTTCTTTGATTATCTGATCCGAAATCAATTCTAGGTTATATTTGGATAATATTTGCAAAACATCTTTATCCTGGTCATCTGTCAAACTAAAATATAGTTTTAAAAAACTTTCGGATTGTTCTACATCATCTTCTACATAGAATTTAGTGAAATTGAAGATATTAAGATCCTCTACAATTAATGATTCCTCTTCTTTATCTTTTAGCTTAAAAACAACTTCTCGATAGCTATCCATTGGCACTCTCCTTCATTAGCCTGTTTAACTGAGGCACACGTGTTAGTATTAATTTTATTATCAAAGGATTTAGAAAAAATAAAACTACAAACCCACCTATTCTAGGTGGCATGAGGACAACATACGGAACTCCAAAAGCTTTATGTATAAAAAAAGGAGTCAAAGTAATCCCTATTATTTCTCCTGCAGCACACGAAAAGGTTAAACTCCAATAATTCAATTTTCTCTTAAATCCATATTTAAATACTAGTCCAGGTAACAACCCATATAATGCCTTTGTCAATGTAAATTGAGGCAAAAAAGGTCCCATCGGATTTATCCAATAACCTAATAAATCCTCAACGGTCCCCACCAGCATACCACTCAAGGGGCCAAACAAGAATGAAGATAAATAGACAGGAATAGTGCCAAAACCAAACCTAATGACTTCAACATTTCCAATAGGAATCCTTATAGACAACATCCTTGTCAAAATCATAGAAAGAACTATAAATAAAGAGTTCAATATTAGTTTATAGGTTTTTTTATGGGCATTCAAGAATTTTGCTCCTTTTTAATAATTTCTAAAATAATTACAAATTATAAAAATTCGAGTTAACGATTATTATGACAAGATTTGCATTCTAAGACTCGATTAAATTCTAATTTCGTTTTATGAAAAATATTGTTAATTATTATTCATTAAAAATAGAAAGTCGTAAGGGAGTTACTGTCTCATCGTTTTTGTCATACTTATTAGAATATTCTTCTAATTCTTTCATATTCCAATCAAACACAGTCAAATAGCATTCACCATCTTTTTCCTCGCTAAACAAGGCTGGAAAACCATCTTCAATTTCTGAACTTTCTTCATCAAACAAGCTTATTTCACTCAAGATACTATAAGCTTTAATCTCAACTATTTCTTTGATTTCATCAATGAAAAATAAAAAATTATCAATTTCGTCATCGCTATCAAATTCTAAAGGAAAATGAACAGGTACTACCTGATTGGCAATATCGTAATTAGATAAAAATTCTTGCATATCTTCAAAAAACTCTTCATCATACTCTTTTATCTTAGATAGAAAAGCTAACTTTGAGTCTTCATTAAAATTTATCCACAAAAAAATCACAGGATGCACATGACGTTCGTGAACCAATTCAGATCTTCTCACATAATCAATCAAATATTGATGAAAGTCTGGATATTTAATAATAATCCCTCCTTGGATTTTTTAATGCTCACCTAAAAATTCTAAAACCTTTACAGAATTTATCTTCTATATTTAAATTTTTAGTATATTGGTACTTGTATCACCAGACCTGAGGACTACCGCCCTTATAACCCACATAAATTCGAAGTCTTTTTATTCAGAAACCATTCACAAATTTAGCTTTATCTATCCTTTAATTATATCATGTTTTAGCATTTTTAGTTTTCCAGTCTCTTCTTCAGATAAAAATCTACGCTTTTGATGTTAAAAAGCGTAGATTTTTCTTTAACAGTATTTAAATTAGCTAAATCAATAACTTTATCTTAAGAACATTTTGACCAACCACATGTACTACAAGTTACACACCCTGATTCATTAATTAGTGTGTTTTTCGAAAGACAATTTGGACAGTATCTATTGCCATCAAGGTCTATGTAATATCCATCTTCATACTTTAAATCGTTAGCAAAAACAAACTTTTCTACTTCTTCTTTCGTTTTTGGGATACCGGTTCTAATCAATTCATACTCTCCAACCGGCTTTCCCCATAATTCTTTAAAATCATTCAAAGCCTTTGTTATTTCTTCAGCAAGCCCTTTACAATATTGCCCTTTAACTTTTCTAAGCTGCTCAATAATTTCTTCTGTAGAAACTCCTGCTCTTAAAGCTATTGACGAAAGTCTACCAATAACCTCTGCTGTTTCAGTTCCATCAGATAGAAATATCTCAACAGGCTCTCCAAAATCATCAAATGAAACTGTTACATAGACTGTATTGCCATTGTATTTAAACTTCCTAGTAACACTTCTTAGAGTTTCTTTCCTTGGCCTTGCACGAAGCTTATGCTTATCATCTAAAACAAAAAATGTAACTTTTTGTCTAGCTGCTTTTTTATCATCTTCCTTTTCTATTTCTCCAGCTGTCGTAAGCACCTGTGTTTCAAGACTACCATCTCTGTAAATAGTAAGCCCTTTTACATTTAGATCTAAGGCTTTCAAATAGATAGATTTTACATCATCTATAGTTGCACTATTTGGCATATTTATGGTTTTAGAACAAGAAGCATCCAAATAACTCTGAATAACATGTTGAGCAAATAGATGATCTTCAGGTGAGATATCTACAGCAGTAACAAATACTCGTCTAATATTTTCAGGAATCGTTTCAATATGTTGAATACTGCCTTTTTTCACTATTTCGTCTTTTATCTCATCAGTTAGTTTAGTCCCAATCTTTTCCATCAAAATTGGGTTTATATATGTAAGGGGTACTCTTTCACCCTCTTTATTGGTCATATATCTAATGTAAGAAAGCAAATAATTTGGTTCTATTCCGCTAGATGTATCTGCCAAGTTAGAGATCGAACCAGTAGGCGCAACTGTATTAGTTTGAACATTTCTTTTAAATTGTTTCGCCTCTCCATAAAAATGTTCTTTTATCTTTTCATTCCATATCTTTAAATCTTTATCTATTTGGTCATCTAGCATCGCAAAAGGAATAAACCCATTTGGATACTTTGATTTTTCAAAATCGGGGAAGTTGCCTCTTTCTTTGGCCAATTCACTGCTCGCTAAATGAGAGTAATAAGCTAACTGGGCTGTGACTTTTGCCATGAACTTTCTTCCATCTTCAGAATCATATGGTATGTCTTTTTTATAAAGAGCGTCTGCTAAACCCATTACACCTAATCCAACAAATCGCTGCCTTTTTGTGATCTCTTCTATTTCTTTTAGTGGAAAAACATTCACTTCTACAACATCATCAAGAAATCTAACGGCCCAATATACTATTTCTTTGAATTCATCAGCTGTTGGCGATGTTGGATTCCCAAGGTCTATCTTCTGGGCCAATTTGGAAATATCTAAAGATCCTAAATTACAGCTACCAAACGGAGGTAAAGGTTCTTCACCACAAGGATTAGTGGCAGTTACAGGTGTATGTTCACTCATTGCATAATACTCGTTATGTTTTCCAAGAAATAGAATCCCAGGGTCTCCAGTCTTCCAAGCATTTTCAGCCATTTTATCAACAAGCTCTCTAGCCTTTATGTTCTTTTGAATTTTTGAGCCTGGATGCTTCAGCAAAAGATCTCCATCATCTTCTAAAAGTTTTTTAAACGAAGTTGTGTCGTCTATGTTTACTGAAATATTGAAATAATTTAAAACATTATTTCCTTTATTGTCTTTTTTAGAATTAATGAACTCAAAAACATCTGGATGATCATATCTAAGTACCGCCATTTGAGCAGCTCGTCTTGAACCACCTTGCTCAATAGTGGAAGCGGCAACATTAAAGACATGCATAAAACTGACAGGACCAGAGGATTTACCTCCTGTACCAGCTATTGAAGAACCTTTGGGACGCAAAACCGAAAAATCATAACCTACTCCCCCACCGTATTTCATTATAAGAGCAGCATTTTTTACAGCATCAAATATAGAAGCTAAGGAATCTTCCATGGGCACAACAAAACACGCAGAAAGCATATTATGTTTTGTTCGAGAATCATATATTTTTTTGTAATCATCATAGGTCATATCTTCGACTTCTTTATTGAATAATTGTCCAACTAACGTTTTTCCTGCGTTAAATAAAGTAGGACTGTTTGGAATGAAGATTCTCGACTTTATCAGTTTAAAAAATATAGTTTCTGCCTCTTTTATTTCTTCTAAGTCTTCTGTAAAAACAACTTCAGCACTTGCTACATGCCTTGCAACTCTTTTTGCAACGTCATCCCAAGTATTCTCTAAATAATTACCTTCCCCATCCTTTAAAAAATATCTATCTTGAAGAATCGCCATAGCGTTTTCAGATATCTCTCTATTTAACCACTCATCCACAACCTTCATAAAAACCCCCTCTTCACAATATATAGTATAATAGTATGATAACACATCAACATATTGTGAAGCAAGGGGGTCTTGAAATATTTACAAAAGATTATTTTTGTTATCCAGGATATTTAACAAAGCCCATAAGATAATTTTTATGTGGCATATAAGGATGGTTAGGAGTAACTCTTACATTTATTCCGTATTCTCCTCTATCTTCGATTTTGATCTTTCCAACGTATAAATAAGCATCTTTCTGAATTTCTTTAACTAGTTTCATATCATAAGTTTTTAATTGTTCGATTTTCCCATTTTGTAATGATGCAACAACTATTTCCGCAAGGATTGAATCAGGACCTATTCCAGGCATATAAATCTCAGCTTGAATTTCGATTTCTTCTTCAGCGTTCATAATCTGAGTCCTTTCATAATCAAAGATAACGTGTATTTTTATTGAATCCCAATTCTCTTTCAATAAATCTACCCATCTAGTAAAATCCTTAACAATCTTAAAATCATTAGCACAAAAAATTCTATGCTGTTCACTTGCAGGCATATACAGCTTTTGAGTATATTCTTTGAGCATTCTGTAGGTATTGAAAAAAGAGGTGACACTTTTTAGTGACTCTTTCATCTTTTGAATCCATTCTTTTGGAATTCCTTCCTCATTTCTTTCATAAAATAGAGGGACAATTTGCTTTTCTAATTGATTATAGATAGATACACTGTCTATCCTATCTTGTAATTCATGGTCTTCATAATCTCTATCATCACCAATAGTCCAACCATTTTTCCCATTGTACCCTTCATTCCACCATCCATCTAGAACAGAAAAATTAATTGCGCCGTTCATTCCTGCTTTTTGTCCCGATGTTCCAGAGGCTTCAAGTGGTCTTCTAGGATTATTTAACCATATATCAACACCTGAAACTAAATATCTTGCCATATTCATGTCATAATTTTCTAGAATGATTATTTTGTCTTGAAATTCAGGGTCTCTCGAATACTCATATATCTTCTTCATCATTTCTTGACCAGGTCTGTCTGCAGGATGTGCTTTACCTGCAAATATCAATTCTACAGGTCTTTCAGGATTGTTTAAAATCTTTTTAAGTCTTTCTGGATCTTTAAAAATAAGATCTGCACGTTTATAGGTTGCAAATCTTCTAGCAAAACCTATTGTTAAGGCTTTTTCATCTCCTATATGTTCAATTTCTTCAAGCTGTTCAACAGTTTCTCCGTGTCTTGATCTTTGAACTGTGATGCTTTGACGGACAAACTTGATTAATTCTTTTTTAAGTACAGTATGTATATTCCAAAGCTCTTCATCAGGTATATCGTTTATCTTAGTCCATAAATCAGGATCATCGATCTTTAACATCCAATCCTCGCCTAAATACTTCTTAAAAGAATCTTGCAGTAGAGGATTTAACCACGTGTTAATATGGACTCCGTTTGTAACATAAGTAATAGGAACTTCTACCCATTCTATTCCTGGCCAAACGTGATTCCACAACTTTTTTGAAACTGTTCCATGCAACTTAGAAACACCGTTGGCTCTCCCAGAAAGTTTTAAAGCTAAAATTGCCATAGAAAAAAGGCTTTCTCCACTTTTTTGCCTTTCTAAACCAAGTTCTAAGAAATCTTGCCTAGTTGCTTTGAGTTGAGGCCAGTAATCTCCAAAGTATTTATCTATCAGATAAATTGGGAATAAATCATTTCCAGCGGGAACAGGTGTATGTGTTGTAAATATGTTTCCTGCTCTAACTGCTTGGACAGCTTCTGAAAACGTTAAATTATGGTCTTGCACAAATTCTCTTATTCTTTCCAAGCCAAGAAAAGCAGAATGACCTTCATTCATATGCCAAACAGAAGGGTTGTATCCAAGCTTTCTTAAAGCTCTTACACCACCGACACCAATAACTATTTCCTGTTTAATTCGCATTTCAATGTCTCCGCCATATAGAGTGGAGGTTATTTGCCTATCTTCAGGATCATTCTGTAATAAATCTGTATCTAGTAAGTATAATTTAACTCTACCTACTTTTAACTCCCAAACCTTTATGTACACGGTCCTTTCAGGCATTGTTACAGACACATAAACTTCTTCTCCGTTTTGATCTAAGGCAGAATGTACAGGGAAATCAGAAAAATCAGAATCTAAATAAATACTCTCTTGCCAACCTTGAGCATTAATTCTTTGAATAAAATATCCTCTTCTGTAAAGGAGCCCTACAGCTACTAAGGGTATTCCTAAATCACTTGCACTTTTAATATGATCGCCAGCTAATACCCCCAAGCCTCCCGAATACATTGGAAACGATTCATGTATTCCATACTCCATACAAAAATAAGCTATTCCCCCGGCAGTAGTTTGACTGTGAGTTTTTTTAAACCATGTGTTTTGATCGTTTTCTAAATAATGGTGAAAATTGTCCATAACTTCATTATACAAGGCTAAAAAACCTTCATCTGCTGCAGCTGCATTTAATTTCTTCTGCTCAACTCTCTTCAAAAAAACTACGGGATTTCTTTGAACAGAATGCCAAAGAGTTTCGTCAATTTTTTTAAATAATTGTTGCGCCTTATAGTTCCATGTCCACCACATATTCTCAGATAATTCTTTTAAACCGGAAATTTCATTGGGGAGCTTTGGAACCACTGTAACTTTACTTATAAATTTCATTTTTTCCCCTCCTGGTTACAATTTTACAATCATTCAACAGTATGTATAGGAAAGCCTGTTCCTGAAATAATTATTAATTCTCCAAATTTTGAAGCATCTTTTTTAACGTAATATATTTTGTTGAACAAACCATATTTCTTTGATACCAAATATACAAATTCTTCACTCTCTCCGATTATCTCGATGAAATCTTTTGGTAAATGAAACTCCTCATATTTTGTCTTTACTACATAAGCTTCATTATTTTTAGAAAGAAATTGAAACTTCAGTAAATCAGATGAATTCAAAATCTTTATTTTAGATAAATTTGTAACAAAATCAAAAACTTCTGGTACCAATTCTTCGCTAGGAACTATAACAAACCTAAAAAAATCGCCGTAGTTATTAAGAACCGAGTATTCCATTCCTCTGAAATCATAAGAAGGATACGATACTACAATCGTTTCAGGACTTTCAAAGAAGAAAAATCTGTTGTCGAAGGTCTGAACAAAAAATGAGCCAAAATGTGTTTCTACAGAGTAAATGTTCGAAAAACTCGTTTTATTTATAGTTATATTAGTCCCCTTAGGGGAGTAGGGAAATTTGGTAACCTTTTTATAACCAGTATCCTTCATCTTTATGTAAGGATAGTAATGTCGATTTTCTAGGTACCCACTGTACACATTCCATAAAAGTAATGCAATAGTATAAATGACCGCCATTGCTATTATAATTATTAAAAGATTTTTCCAACTCCCAAATTCCTCTTTTTCGCTTTCATTCAGTTTTTCCTCTATTTTTTGCTCGATTTTATTTTCCTTCATAATTTAGATTCTCCTACCTTTGATTTATCATTTTCCTGCAAGAAGACTCCCACTTCTGTAAGTGGGGGATGAATTGCAGTTATAAAACATACTAAATCCTTTCCTAAACATATAGGGCTTAACTAAATCTGTTTTAACTGGCTTAGACA
>Ga0208938_1001302_pt1 | contig 14856 bp, 13 predicted proteins | sample AD_UKC125_MetaG_FD_184434 | JGI IMG/M metagenome (GOLD analysis project Ga0208938, IMG submission 184434) | Active sludge microbial communities of municipal wastewater-treating anaerobic digesters from USA - AD_UKC125_MetaG (SPAdes) (version 2) | ecosystem: Engineered > Bioreactor > Anaerobic >...
TTTCAGTCGCCTGAACAAGGGCTTTCACCGTCATATATGCTGCTTTTATTCCAATACAATCAATATGAACGATGCCATTTGCTACTACATATTCAACTATGGCCTCTGCTGCAGCATTAATGTTGCTATCTTTAGATACTTTTAAAACCTGTATATCCATAAAATAAAATCCCCCCATAAATGCAGTTTCATGCATTATAAGAAGGGATTTTATTTTATTTCAAGTTAAAATATCAAAGTAAAGTGTTATCTTTTCAAACAGTTAAACTTTGTTTGTTAGTTCTTATAAACAGTTGAACTTTGTCGTTATACCTTACTATAAACAGTGGCACAAACATGTTTGCAAAATTTCACCATATTTTATTGCCACTGTTTAAAAAGAAATAACAATTAAATTATATATTTTCTTAAATATTTAAAAATAAAAATTTCATAATTTAACTGTTGTAAAAGTTTTAATAATGAATAAAGTATTTAAACAAATACACAATTTAACTGTTTATAAAGTTTAACAACTCTGTATATACTTCTATATATATTATACAGGCAAAAAATCTAAAAACGTGACACTTTTCTAAAAAATTTTTTAATTTTATTCTATTACTTTTTTTAGACATGTGTCATAATCTTTAATGACAATTTTCTTCTTTCTATATCTAATTGTCTGCAGATGTGCAGTTTTGTATGCTTTATCTACCTGCTCTTTTGTGGCTTCTCCTGCATCTTTTGCCCCTTCAATAACCATCTTATAAATGTTTTTAAATCCTAATTCCTGAAGGCTTTTTACATTATTCTCAAAACCCTTTAATCCTGCCTCATCATTGTCTACAAGCAAAAACACTTTAATTTTATCCATTACATCTTTATATAATTTGTAAAGTTGATACAATTGTCCCCTGCTTAACGAATGACCAAACATTCCGACTGTATTTTTATAGCCGTATTTAACCATTTTCATTACATCAAAAACGCCTTCAACGATAAAAATTTGTTCTTTATGATTATTAACTAAACGGCTAGCATTATATAAAACACATCCTGCCCTAAATCCTGGGGAGTTATAGTACTTTATATATTTGCAGTTTTGATTTTCAATCTTTTTTATCTGTTCTTCTTTACTCATATTTTTTAATCCTAGTCTTTTAGCCCAATAATCGTAATATTCTTCCTCACTGTATTTATTTCTCCCCACAATCCCTACAAGCCTGCCATCTAAATCTCTAACTAAAAAACATATTCTATTTCTAAAGCCATTAGTACAGTCCCTGCCTGCAAAATATACCTCCATTTCTTCTGCATCTTCTACAGTAAAACCTCTCTTAAAAAAGGCGGGAGGGTATACACCTTTATTAAAACCAAAGCCTTCACCTTCAAGGCTAATTTCTGGAAGAATTCGTTTCTCAAGCAAAATTTCTTCCTCTGTATTTATAAATTCCCTTTTTATTTCTTCAATATTCTTGTGCCGAACATTTGAAACCATAATTCCTAAAATATCTGATATCCATTTAAGTGCTTCAGTAAAACTGTATCCTTTCTTTTCGCATACAAATTTTATAAAGTTCCTTTTTTCTCCGCATTTATAACAGCCAACAAAATACGAATCATCTGTACCTTTCCTCAAAAAAGCATGTCGATATTTTCTACTGTGCATATCGCATCCCCAAGGGCAGTGTTCAAACTTTCCATTTTCTATTGTATATCCTAAGACTCTAATTACCTGTTCTATACTTGATTGTCTGCTATCATTAATCCTCTTTTTCAACTCATCATAGTATGCATATGCCTTCTGCTGATATATATTGTATTCCTGGCTTATCTTTTTAGGATGATATTTCAGATATGTCTTAACAACCATTCTTATTTCTTCATTATCGTTATGGGTAAGATAATTTTCCAAATAACTTCTATTTATTTCATCAATTTGTTTAAGTGTCAGTCCTTTATATTTACCAAATCTAATAATATAATCACCAGCATATGTTTTAAAGCATTCTGCTATTTCTTTTTTTACTGTATCATTTGTACTTCTGTTGTACTGTCCCCATAAATATTGTAATCCTGAAAAGTTGGCATGTATGTTTTCCATATTCATAACTTCCACCATATTCATTCCCTTTACCTTACCAAATGAAAAAATTTTATTTTCCATATACATCGCCTCCATTTTGATTTGGAGGCATTATATTGACCACATCTTTAGTTTTCAAATTTTCATCTTGTTTTTTTAAATTTTTTACCTGAAAATTTGATTTTTTTCCTGCCATGGCTAAAATGTCAAAAACAATAGTGGAGGTGATTTATAATGAAAAAGCCTTTTGTAAATGATGAAGAAGTAAAACTTTTGTTGTACCAATATAAACTAGGACAAAAAAAGAATGTCTTAAATAAGCATCAGCAAAATAATGTTTTTATCAGCCTTTATAATATAATTGAACCGCTTTTAAAGTGGACAATAACAGGAGATATAACTAAAATATACTCTCCAAAAATTAGAAAGCAAAAATATTCTAAACTTATTAAATTACAAGAATCATTATTACACAATGAATATAGCAAAAGGTTTAAAATTAGATTTGATTTAACCTCTACTTTAGAAAAATACCTGAAAGATTATATTCAACTATATGGATATATAAATGACAGTCAGCCTTGGAAGTATTCTTTCATCTATCCCTTCTGGGAACTGATAAATAAAATATCCTTAGAAAAAATTCAAAAATCAATAGGAAAATATAATAATCAATATTCATATTTCCTTGCTGTTAAATTTTGTGACAAATATTGGGATTATATATATAAATGTGTTAAACGGGATTTAACACTGAAAATATTAAGTATAGACAGTATTAAATCTGAATGTTCTCATGGCAAAACAACTAATTCTTTTGATAAATTTCAGTATAAACACAATATGTATACTCTTATCGACGCTGATGGCACAGATGATATTTTTTCCAGTATTAAAGGAATATTAACAGAAAAAGAACAACAAGTATTAAATTTGCTCATAGATGGATATACCCATATAGAAATTGCCCAAATACTAAATATTACACCTGAATATTCCCGTCAGATAAAAGCCAGGGCTGGTAAAAAGATTCGTAGCCATCTATGCAGAATGACATAGTACTCTGTATCCATAGAAGTCCATGTTACTGAATTAATATGCTATGCACTCATATGACTAGATATATTTTTATGCCGTCTTTTATTTTTAGCCTTTATACTTCTAATCCCGTTGTTAATATATATGTAATTAGTTGAAACTGTATAAATCTTTGAATTCAGAAGGTTTAAAGCATTTTTATGGCGACAAAATTAACTTTAACCATATAATTGACCCATTGCAAGAAAGAAAAATTTTTTGAATTTGAGAAAATATATTTGACTTTTATTTTTATCCTTTCCTATAATGCCATAAAACTTTGGAAAGGAGATGGTGGTTTATGAAGAATAAGCATCTTAAATCAGAAATTGCCAATTTACTAGAAACTGTTGATAAGGCTTTTGGTAAAGATTCTGTTCAATATCAGAATTTGGACTATTATTTTGATATTCTAGTAACTGTCTATGAATACAACTACGACAGTGAAAAAGATTTACTAGGCAAATTGAAGGATTTAATAAACAAACTCTCTGAAAAAATACCAGAACTAGAACCGCAGCAGTTTCAAAAAAAATATCCAAACATACACAAAATGATTGATTATCTTGATAAATGGCTATCAGAATAACTATTTTTAAAGGCTTTTCAGTTTATTACTGAGAAGCCTTTTTCTATGGATTTTTAATAAGATAATGGGTAAGAAAAAAATTAATACCTTTAATATTACATTATATTATATCGTCCCTTGTCCCAAACATCCTTTTCCCATGCCCTTTCACTATCCCATCTCAATTTTAGAATCACTTTTATACCCCTTAACCCTTAAAACCGTTTCTAATCCTTTTACCTGTTCAAAACCTATGCATTTGCTCTGTTTTTAATGTGAAATGCTTGAATTCTAATAATTTATCTTACTTATTTTCTAATTAAGGAAACCGTTTCTAAAATCGGATTTTACACTTCGCGTTCCTGAAAAAAATTAATTTGTATAAAACAAAATAGGGAAAGAAACCGCAACAAAGCAATCTCTTCCCCTATTTTGCCCGTTTGCCAACTACATTCCCCAGAATGCACTTTAAATATAGCATATCCTAGAATTACTTGTAAAGAAGTATACCTTTAATTTTAATTACCCTCAAATTAAAGTTCCTTTTAGTTCCTAACTAATTCTTCCAGTTCTTTTACGTACTAAGTTCAACATTAAGGATTAAGTGCACATATTAAACTTCATATAAAAAGAGCAGAATAAGGCACAATGCCTTATCCCTACCCCTTTTCTCATATCTGGCTTATAATATCAAAAACATCATCAGGGATGCCGCCTGCTGATTCTTCATTATTATTTGCTTTATTAACGGTTATACCTCCCATTTCCTGAATCGCTTCTTTTACAGCCTCCTTTATACACTGCTTATTTATTTGTGTATTATTCTCTAAATAAGCAAGGACGGCATCTGCGACAAATGCTGTTTTTGCAGAACGTTTGGATATTATTATTCCATAGGCTTCTCTCAATTTCTCATTTCTTAAATCAAAACTGAGGTTTATTCTCTTTACTTCCCCCATCATCTTCACCTTCTTCTTAAGGCTTCTCTTATTAATCTCTCATATCCAACAGCATTTGCAATTTGGCTTTCAGGCAGTATTTCAGTATATCCGATTCGGTTTTGGTGTTTCCCCTTGTCAAGAGTGTTTTGCACGATGTATGCTCCCCCGCCCATTAACAAATTCATTGTTGCCTGAAGTTCATATCCGTTTTCTCGCAGTTCATCAAGCATGTCATTGACAAAAGTAATAGTTGTTGTTTCTATAATTATATTTATTTTATCATCAAAAAATAATGCTTTCTTACCTTGAAGTGTCATCTCAACCTGTTCCTCTGAGATTTCAATACCTGTTTCCTTTCTTATCTGCTCTTGTATGGATTTTATTAGTTTTAACATTCCCCAGTTCAGGCTAATTGCAGAATCAATTATAGGCTTACTTTGATGTATTTTTACCGCATCCAGGGTTACTTGCCCAAAATCAAGCAAGTTTAAGTAATCAAGTTCCCTATATTTTTCAAAGTAGAGCATGTAGCCTGAAATGGCCTGAGGAAAGCACATAACCTCTTTAATGTTTACTTGATATTTCTTATGATTGTAAGTGAAATGAATATTCTCTCTTTTAAAATAGTTTATGAACTTTTGTTTTAATTGAAAGTGTGATAGTGGTAACCCAACTCCCAAAATCACATCTGCACTTGTTATTCCTTCTTTGTTTAGCCTCATAGCCAATGCTGGAAGTGTTAGGATAAAAAAAGTTTCATCTATTGTTTTATCGTAGTGATATTTAACCCTTTTTCCTCCGATTGAGTAATATTTTCCGTTATAGTACAATAGATTTTCTGTAATAACTGGAACAGTTGAACTTTCAACATATCCTGATGAATAAATACCTTCTGAAGATTTTATAAATCTGTTACCGTGGTCAACACCAATAATTATATTGTTATTCATATGCAGCACTCCTTTTCTAATTTTGTTTCTAAAAGGCCCTTCTTAAAGTGTAAGGTTCCTTTATGTTCTTTAGCATCCTAACGAAACATTTTTTATAATTTCAAGTATTTTTTCAAAAAAATTGCTTACCAATCAGGTAAGCATACTAAAAATATAAACAAACGATACGGAGGTTTTTAATGATGTTAGAGTAAAATGCCTTATTATTCGTAAACGTTTATCTTATATTAAATCATTTTATACAAAGTCAAGTGTTTTTCATCCTCTCTTTTTATCCTAACCTAATCCCTTTACCTAATCCCTTTCTTCTTTCTCCCTTTTATCCTTCCACTTATATATATGTATTTAGTAAAATCCCTTAACCCCTTGAAACTACAGCATTTATATGGATTTTTAAGCGACAAAAATTGGGGCTATTAGGGAAAAGGGGTATTGGATTAAGGAACAAGTATATATATAGCCCTTTAACACAGCCCCTTAACCCTTTCACCTTTCAAGGATTACTTTACAAAAATTTTTCTATCAAAATTTGACTTATCCCTATTCTTCCGTATAATGTAAAAAATCAAATTTGAAAGGATGAATTATATGTCTGAAAATCTACTTATAAAGGATTTTAAAACTCTCAAAGTTTGGCAAAAGGCAAATGCTTTTGAGCAGGAGATAGGTATATTGGCAAAAGGATTTCCGGCATATGAGCAATATAGACTCACAGACCAGTTGGTAAGGGCTTCTCGAAGTATAGGTGCAAATATCGCAGAAGGAAATACCCAATTATTCATAAAAAGAGAACTATTCCATGCAAATGCTGCGTTAGGTAGTGCAGGAGAAGTTAGAAATCATCTTCTTTCTGCCTATCAGAATGGTTATTTACATAAGGAGAAGTATGATTCTTTAGATGCAAAAGTAGTTGAGATTATCAAAATGCTGCATGGTTATATAAAAAGGCTTAAACTAGAGATAAAGAATGATTCAGATTTCAGTGACTTCTAATTATGCTATAACAAGGGTTAAGGGTACTTCCCTTTTAACCTTAATCCTTTTTTGTTTTGTACCTTCTCCTAGCACACTTATACGCATTTTTTAGCCTCGCAGGTATAGATATTATTGTAATAGAACAACATTTATCATCTCTTAAAAACTCCTTCCTAAAATTAAATTTTTAATATACTACTAGAACGTATAAATTACTACTATAATTGCACTGAATTATTTGATACATTTTAATACTTAATCTTATATACAAAAATATAAGTCTTTCTTCTATTATTCATTTATAAGTTCTTTCAATATTGCTTTAGACTCCTGCGGAAGTATTTTAACAAAGTGTTTCAGGCCAATATTATATATAAGGGCAATTATCATATTTTCCCGTTCTCTTAAGTCTGCCAGCGCTTGTCCATCAAAAAGTTCCAATTTGTTTTCATAGGGAGTATACTGAGCCCACTGTTCACAAGTGAGCCTCTGTGGTTCTTTAAGAGGTATTAGTTCTTCCTTTTCTTGTGGCGGCATAAAATATTCAAGAGCATTTTCTACCCATTTTATAAAGTCCCGCTCTTGTGGAATTTTACCTCTGTTTTCTGCTATTTGATGATTTACAATGTCTTCTGCTATTTTTCTAATATCTTCTTTACCGTCAAAAACCCTCGTTACTGCATTCTCAGGTAATTCAATGGTTTGTAGCACTTGCTTTACAGTAAAACCCATCCCCTTTAATTTCTTCACAATATGCAGTGTACAAGACATTTCTGCTATTAACTTACCTTTTTTCAGAGCCTCTTCCAGTATATCATCAAAAATAATCCCCATATCTCCTTATCCCTTCCCTTTCTATATTTTGTATGCTTCGTTGCTCATGGTATATTTCCTTATATTTTAACTCAATAAGCCCTAAGTTCTGTATTATTCGAAGCAATCAAAATCAATTTGCTGTGCTTAATTCACTGTATAGGCTTTCTCATATAATTACTCTTTTTCGCTATTCCATAAAATAATTTTAATATAAATTTATGTTTTACGTAGCCTTGTTTAGAGTTCATATTTATTATTTTTTATCTCAACAAATATTGGCATATGGTCACTTAGCCTAAGCCACTTCTGGGAATTCCCTATTTCAAGTTTAAATAAACAATCATAAAACATTTTCGATGCCAATATATAATCAACATGATAGTGTTTCTCTGTATTTTTTCTGTGATAAAGAGTTGGCATCGTTTCTTTCCCCTGCTCTTCATTATAGTAGAGATGATATAAACTCTTTAATCCTAACTCTTCCAATTCACTAAAAACATCGCTATGATTCCACCATCTATCCCAAACATCCCATATTTTATTACTATTAAAATCCCCACCGATTATAATGTCCTTATCACGAATATTATCTTTATTTAATTGCAAGTACTTCCACATCTGTCCGATGTATCCGAATGTCGGAGAATTGGCATAATGACACCATACACCCAGTACATCAAAACTATCATTTACTCTGCATGATATAAAGTATTTGTTTCCCCCAGAATCCCACAAATTATCTTTTAGTTTGTGCTTACTAAATACTGCCAATCCTTTACTCTTATTATCGCCCACCCATATATAATTAGGCATACATATTTTAAATTCTTTTGGGTATTCAACTTCATTAGGATTTTCACATTCTTGTGCAATCATAATATCGCAATCGTATTCAATTATTTGTTTGCACTTTTTTCTAAATGCTCCGCTGCAATTCCAGGATATAATAAGCATATTTATTTTTCCTTTTCATTTCAAAGTTAAAATGTGTAATTATATGAACTAATTTGTTGCTTATATAATCATTATACATTAGAATCTTTATTTTCCTTATACTTTTGTTTAGCCTATCGAAAATCAATACTTTCATGGCAGCAATCATTATGTAAAGTCTATTCTCCTTGGCCCTTAAATCTTATCCTTGTCTATCCTCCTAAAAACAAAAACCGTAACAATACAGGAGTTATCCTGCATCTACTGCAGAATTGTGAAATAAACTTTATTTTTATGGAGCAAAGTTTGTTATCATGGAGTAGAGTTTATTATGTATATTTAATAATAAATTGTAAAAAAAAGAGGAATTTATTTGCTTTTGTAGAATTATTGTAATAATGATTAATTATTGAAAGGGGTGTTATAAAAATGAAAGTAAAAAACATCAATGGAACACGTAGCAATTTATGCAAATGTGGAAGTTGGCTTGAGCACTGGAAAAATTTTAGTAACCAAAGTCTTCCAAGTTATTGCCCTGAAAAGAATTGCCTTAATAAACCAGAAGTTGGAGCCCATGTGCAGAAGGACAGTTCAACCGATAGTAGTTGGTATATAATTCCTCTATGTAAAACCCATAATGGAAAAAAAGGAGAAACAATTGAGGTTAGTGATTCAATTGCATTAGTTTCAGCAAATGTTAGTAAAACGTGCGGAAAATGAAGAATAAAATTTTAAGCATTTAATTACACCAAAGTTGTTCATTTTTAGTATAAGACAGTTTTTAGTATAAGACAGGAATACAACGATTCTGAATTTGCTAACAAGTTCAGAATCGTTGTATGTTTAAAAAACTCTGCTCACAACCATCAAATTTTTGATTTTACACATTCTGTTTTATTTCTAATATAGTTCACTCTAAAATCCCATAATTCTATTCCCTTTATTAACACTTTTCCCCTTAATTATTAGTGCAAGTCCCATAACACATTGTTCTTTGCAATTTTATATTTTCAAACATGATATTCCCCCTTCTCATCTGCATATTCATTATCTTAGAAAAATGCTATATTCCATAATGAATAAGTGTTCATTCTTCTATTATTGTCAAAATTCATATACATTTCTATCAACATCTACTGACCATGGCACTTTTTAAACTTCTTACCACTTCCACATGGGCAGGGGTCGTTTCTACCCACTTTAGTTGTCCATGTCATTGGTTTAGTAAATAATTTCTTTACGGCTTGTTCTAACTCTTCAGAATATTCTTCTTCATATTTCAAATATATGCATTCATTAATTGCCCAAGATTTATCATCAGCATATTTACCAATAGCCAGCCATTCAAAAGCCTTCTGCTGATATTTCTTTATTTTACTGTATCCCTCTAATCGTTGTAACATTTCTTCTCTATTTTTCGACAAACCTGACATCATAGTAATACCAAATCCACTTTTATTATTTTGAGGATTTGATAAAATTACAAGAGTAGCATCATGAAATTCACCATCTTTAATTGTCTTAGATACAATTGAATCGATACAATCTACTATTTCATTTCTAGTATCATTGCTCAAGTCCAATAGTTTCACAATAACATCTGTATGTCCATGTTGATGTAGTTTTTCTAAATCCATAATAATACGCTTAAACTTAGGATTCATCTTTTGACTAAGCCTATCAATTGGTTCGCCCGCTTCTTTTCTTAAATAATACTCATTGAAATAGAGAGAATAATCATTAAGAACAATAAAATTGTACTCCTTTTCCTCATCAAAATATAAATTATTATCAAAATAAGTACCCAAGAAATCTAATTCATCATTAGTAAAAATATCTGAAAGGCATTCAGACCTATTATTAATCTTTAATCTTCGGTGAATATAATGAATAAACTGAGAGGGAAACTCAATAAATTCTGCTATTGTTTTAAGGTCATTAATATTAACTGACCACGGAAATTCATTTTGTTTATATAAACCTATATTTTTGAATCTATGTATTCTTGTTGCAACCTCCCCAAAATTTTCTAAGGTAACATTCAGCAAAAATATATTAGAATATTTTTTATTGTCTATTATAGTTTTGATGCTATCGTCTTCATTATAAAATACAACTTTCTCGTTACTTTTTATATATTCCCTTGCTCTATATGCTTGCTCAAAAGCATACTCAATGTTTTCATATATAACAGAAGATAAAGTTTTGATAGCACCTCTTCTAGCAGGTGTCTTAAAAATTCCGCTTTTTGATTCGATAAGAAAAATGTTGCTATCATATATTAAAGCATCCAACTCACATCTATTCTTATTTCCATCTTTATCCTCAACATAATAGTATAAAGAGCAGTATTTATTACATCCAGGAAGAATCTTATCAAATACCTTCAGGACTTCTTTTTCTAAATACTGTCCTTTTCTCTTCTGATAAGATTCCCATATGGAAGTTGATTTCATATCTTTTTCTATTTCAGACTGTAATACCCAAATTAAATAAGTTGGATTTGGCACTATATATTTGTTTTCAAAACTTATTATTGGTCTTTGCCTAAAAACATTATCATCTGTTGGATACTTGAATTTTTTATTGCCTGTTTGATTTAAAGGGCTACAAAATCTATTTATAAATTTTATAAATCTTTCTTTTTCTTGTATTTTTTCTTCTTCTATAATTTCATCTATATCAAAAATTAACATCCCTTTATGAGACTTTTCAAAAAATTTTATAGTAATAAATTGAATTAAATCTTTTTTCCCTTTGTTAGTCCTATAATTTTTTATAAACTTTCTGACGTTTTTTAAGTTTTTAATATTTAATTTACTAACTTCTTCATAAATTATTTCAGCAAATTCTTCGCTTTTCTTGAGTAATTTATTTATATAATTAAATAGCAGTTTGCCATATCTTTTAAAAATCAAATCTATAAATTTAATAGCATCACCTACTGTAAAGCCCTCGTATTTAATCATCCATTCATCAAATTCTTTAAATAAATCTAATGCCTGCTCTTTCAATTGAAATGCCTGTGCATCTCCTCGTACAATGCCAAATTCATTTGCAAGAGATGCAGTTAAAAACTGCTTTTCCTTTTCTTCATCATCATTAATGTTTAACATTTTTCTCGAAAAATTTGTAAAACCAAAGCCAAAAAAGAATTTAACTAAATTATCTAATAAAATCTGTATAACTTCTGGGGATATCTCATGATAATTACTTTCTTCATCATATTGTATTGAAAGTATAATACCACATATAAATTCTATTTGTGCCGCAGTAAGTATGTTATTGTTTTTAATATTATTAAAAAAATATGATATTATCGATAGATATTCTATTAATTCTAATGGATGATGTTTTTTCAAAATATTCATTATTATATTATATGATTCTTCTGTTTCTTTAAATAAATCTTCATGAATCTCATTAATAATGTTATTATTTTCATACATACATTTCTCCCCTTATCCATTTAATCCGTATACTTTTATTAATAATAATTCTGCTATATTTTTATTTTTCCTTTTTAAAATTATTAACTTTGTATTTTGAAACGAAATTAAAAAACTCATTCTTATTATTTATAAAACCGTCCAAAATGTTTTTCTATTCCTATAGTACCTTACCCCTTATTCCTGCCTTCTGTGTAACCATCAAATAAACTCTTTCCATTGCAAATAAAGTCATTCCATTGTAAATAAACATGTTCCTTTGGAACAGGGTTAAGGGTTTAGGTTTAAGGAACAAGGATGTTATCCATTAAAATAAATCAATCCTTCATAATCCACTTATCATGCAGATTACGAAGGATTTTATCTTTCTCTCCTTTTCCCTTTCCCCTTATTCCTTCACCCTGAAAAAGGAACAACTTTTTTTACTTTTATCCCTTCCATTTTTCCCATTTAATTCAATCTAGCCATCTATTTTAAGGAACATCTTTATTTTCATCCATTTTATCCCATCCATCAACCATGCGGGTTTGCGGGGACGGGGAGGGAATGAGTTTATTTTATATTTACATAGATAGGATAAAGTTTTTAAGGGATAAGGTTTAAGTTTTGTAATGAAAATAGCCTAAGTCGTTCCAAAATGTAAATAATATCTTTCGTAGGTTTTCAGGAAAGGTTTTATTGATTTATATGTGTTTGAGTGCTATTTGAATTATTTGTGTCGTATTTTATAAATATAAATATATATTATGTTTGATAACTATTTTCTAAATTGATTCCTTTTTTCAATAAAATCTCGTAAAGAGAAATTGTATGTTCTACAAACCTTACCAAATGTGGAAATGTTGCTTGAGTATTCATTTCATTTTGTCCATTAATAATCTCTCTGATATCCTCAATATTTTCTCTTAATCTATGAACAATTTGCTTTATATCATAATCAGGTTCGCATAAAAGAATTTGAGGGATTAAGTTCATAGTAATATCAAAAAAATTCTTTTTGAATAAATCTGATTCGTATATCTCTACTGCTATATGAGAAAGAGACGTATAATAAGGTAAATCAGGCTTATTTCTTGCTTTTGCATATGTTTCTAAATCAATCGTACTCATTATTTCATGTAGTAATTTTAGACCCTTAAGTCCTTCTTCATTATGTTCAAATGCGCCAAATAATGAGTTATGATAATCGAATCCAGATACTTTATATTTTACAACATCTATAAATTGATATTTCATTTCAATTTCAGTAGTACATTCAGTTAACCTTTTAATAGTACTTCTATAAATGTATTTCAGTAACTCTCTTTTTAATTGTATATCTTTCTTATCGAAGAGAGATTTTATCAAAAGATAAAACAAATAACTTACTATATACCCTATTGCTATTTGATATATGAAATTAAATATTTCACCACCATGAATAGGACCAATCATAATTTCTGGGATGTCAATTGTAATGATATAAGTTATACACAATATTACACTTAAGATAAATATTATCAAAAGACATAAATCAGAATTATTTTTATTTTTCAAAAATACAAGTTTATTTTTCATAATCTTTATCACCATTTCAATATATTCTTTATTTTTAGTGTTAAAAGTTACAACAAATACCAAACTGATTAAAGTTTCATTTTATTTTGAATTCTTTTTTTATACTATTTTTCATGTATAACTCGTTGATAAATCTGTAGATAATTCCTAATATAAAGCAACTGCATTTTCTATTTTTCAATTATATCATATGTATTTTAATAAATCATCCAAATATTACAATTCTTATAAACCCATATCCTCCAGCACTCTTTTAACCTCCTCCATCACCTGCTTCCTATACCTGTTCCCTACTCCAATCATATCCACAATTGTATAAACTCCAAACTCTTTTCCTTCCTCCTTCAACTTCCTGATTGCCCACTGTATCCGCCTCTTGTGCAAATCTATAGGCGTCTCTATAACAGAATTGATGAATGCCTTGGTCAATGGCAATTTATCTAGTTGAAAGTCAAAACTCTTAAGCCCTGACATGGTTTTAATTAATCGCAGGCTGATTCTCTGAGGCTTTTCATCACTTTCTAATATATTTTGAACAGTTTGCCTTACACATTTAAGAATTTCTTCATCCCTTGCCTCCCAATCAACATTGCTGTAAGCCTGAACATATTTCTTTGCAAGGGAGTTTTTCTCCCACCACTCCCTGTCATTTCTGCATAACCAGGTACAGGTATATTTACCCAGCCTCCGTAATTCAAGTCTGCCTTTGTCTGGATTTTCCCTGACTATCTGAAGCCATTTTTCCCTGTGAAACCGTTTCTTGATTTCAAACTCCGCAGAACTGATGCCCTTTTCCTCTGCTGTCTTTCCACTTTTCCCTTGCTCCTTTTTAAAAGCGTACCTTTTCACAGTTTTAATATCCGCATTAAGTTTCGCTGCAACTTCCTGAATGCTCACGCCGCTATCAAGCAATTCCCGAACCTTAGCCTCCCACAAAGGCCTATGCTTTGCAACCCTGACAAACCTGCGCTGTCCCTTGCCCCTTTCACATTGCCCCTTTGTAACTGTTTCCATATACTCAAACCCACAGGAACAGGAGAAAAATCCATTCACATTTTTATTCCTGCGGCGGTACTTTATCAACAGGTTTTCCACTACAGGCTCAAGAAAGTGGTCGGCGGCAGGATTTAGGCAAACCCAGGGTCCTTCTCTGAAAGGTCTGTAATTTAACTCTTTTATAAAAAGTTCATCTGCTCCTATACCTAAAAACCTTGCCAGTACCAGACAATAACTTTATTTTCATTTTAATAGGACTTTCCTTTCTAGTAAAAATATTTTTTGTTTCTAAATTATAATCTATATGACTTTTGAAACAGAAAAAACAGGGCATGTTCTATAGGAAATGCAAATAAATTCCTTACATGAACTCCCTACAATTACCAATCACCTTATACCTTAAACCCATATCAAATCTCGTATTTCCAATATTTGCCCTTGTTCCTTATACCTTTCAATACCACAACTTTATTTTTATTATAAAAGAACTTTAACATCCGTAAAAATACCTTTTCTTTTTCTATAA
>Ga0208938_1001305_pt1 | contig 14840 bp, 15 predicted proteins | sample AD_UKC125_MetaG_FD_184434 | JGI IMG/M metagenome (GOLD analysis project Ga0208938, IMG submission 184434) | Active sludge microbial communities of municipal wastewater-treating anaerobic digesters from USA - AD_UKC125_MetaG (SPAdes) (version 2) | ecosystem: Engineered > Bioreactor > Anaerobic >...
AGCGCCGGGCGAGCGTGGCCAACAGGACGACTGCCTCTGTCCAGGCGAACTGCTCGCCGATGCACCGCCGCGTCCCGAAGCCGAACGGGAACCAGACACCCCGGGGCACGTTTGGCGTCCTCTCGTCGAAACGTCCCGCCCCGTCGATCCAGCGCTGCGGGCGGAACTCCAACGCCTGCGGCCAGAACCGCGGATCACGATGCATGCTGTACTGCGAGGCCAGGACGACACTGCCGCGCGGCAGGTCCCAGCCGCTGACACGCAGGTCGGCGTCCAGCCACCGTCCGATGATCCAGGCTGGGGGGCGCAGCCGCATGGATTCAGCGATGACCGCATAGGTGCGCGGCAGCCGTTTCAGGTCCGTGAAAGTGACGGACTCGTCCGTCAGGGTGTCGACCTCCTCCTCCAGCCAGGCCCGCACCGCCGGGTTGTGCGACAGCAGCAGCCACGCCCAGGTCATCGCCAAGGCTGTCGTCTCATGACCGGCCAGCACCAGTGTCATCGCCTCGTCGCGCACCTCGTCATCGGTGAACGCGGCCTCGCCGCTGTCGTCGCGGGCACCCATCAGCATGCTCAGGAGGTCGTGGCCGTCGTCGCCTTCGGCCACCCGACGCGCGATCATCTGCTCGACGATCCCATCGAGGGTCTCGATGGCGCCCCGCTCCCGACGGCGCTGCCGTGTGGAGATTCTGGACAACGGTGAGGCAACGGGGCCGAAGCCGCGCCCGAAACCCTCGAGCACCGCGGTCAGTGCGGCGGTCACCTCAGAGGAGTCGTCGCGCATCTGCTGGCCGAAGATCGTGCGGCCGATGATGTCCAGGGTCAGTTCCGACATGGCCTGCGTCACCTCGATGGTCGCGCCATCGTGCCACCTGTCCGACGTGATGCCGGCAGCTGCGGTCATGTCACCCACGTACTCAGCAATCCGCTGGCCGTGGAACAGGGGTTGGATCGCGCGCCGATGTCGTAGATGTTCGGCCCCGTCGGCGGTCAGCAAGCCGTTGCCCAGTAGGGGGCGGGTGAGCTGCAGAGCCAGGCTCTTGCGGGTATGACGGCCATTGGTGACGAAGACGTCCCAGATCGCCTCTGGAGCGAAAAGGACATGGGTATGCTCACCGGCCAATCCGATATGCACGACTGGCTGATGCCATCGAGAAAGGTCGGCGAACACCTCGTACGCCGCCCTGCGACCGGTCATCATCTCCCAGGACTCCCGCCACCCCCGCGGACCTGGTGGGCGCTGGGTGGCGGACTGCGGGACGTGCATGCTGGACACGATCTGGCGGGCCGTGTCGATTCTGTCGATGAGTGCGCTGGGCATGTGGATAGTCTGCCTGGCAGGGGGATCTCCAGGGAAAGGGCGGCTCACAGAGATGCAATGGCGCGAGGTTCATCTGCCTGACGTGCACTGGGCGCCGCAGGGATTACCGGGCAGGTTGAAAGCCCTGCCCGGCTGGGCTGCCCGGCTGGCGGGGGAGGCCCGCTTCGCCGGGGAAGTACTCAAGTTCGATGTCGACCTCCCGTTGGCGCGTTATTCCCAGACGCCGGTCGCCCGGCAGGTGCTGGTCATCCCTGGATTCGGGTTCGGCGATGTCGCCACGTTGCCGATGCAGATCGCCCTGAAGCGGGCCGGTTTCCAGGTGGTGTGTTCGGAAATTGCGTTCAATGTGCGGTGCTCTGATCGAGCGGTCGACCGGCTGGCGCAGGTCGCCCGGGTGGCCGTCGAGCGCGACGGCAAACGCCTGATGGTGGTTGGCCACAGCCGCGGCGGCATGCTCGCCCGCGGCCTCGCGGCCAGGCATCCGGAGCTGGTCAGCACAGTGATCAGCCTCGGGGCGCCGCTCAACGACGAATTCGCGTTCTATGAGATCCCGCAGCCGGTCGTCGGGGTTCTCAAGTTGGTGCACCACCGGGATCCGGAACTGCGTGAGCGTGCCTGTGTCACCCGGGACTGCACCTGCCCCTACATGCTGGCCACGCACCGGCCGTTGCCGGACTCGGTGGAACTCGTCAGCTACTACACGACGTCCGACGGCATCGTCGACTGGCGCGCATGTGTTGTGCCGGGGGCAGAGAACATTGAGGTACCTGGGTCGCATCTGGGGATGGGTCTGCGGCCGGCAACCGTGAGGCTGGTCATGGAGCGCCTGATTCATTCGGCCGAGGTGTACTGAGCCGCCGTCGATCAGCGCACGTGTCCCCGTGTGGCGCCGGATGGCACCTCTGAAGGTGGCTGCCGATGTGGTGGCCTGCGGGCACCTCGGGACACTCTGATCCGTCGGCTTGCTCATGAAGCGACCGCCTTTCGGCGCCGACCTGGAGCGTGGTGCGAGGGGTAGAGGTGGTGGACGGGGGCCGCGGTGGTACTGCCCGACCCGATCGGGGTTGTCCCCAGGGCTGTGGGGATCGGGCGCAGGGAAATGTCAGAGGTTGTTTGTAGGTTTGGGGTGTCGCCAGGTTGGTGGCCATCAGCTCGTGGAGCGACGTCGCAGGGGGTGTCCCCTGGTTCGACACGGATCGCGGTTGGAGGTGACGGCTGATGGGGTTCTTTGAGGTGCCGGCCTTGGCGTTGCGGCGTGCGAGGTTGGCTGATGAGTTGCCGGTGGAGACCCCGGCGGTGTTCGAGCAGTTGTCCGGGCAGGTGCTGGCGCTGCCCGATCCGGGGGAGTTGACCGCCGAGCAGCGCCTGGGCGCGGTGCAGGCCGCGGCCCGGCTGCAGACGATGTTGGAGGCCTACCAGACCCAGGTGGCCGGGGTGTGTGACGCGCAGCAGGACTCCCGGGTGTTCGCCGCGGGGACGACGGGGTCGATGGTGGCGGCGTTGACCGGGCAGAACCGGGCGGTGGGTTCGGCGATCGTGGGGCGGGCCCGGGATCTGCGGGGCATGCCGCACGTCGCGGACGCCTACCGGGCGGGGGAGATCACGGGCCGGCATGTGCACCTGTTGTGCCGCGCCGCCGGGCGCCTGCCCCGGTTCGCGGTGTTGGAGGCGGACCTGGTCGCGGCGGCGGCGGTGATCGAACCGGCCGTACTGGCCCAGGTCCTCGCGGTGTTGGTTGCGCAGGACCGCCCGGAGGCCCCGGATGAGGATTATCGGGCGGCGCGGGCCAAACGCGGCCTGCACCTCTCGGATCTGGGCAACGGGTTGTACCGGGTGGATGGGCATCTGGATCAGGTGGCCGGGGCGCGGCTGCGCGACGCCCTGGCTTCGTTCACCGACCCGCCGGCTGTTGGTGATGACCGCACCCCGAGCCAGCGCCTGGCCGACGCGTTGGATGATCTGGTCAGTGCGGCACAGGCCAACACCAAACCGTTGGGGGTGTCGGGGGTGACGGTGCTGGTCGATGCCGAACAGTTGCCGGAGGGTGTCGGGGCGCGGCTGGAGGATGGCACTCTGCTGGGCCCGGACAGTTTCGCGTTGCTGGCTTGTTCGGCGGTGGTGTCGGTGATCCTGGGGGTGCGCCGGGCGGGCACGTTCGTCCCGTTGGCGTTGGGCCGCACGCAGCGCCGCGCCAGTCACGCGCAGTGGGCGGCACTCATCGCCCGGGATCGAGGCTGCGTGCGCTGCGGGCGGGCGGCCCGCGGCTGTCACGCCCACCACATCGTGGCGTGGGCCGCGGGAGGCCGCACCGACGTCGATGCGATGTGTCTGCTGTGCCCACGGTGTCACGGCGATCTGCACAACGGCCGGTTCACCATCGAGATGGTCGGCGGCATCCCGCAGTGCGTGGCCGTGCGGCGAAGAACCTGAGCCGGCCCACCCGGGCCGGCCAGACGCCCAGCGTCAGCACCACGGGAGCTGAAACCAACGGACTCGTTAACACGGGCAATGACCCTGGCGCCAGCTTGTGATGCGGTGCTGATGGCTCGTGCCCAGACGACGTGGAGCCCGTCGCTATTGGGCAACGCCCGCAGCAGGATAGGCGGTACGGCCGGCCTGAATGATCACCGCTGGCGGCTGCCGCCCGGCGTTGGGGCCGGGCACAGTGTGCCAGGCGACACCGTGACCCGCCGGCCGTGGCGTCAACCGTTTGCCGGTGGCCGTCGACCGCGCGAAGGTGAGCCCCTAAACCCGCGGCTCGGCGGCCTTCATCGGTGCGCCGGGCGTGAGCGGTTCGAATCGCACGGGCGCCTCGAACGCCGCGCGTCTGGTCGCCCTCCGGACAGCCCTCAGTAGCACGGGCCCCGCCACCAGGGTCAGGGCTGCGGTGAGGATCGCGCGCGGGATGTCCCAGCCCAACGACGTGGCCACCGTGAAGGCCAACCAGCGGCCCAGGTTTTCGCTCAAGGGTGCCCCTGCGACGAACGACAACTCGCTCTGCCCGCCCAACGCCCAAGGCCAGAACGACAGATTCATGAGCAGTCCATACAGCAGCGAGCCGACTGCGCCATAGCCCATGAGCATCACGATCTCGGCCCGGCCCCGGATCTGGGGGAGGAGCCCGGCACCCATGGCGAACCAGCCAGCGGCAACCATCTGGAATGGCAGCCACGGGCCGACCCCGGCAGTGAGCAGTGCGGATGTGAACAGGGCCAGGCTGCCCAGTGCAAACCCGAACGCCGGCCCCAGCGCCCGGCCGCCCAGCAGCAGCACCACGAACATCGGCTCGAGACCCGCGACACCGGCCCCGAGCGGGCGCAATGCGGTGGCCACGGCGGCCAGCACGGCCAGCATGGCAATGCCCTTCGCGTCGAGACCGCCGCTGCTGACGTCGGCGAACAGCACGGCCACCACCAGGGGCAGCAGGAGGGCGAAGAACCACGGCGCGTCGGTCGCGTGATCGGCCGCCAGGCTGGCTGGTGTGACGACGAATGGCCAAAAGAATGCGATCAGTCCCACGAGGCTCACGCCCGCGAGGGCTGCAACGGTGCGCGGCCGCGGTGCGATGGCGTGCAGTTGTGTCATAGCGAACACGCTTCTTCGACCGTCAGCACGGGCAGCGGACTGAGCACCTTCTGGATTTGCGGGGCGAAAGCCGGGGAGGATGTGAGGGCCGTCCGCACGTCGGCATCTGTGACCACCTCCCCGTCGGCCAGCACGATCACCCGATCGCCGACCAGGGCCACGAACTCCACATCGTGGGTAGCCACAAGGACGCTGGCACCCAGGTTCGCCAACCGATCGAGCCACCGAGAAAAGGCGACTTTGCCTGGGTAGTCCAGGCCTCGGGTCGGCTCGTCGAGAAGCACGATCCGAGGGGTTGCTGCGAGTTGGATCGCCAGCGCGAGCGCGAGTTGCTGCCCCGCGCTGAGATCACGGGGGTGGGTGTCCACGGCCACCGTGTCCACCAGATCTTGTAGTCGGTTCAGTGCTGACCCGGCGGGCTGGCCGGCGTCCCGGTCGGTGGCCGCACACTCGGCGGCCACCGAATCGGTGTAGAAGAGGTCAGTCGGATCCTGCGGAACGTAGGCGATGCGGCTGATCAGGTCGCCACCCTGCAGGGTCGCTGGATCGCGGCCGTCCACAGCCACCCGGCCAAGGTCGGGTCGGCGAGTGCCTGCCAGCACGTTCATGAGTGTGGACTTGCCAGCCCCGTTGCGGCCCATCAGTGCGGTCACCTGTCCGGCTCGCAGGTCCACCTCAACATCACGCAGTGCGTCCTCACGGCCGTATCGGACGCCGGTGTGAGCCAGGCTCGCCAGCACAGCAGCACCGGTGCGACGCGCAGGAGCGCTGAAAGGCAGAGACCGCAGGTCAGCGGCACGGCGGCGGGCCGCCCGCACGCTCAGCGGCAGCGGATCCCAGCCGAGGGCGTGGCCCAGTCTCACCACCGGGGGCTGCAAGCCGTGGCCGGCCATGGCATCGGCCGGGTCCTGCAGCGTTGCGATGGGAGCGTCGAGCCGGATGACGTGATCGGCGAACTCGATGACCCGTTCCAAGCGATGTTCAGCCATGACTACCGTGATGGCTAGGTCGTGCACGAGGCGCTGGATTGCGGCCAGCACCTCTTCGGCGGCCGTGGGGTCCAGGGCGCTTGTTGGTTCATCGAGGACGAGCACCGCAGGCCCGCTGGTCAGCGCGGCTCCGATGGCCACCCGCTGCTGCTCACCTCCGGAGAGCGTGTCCAACGGCCGTTGCCGTAGTGCCACCAGACCGAGCATGTCCAGGGTCTCCTCGACCCGTCGGCGCATCACATCGGGGGCGTATCCCAGGGACTCCATGGTGTAGGCCAACTCGTCCTCCACGGTGTCCGTGGTGAATCCCGCCCGCGGGTTCTGACCCACGGTGCCCACCACCCCCGCCAGATCACGGGGGGCGTGCGTGCGCGTGTCCATGCCCGCTACCTCTACTCGGCCGGCCAAGGTACCTCCGGTGAAGTGCGGCACCAGCCCGTTGAGCAGATTCAGGAACGTTGACTTGCCACACCCCGTGCGGCCGATGACCAGGACGAGGTCGCCCTCGGGAATCTGCAGGTTCAGCCCGTCCAGCACTGGTCCGGCAGCCCCGTCGTGGGTGAAGGTGACGTCTTCGACCTTGATCACGCTGTGCTCCACGGCATTGGTGGTGGCGGAGTGAAGGTGGCAGGCAGGGCGGCGGCGAGGACGGCGGTTGTCGCCAGCAGAGGTAGCGTCGGCCACGTCAACGGCACAGTGATCGTCCCGGTAGCGCTGAGCAGAACGGCGGCACCCGCCAGTACTCCGGTGCCGGCAGCCAACGTCTCCGGCCAGCGCCACGGATCGGGTCGATAGCGGGTGCGAGCCGTCCAGCGACCAGCGACCAGGATGCCGCCCACCGCCAGGGCCATCCCGATGACGAGCAGGGCCCAGCCCCAACCGCTGGCGCCGAGTACGGCGAACAGGCCAAGTGCGATGCCGACCAGGCCTGCCAGGACCAGCGTGGCCTGCAGCGCCCGTTCACCGGGACGCACCGCAGTGGTGCGACCGTACCCGCGGGTGTCCATCGCGGCCGCCAGGTTGATCGCGTCATCCAGGGACGACTCCAGCACGGGAACCGCCGCCTCGGACATCGCGCGCAGCCCGCGCGTCGGCCGTCCCCGCAGGCGGCGGGCCTGCATGACGCGGCGGACATTGATCATGATGCGAGGGGCCAACGAGAGGGCCACCACTGCTGCCACCCCTACGTGATACAGCCCGGCGGGCAGCGCCTTCAGCAGTCGCACGGGACTGGCCAGGGAATTGGCAGCACCCACGCAGATGAGCAGCACAGCCAGTTGCGCGCCCTGAATGAACGCGATGGCCACCATTTCAGCGGTCACGACACCCCCGATCGTCACCCCGGCCATCCATTCCGGCAGTCCGATGCTTGGCAGGGTGAACAGCGTCGTCGTCCCCACCCGCAGACCGAAGACGATTCCGAAGAGGATCCGGATGACGATTGCGAACAGGGCCAGGCGCACAAAGACACTGAACGCCCGGGCCCACTGGGCCTGCGGCCGCCGGGCCATCACGACCAGGGTCGCGACAGCGGCGATGAGACCGAGCAGCAACGGATTTGTGGTTCTGGTGGCGGCCGCACCAAGCCCCAAGGCCCAGACCCACCAGGCCCCCGGATGCAGCCACCGCGAACTCACTCTCGCCCCCGCCTGGCGAGCAGGGCCAGTCCGAGTAGGGCCGCGATCATGGCGGCGCCGATCGCGGCGATCCAGGCCGGCGTCTGGGGTGTCGAATCCTTCGGGGTGGCCGACTCCACGGCCAACGCCACGGGGGAGGGGGCGGTCGCGGTCGTCGTCGCCGAGGGCGACGCGCTGGCTGGTGCGGTCGGGCTGGCAGAGGGACTGCTCGGATCGGCCAATTCAGGGATGGCCGGCGCTGGAACGACCGGTGCCACTGGTGTGGTCGCGGGCACGCTCGGTTTCGCCGAGGGGGGCTTGGGCGACGCCGAGCGAACCGACTGGCCAGGGCACTCCGTGGCGGGGAAGCCGGCGATGCCGCAGATCAACCCGCTGCTGTGGAAACGCAGTTCGGCGACCTGCTGCAGCACCTGCAGACCCGTAGCGCTCTCGGGGGCGGTGAGGCACTGCACGGAAGTGGCTGGAGGAGTCTCACCCACCGGAGCGATACCCGCAGGGCCATAGTCGAGGACCAGCGCGACCCGTTTTTGACCCACCGGAGCGGCCGGCTGTCCGGGGCACAGTGCTTCATAGGAACTGGCCGTACCCGGCGCGGTGGCCTGGGATCCGTCCTGCGGCGAGACGACGAACCGGTAGCCTTCGACGCCGGCGTCGGGCGGCACGCGGAAACCCGAGCCGCGCGAGGAGTACGTCCACGTGTCACCCCCGACCCAGTAGGACCAGTACCGGTAGGTGGTCTCGGCCTGGGCGGCGCCCGGGAGCAGCGCGGGGGCCAGGAGCACCGCCACGCCGATCCCGAACGCCAGCCGTCGGATCATCGCTTGGTCGCCGCCAACCGTTTCACGAGGTTCATGTCACCGAAGTCTTTCGGATTCTCGCCTGTGGCGTTGGCCAGCAGGATCAACAGCGCCAGAGAGCCCGGCGCGTCATCCCCGGCGCCTGAGATCCACGAATCCGCGTCCTTCTTGAGGAATCTCACGGTCGTCTGGACGGCCTTGCGACCGGATCCAGCGTTTGCCAGGGCCAGCGCAGCCGAGGCAGTGCCGGCGTAGTCCGTACCGGGGTACCCCCCGCCGTAGGGCAGAGCGCCATCGAGTTTCTGCAGGCGTTTGTGGAGGTAGCCCAGAGCGGCTCCGTCCGCGCTTGCCTTGTCGTTGGCCTTTCCCGAGCACTTCAGAGACGGTGCCGATGGCCGGATGCGCACTGGTGCCGGCAGCGTCATACCGCCGCCCAGCCACAGGGCCGCCTGTGCGGTGGCCCCGTCATTGGGTGCCGGCAGGCTGGTGTCGAATTGCATCGCACCTCGCTTGGCCTTGGGCGCCGCGCAGCGCAACTGCACCTCGCGCAGGTAGGACTGCTGTGGTGAGCGGGTCACCAGGCTCATCGCAGCGATGGCCAGAGCCGTGGAGGCCGTGTCGGAGGTGGCGCCGGCTTCGGGGAAGTAGGCGAAGCCATTGTCCGGGTTCTGCTTGGTGGCGATCCAGCGGGCGGCCCGCTTGGCCTGTTTGCGGTTGCCGGTCTGCGCCAGAGCGGCAACCGCGAGTGCGGTGCCGTTGAGTTCCTGACCCGTCAGGTTCGCTGCGTCGGCCGGCTGGCAGGGCACCGACAGGTCGGTGCGGTACTCCATGAAGCCGCCGTCAGCACACTGCTGCTTCTTCAACCAGCGCACGGCATCGCCGGGCACCTTCTGACCGGCGGCAGTCAACGCCAGGATCGACAGCGACTGCCGGTACACGCCGTCGTAGGTGGGGTCGCCGGCGCCGTACAGGCCGGAGTCGGCAGCTTGGGCCGGGACGGCTGACAGTAGAACTCCGCCAGCGGCGGCTATTGTCACGAGGGATTTGATGAACACGCGTTGCTCCTTAACAGCGGTCGCAACGACCGTCAGGCACGCGTGAACGTGACCGGGCCGTCTGTAACCTCGACAGAAATCGGGCCGTTTCCGTAGATGCCAGGTGCTCCGACTGTGACGGTTGCGGGTCAGTGCCGGGTTTCCACCGGTCTTCCCCTGGACTCATCCGGTAACGCGCCTCCAGTTAAGCAGGTTCCCTCACGTCTGTGTGACAGCGGTGTCCGTGATCTTGCTGCGGGTGGCGCGGAACCCTCAGTCGTCGGTCAGATTCCTCATGGCATTCAGGGCGGTGACGGCCATCTTGTGTTTGGTCTTGGCGGCCTCGAGTTTCGCGCTGATCTCGTCCACGTCGGCTCGGGCTGCCGAGACAGCAGCCTCCGTGCGCTGACGCACGAAGCCGGCATGGTCGGCGATCGGGCGGGTGAGGGTGTCCACCGTCTTGTCGCCGGTCTCGACGAGGCGCAACTTCGTTTGGGCGCCGCTCAGATCCGCTTCGAGTTCATCCACATCGGCCTTGGTCTTGGACACTGCCGCTTGAGCCCTGCTCAGGGCACTACTGGTGATCCCCATGACGCCATGATCTCACCGGCTTTCAGGCGGGTTGCAGGCTCATGGGTCCGTAGACGACGCGTCCCTCCTGGAAGAGCGAAACGCTCTCCACCCCGCCAGCGAGCAGATCCCGCCACACCTCACCCAGCCAGGTCTCCGCATCCGCCTGGGAGGGGAAGGTGGCCGAGGTCTCGCCCGTGGAGTAGATCCAGCGCCACGTCACGGGCGCTCCTGCGGGGATCGGGTGAAGCTCGGATCGCGCGTGACGACGTCACCGAGCGCCTCGTCGATGGCCGCCATGGTGTCCGCATCGAGGCGAACCCCGCTGGCCTTGACGTTGTCGGCGATCTGCTCCGGGCGGGTGGCTCCGATGATCGCCGCGCTGACATTCGGATTCTGCAGGACCCAGGCCAACGCCAATTGCGCCATGTTCATCCCGTTCTCGGCAGCGATTGGCTCCAAAGCAGCCACGGCGGTCAGGATCTCGTCGCTGAGCAGGCGTTTGATGAAACTGGACCCCTGGGTGTCGGTGGCGCGAGAGCCCTCCGGCGGTGGTTGGCCGGGCTTGTACTTGCCGCTGAGCACCCCTTGCGCCATGGGCGACCAGACGATCTGCCCGATGCCGTGAGTCTCACAGGTCGGCACCACTTCACCTTCGATGACCCGCCACAGCATGCTGTACTGCGGCTGGTTGCTCACGATCCGGTCGAAACCCATCTCGGCGGCGAGGTCCACGGCCGCCTGGATCTCCTCGGCGCGCCACTCCGACACGCCCACGTAGAGAACCTTGCCCTGCCGAACGAGGTCGTCGAACGCCCGCAAAGTCTCCTCCAGCGGCGTCGCATAGTCGTATCGGTGGGCCTGGTAGAGGTCGATGTAGTCGACGCCGAGGCGGCGCAGGGAGCCATTGCAGCTCTCCATGATGTGCTTTCGGGACAACCCGCGATCGTTGCGGCCCGGACCGGTGGGCCAGTAGACCTTCGTGAAGATCTCCAGGCCCTCGCGCCGCTGGCCGTGCAGGGCTTTGCCCATCACCTCTTCGGCCTTGGTCGCCGCGTAGACGTCGGCGGTGTCGAAGGTGGTTATGCCAGCGTCGAGGGCGGCGTGCACGCACTCCACAGCGCGGTCCTCCTCGATCTGATTGGCATGGGTGATCCAGTTGCCGTAAGCCATCTCGCTGACCAGTAGGCCGCTGTTGCCGAGGTGCCGATGCTCCATGCGGGGGTCCTTTCGTTCGCGGCGGTACTGGTACCCGCCGCCCGTGCCCCTAGGCCTTCTTCTTGGGCTGTACCGGCTTGCCGCCTGCCTTGACCTTAGGCGGTGGTAGCCGCAGCCGCCGGATCTGCAGCGCCCGCATCCCTGCGTAGAACATGGTGCCCTTGCGTTCAGCGGGGTCCGGGAAGGCGACGGCCAGCTGCTTGCGAAGGCGCAGCAGCAGGATGGTCATGTCCACCACAAGCAGTAGCAGCATGAGGAACCAGACGTAAGACACGATGGTCTGCACCGTGGAATTGCGGAAAAGGCCCACCAGGAGCACTACGACGGCCAACGGGATGAAGAACTCACCGAGCGTCCAGCGGCTGTCCACGTAGTCGCGCACGAACTTGCGCACCGGTCCCGCGTCGCGAGCCGGGAGAGCTCGCTCATCCCCGGCCATCAGCGCTGCTCGGGCCTCGTTGCGCTGGTCGCGGGCCTGCTCGCGCTCGATCTTGCGGCGAGCTTTGGGGTCGGTGGGACCCTTCAACGCCCGCTTGCGGGCCTCCTCAGCCTCCTTGCGCGTGGGCGTCGGGCGACCCTTGCCCACCGGGGCGCCATCGCTATCTGTCTGCGGTGGTGGCGCGGGGGCTTGCGCGTCCTTCTTGCCCAGTCCGAACATGCAAGCACTGTACGACGCGTGCGCTGCGTCGCGATTACCCCCTAGGCTTGCGTTGACGAGCGTTTTCCACCGAAAGGACGATACGCGCATGGGGATGTGGCAGCGGTTCACGATGATCTTCAAGTCGAAGGCGAACAAGGCGCTGGATCGCGCCGAGGATCCGCGCGAGACCCTCGACTACTCCTACGAGAAGCAGTTGGAGTTGCTGCAAAAGGTTCGCCGGGGTGTCGCTGACGTCGCGACCTCGCGCAAACGCCTGGAACTGCAGATCGGCCAGTTGGACCAGCAGTCGGCCAAGCTCGAGTCGCAGGCCAAGGCGGCACTGTCGCAGGGCCGCGAGGACCTGGCGCGGGAAGCGTTGACCCGGCGCAGTGCGCTGACAGTCCAGCTGCAGGATCTGCACGCTCAGTTGGCTGGGCTGCAGGACCAGGAGGAGAAGCTCACCCAGGCGTCGCAGAGGTTGCAGGCCAAGGTCGAGTCCTTCCGCACCAAGAAGGAGACCATCAAGGCGACGTACTCCGCAGCCGAGGCCCAGACGAAGATCAACGAGGCTTTCTCCGGCATCTCGGAGGAGCTCGGGGATGTGGGGCTGGCCATCCAACGGGCTGAGGACAAGACCCAGGCCATGCAGGCGCGTGCTGGCGCGATCGACGAACTGCTCGCTTCCGGGGCCCTCGACGATGCCACCGGCACGACCAAGGATTCCATCACCGCGGAGCTGGAGCGGATGTCCAGCAACAGCGAGGTGGAGGACACGTTGGCTGCCATGAAGGCCGAGATCGGCGGCGGCACGGCCAGTCCCGCAGTGGAGGCGGCAGGTGCACCGGCCGTGGAGGCCCCCGCCCCCAAGCCGGCCCAGGAGTCCTGATGATCGTTCGCATCATGGGGGAGGGTCAGTACCGCGTCGATGATGTCGTGATCGAACGGCTCAATGAACTCGACGATGCCCTCGAGGAGGCACTGGCCGACGAGGCGGCCTTCCCCGCGGCACTGTCGGCGTTGCTCAGCGCCGTTCGCATGGAAGGTGAGCAGTTGGCCGATGATGAGCTGGTCACGTCCGACGTGGTGCTGCCGTCGGGGGATGCGACTGTTGACGAGGTGCGGGCACTACTGACCGATGAGGGTCTGATTCCCGACTGAGGAGCACACGGGAACCAGTTTCCTTACCGACTGTTAACGCCGATTCCGCAGAGGGCGAACTGGCAGGCACTAGTCGTTGTCGTAACCGTGGGAGACTTGAGTCATGAAGTCGCGGTACGCATCGGACGCAGGTCTGACAGCTCGCATGACAGGCACTATGTTCATGCTGGGTCTGCTGTACGTCGTTTTCATCGGTCTGCTGATCGCCGTCGGGCTGAATGCGGGTTTCGTCCTCATCCTGGCGATCGGACTCCTGTTCGCGCAGTGGTACTTCTCCGACACGGTCGCACTGCACTCCATGGGCGCCCGTGAGGTCACCCCGGATCAGGCACCGCAGTTGCACGGCGTCATCGACAGGCTGTGTGCCATGGCCGACATGCCCAAGCCACGGGTGGCCATCGCCGACACCGACATGCCTAACGCCTTTGCCACGGGGCGTAGCCCGAATCGCTCGGTGGTGTGTGTCACCACCGGCCTGCTGCGCCGCCTCGATGAGGAAGAACTCGAAGGGGTTCTGTCGCACGAACTCTCCCATGTCGCCCACCGCGACGTCCTGGTCATGACGCTTGCCAGCGTCTCGGGTGTGGCGGCAGGGTTCCTGACCCGATTCGCCTTGTGGGGCGGCCTGAGCCGGGGTCGAGACCAGAACACGGCGCTGATGGGCGTGCTCGTCCTCGCCGTCTCGGCGCTGGTCTATGCGGTCTCCTTCGTCCTGACCCGCACGCTGTCGCGATATCGCGAACTGTCAGCTGATCGGGCCGGCGCCCTGCTGACGGGCCGGCCCAGTGCCCTGGCCAGCGCCCTGCAGAAGGTCACTGGGGAGATGGCCGCGATCCCGACCCGCGACCTGCGCCAGGCTGAGCCCCTGAACGCCTTCTTCTTCGCCCCCGCGTTCACGAACCGGAAGAGTCTCGCCAGCCTCTTCGCGAGCCATCCCCCGCTGGAGAAACGCCTGGAGCAGCTCGCAAAGATCTCCACCCAACTCGGAAGCAACTGACGATGGGTCTGTTCGACTCCCTGATGGGCCGCAGCCAACCTGCGAAGCCGAACCTGGACCAGTTGTTCGCCATCCCCTCGGCCGCCATCACGCTGCAGGTCAGTCTCGACGCCCTGCCCACCGGCACAGGTACGGTGGCGTTCCGGGCCCCGGAGGGCAAAGCGTTCGCTGATGTCATCGCGGATGTTGAGCAATTGTTGACGGCGACCTCGAACCCGGAGCTACAAGCCACGCAGGACACGTACGGATACACCTGGCTGACCATTCGCAATGCTGACATCTCCGACTTGGTCAACGGTCTGCATGCTGTCAATGTCTCGTTGCAGGATGCCGGGTTCGGCCCTCAGCTGCTGTGTTCGCTGGTGAGCTTTCAACGCGGGGATCAGCCGTTTGCGCTGGTGTACCTCTACAAGCGGGGCACTTTCTATCCCTTCGCGCCCAAGGGGGAGCCGCGCCGCGACAACATCCTCGAACTGCAGTTGCGGGACCTGCTGGCCTCAGACCTCCCGCTGGAGGCCGACATGACTCGATGGTTCCCCGTCTGGGGAGCGCCGGGTCTCTGACCTACTTCAGTCGCCGCGGATGGCACCCACCCCAGGGAGCGCCAGCATCCGGTCCAGCGCAACACGGGCCCAATGGGCGGTGTCCGGGTCGACGCTGATCTGGTTGACCACGCGATCCTCGGCCAGACTCTCCAAAGCCCACACCAGGTGGGGCAGATCGATGCGGTTCATGGTCGAGCAGTAGCAGATCGTGCGATCCAGGAACATCACCTGCTTGTCCGGGTGCTGATTGGCCAGGCGGCGCACGAGGTTCAACTCGGTGCCGATGGCCCATGCGCTGCCGGGTTCGGCGGCCTCCAAGGTCTTGATGATGAACTCCGTGGAGCCCACA
>Ga0208938_1001317_pt1 | contig 14661 bp, 11 predicted proteins | sample AD_UKC125_MetaG_FD_184434 | JGI IMG/M metagenome (GOLD analysis project Ga0208938, IMG submission 184434) | Active sludge microbial communities of municipal wastewater-treating anaerobic digesters from USA - AD_UKC125_MetaG (SPAdes) (version 2) | ecosystem: Engineered > Bioreactor > Anaerobic >...
TTTTAGGAATAGAATCTTCCTGCGATGATACGTCGGCTGCAGTGATTCGCGATAGGATAATCTTATCGAATGTAATAGCTAATCAGTCGGTGCACGAACGATATGGAGGGGTTGTTCCTGAATTGGCATCGCGTGCGCATCAACAAAATATTATTCCGGTGGTGCACGATGCACTGAAACAAGCCGGGGTATCGAAAGACGAACTTTCGGCAATAGCTTTTACTCGTGGACCCGGGTTGTTGGGTTCATTGCTGGTGGGAACGTCCTTTGCCAAGGGTTTTTCTTCGGCATTGAACATTCCTCTGATTGATGTCAATCATTTGCAAGCACATGTGTTGGCACATTTTATTAAGGAGAATGAAGACGACAACTCTCACCCCGACTTTCCTTTCTTGTGTTTATTGGTTTCCGGAGGCAACTCGCAGATAATTCTTGTGAAATCGTACAACGATATGGAGATTATCGGGCAGACGATTGACGATGCTGCCGGTGAGGCGTTTGATAAATGTGCCAAGGTGATGGGGTTGGGTTATCCCGGGGGACCGGAAGTGGATCGATTGGCCAAACTGGGAAATCCCAAAAAGTTTACTTTCAGTAAACCACATGTTGCCGGCTACGATTACAGTTTCAGCGGATTGAAAACGTCGTTCTTGTATTTTTTGCGCGATGAGTTAAAAGCAGACCCTGTTTTTATCGAAAAAAACAGGGAGGACTTGTGTGCATCTTTACAAAAAACGATCATCGATATCCTGATGGACAAATTGTATCGTGCGTCTAAAGATTTACATATAAAAGAAATTGCCGTTGCCGGTGGCGTTTCGGCAAATTCAGGCTTGCGTGACGCTTTTGAAAAATACGCCAAAAGATATCGGTGGAAAATTCATATTCCGAAATTTTCCTATACTACCGATAACGCGGCTATGGTTGCTATCACGGGATACTTCAAATATCTCGACAACGACTTTTGCAGTCTCGATGTGGCGCCTTACGCAAGAGTAGCAATATAATAATTAAATATATATTCATGTCATTTACAGAAAATTCCAAGTTGGAGGAGAATAAGCAAAGCATCAATTTTATTGAAGCCATTATTGAAAAGGATCTACAGGAAGGTAAAAACGGTGGGCGCGTTCAAACCCGCTTCCCGCCTGAGCCCAATGGTTATCTGCATATCGGACATGCAAAAGCAGTATGCCTTAATTTTGGCATTGCAGAAAAATACGGTGGCATTTGTAACCTTCGGTTCGATGATACTAATCCTGTGAAAGAGGATGTTGAATATGTGGATTCCATCATGGAGGATATCCAATGGCTCGGCTTTCAGTGGAAAAATGTATACTATGCTTCCGATTATTTTCAGCAGCTTTGGGATTTTGCAGTAAAACTGATTAAAGAAGGTAAGGCATATGTTGATGAGCAATTGGCAGAAGAGATTGCAAAACAAAAGGGTACTCCGACGCAACCCGGTATAAACAGTCCGTATCGCGATCGTCCTATGGAAGAATCGCTCGAATTGTTTTATAAAATGAATTCCGGGGAAATTCCGGAAGGAAAGATGGTATTGCGTGCCAAAATCGATATGGCTTCACCCAATATGCACCTTCGCGATCCCATCATGTACCGCATTATTCATCTACCTCACCATCGTACAGGTACAAAATGGAAAGCTTATCCTATGTACGATTTTGCGCACGGACAGTGCGACTATTTTGAAGGGGTTACCCATTCGCTATGTACGTTGGAATTTGAATCGCACCGTCCTCTTTACGATTGGTTTATCGATCAATTGGCCGATAGCGATTATCGTCCACGTCAGATCGAATTCAACCGGTTGAATTTGACGTATACAGTAATGAGCAAGCGTAAACTTTTACAGCTTGTAAAAGAAAAACATGTGAGCGGATGGGATGATCCTCGCTTACCAACGCTGTGTGGTTTGCGCCGTAGGGGCTATACGCCCGAATCCATTCGGAATTTTATTGGCAAGATCGGCTATACAAAATACGAAGCAATTATCGATATGTCGTTGTTGGAGCACAGTATACGCGAAGATTTAAATAAAAAAGATATTCGCGTGTCGGCTGTTCTTGACCCTATCAAGCTTATTATTACCAATTATCCTGAAGAAAAGGTAGAAGCAGTGACTGCCATTAATAATCCCGAAGATGAGACGATGGGCACTCGTGAGGTGATGTTCAGTAGGGAGCTGTGGATCGAACGTAACGATTTTATGGAAAATCCTCCAAAAAAATATTTCCGCTTGACACCGGGAAAAGAAGTGCGTTTAAAAAACGCTTACATCATAAAATGTACAGGTTGTAAAAAAGATGAAAGCGGAAATGTGGTTGAGGTTTATGCTGAATACGATCCCAATACCCGAAGTGGGATGCCTGAAGCAAACCGCAAGGTGAAAGGAACCATTCACTGGGTTTCCGTACCTCACAGTCTGGATGCCGAAGTGCGTTTATATGACCGATTGTTTTTGGTGGAAAATCCCGTAGAGGAAAAGGACAAAGATTTATGTGAATTATTGAATCCCAATTCGTTGATTGTAAAGAAAAACTGTAAAGTGGAAATGTATCTGAAAGATGCCCGGCCATTAGACAGTTTCCAATTTCAGCGTATTGGTTATTTTAATGTCGACCCGGATTCCACAAATAACCATTTAATTTTTAACCGCACAGTGGCATTGAAAGATTCATGGAGCAAAATTAAACAGAGTTGAATTTTTAAAAAGTAATCAATCTTTTTTGACTTTTGATGGAGGAGATGCCGAAAAATGGATGACGAATTAAATATGGATGCATTGATCGAGAAGTACGAACAGATGCGTGCGCTAGGTAAAAAAATGTATCTCGATGCCGATGAATTTGCCTTATTGGCACAATATTATGGTGAATTGGGCGACTACGATGAAGCTGAACTCATCATTGAAGAAGGGCTTAAAATGCATCCGGGAAGTTCGGAACTCATGCTGCAATATGCAAAAAAAATGATTTATTGGGAGAAATACGAAGAAGCATATCGCTATTTGTTGCGTATCACAAACGATGGCGATCTCGAACTTCCATTACTGAAAATCGAGTCGTTGTTGCATCTCGAGAGGTATGACGAAGCTGCTAAAATAATTGATGATATCATATCAGAAAATATTCCCCAACAAGATCTGTATACTTTTTTCACCGAAATAGGGTATATGTATAACGATATGAATCAATTTGATCGCGCGATCTTTTTCTTGGAAGAGGGATTAAAAATCAATCCATTTGATTTGGATGTTCTTACTGATCTGGCTTACGCTTATGAAATGAAAGGCGATTTTGAAAAAGCCATTGAATACAATAATAAGTTGCTCGATAATGACCCTTATTCTTTTGACGGATGGATAAATCTTGGCAAATTGTATTCTATAAATGAAGAATACGGTAAAGCGGTGGATGCTTTTGATTTTGCTCTTACGATTAACGAAAAAGATATTTCGGTATTAAAGATGAAAGCTCTTTCGCTTTACATGAATGATAATGTAGAAGAAGCGATCCGTATATTTGAAGAATGTTTGAAAGAATCTCCTAATGATGAAAGTTTGTATGATTCTTTGTTGGAGGGATACGAAGTGATGCAGCAATACGATGAGATGATGAAAATCATTGATCGGAAGGAGAAGAAATTTGGTTCTAAAGGTATTTTGCTTAAAAGGGCACATGTGTATATTGTTCAGCGAGATTACGACAAAGCTCGGGAAATTTTTGGACAGATTCCCGAGGATGAAAAAAATACGTGGGGGTATTACATGCTGCAAGGAGATCTGGCTTTTTATGATGAAGACTTTATTGCTGCTGAGACAGCTTATATGAAAGCATCGATGAAATCGCCCGATAACGAAAATATCATCGACCGTCTGGCTAATGTGAGTGTGGCTCGTGAAAAATACGAACAGGCAGAAGAATATCTTGAACAACTTTTAGAGCTTGATCCGGATTATCCGGCAGCGAAATCCAAATTGGCAATTGTGCGTTTTGAAATTGGTGCTAAAGAACCTTTTGACGAAATTATAAACCGATTTTCGGATGATGAGTTGCGTTCATTGCTCAATCTCATCACAAATAATAGCGCCGATTTTTCGAAATACGAAAGAGAAAAGTTGCTTGCTCAATTGAATGAGGCGAGAGAAAATCGAATACTTTTCAAAAATATTAAATATTAAATGGGGCATAGTACAATAAAGTTGTGTGGTTCCTAAGTTGCTAAATTCAAATTAGAAGTGCGACACACCGACTGATGTTTTTCAATTATCCGGTTGCAAAAAGGCATGAAAAACACTGCGGCGTTTGTCAAACGACGAGGGTGAGGACTTCATTATGGATTTCCGACAGGTTTGTGCTATGGTTTACCGTTGGAGAAAATGAGTAAAATCAATGAAAAAAACGATTTATTTTTTTCTTTTTTACTGCTTTTTTATTTTGGCGGGAAGAGGGAATGCTGTATCGCAAACTAGCCAAAAGAAAATAAAAGCTGTACCTGCAAATGATTTTCTTAATAGTTTAGGGGTATGTTCCAGTATCACCGGAAGAGGGGAGACTTTAAAAGGGACAATAGATGCACTTACTTACACAGGCATTCGTTTTGTTAGATGTGGGCTCGAAGATCGTATCTTTGTTCAAGACATGATTACACTTCATAAGCAAACCGGTGCAAGAATTTGTTATGGATTACTGAGTGGCGGTACCGATCTTGACAGGTTATTGAGGGAATCCCGGCAATTGGCCTCGGCGGGTGTTCTCCTTGCCTTGGAAGGGAATAACGAGCCCAATAATTGGACGGTTACTTATCAAGGTGAGACAGGAGGTGGTAATTTATCGTGGATGCCTGTGGCAAAATTACAACGTGATTTATATAGTTTAGTCAAAAGTGATGCTGTTTTGAAAAATTATCCGGTATGGAATATTTCGGAGGGTGGAGCCCAAACAGATAATGTCGGACTTCAGTTTCTGACTATTCCGGAAAGAGCAAACACGTTGATGCCGGCAGGTACTCAATATGCCGATTATGCAAACTGTCATAATTATATTACCCACCCGGCATGGCCGGGATTGCATGATAATCAGACATGGTTGAGTGCAAGTCCCGGTGCGGATTGTCCTGTGGACGGCTTGTATAAAAATTATGGATTGACTTGGAGAAACTATTTTGAGGGTTATTCCGAAAGTGAGCTTTTAACTTTACCGCGAGTTACCACAGAAACCGGTTATTCTATTGATAAAGATGTGAATGAAGAAATGCAGGCTCGTTTATATATGAATTTGTATCTTTCTCAGTTCAAAAGGGGGTGGAGTTATACGGCTATATACCTTTTGCGAACGCGGGAAAACGAGCCGGATCATGAAAGTTTTGCTTTGTATACAATGGACTATACACCAAAGCAAGCAGCCCATTATCTTCATAATTTAACGACTATTCTTGCTGACAACAAATCAATTGATCATACGGGCTCACTCGGTTACTTTATTGTTAATCGACCCGCCACAGTACATGATTTGTTATTGCAAAAGAGCGACGGCAAATTTTTTTTGGTGGTGTGGGGTGAAAAGTTTACCGGCGGAAAGGATGAGATCTCGATAACTTTCAGTAAAATCCATCGTTTTGTGAATATCTATGACCCGACAACAGGAACTTTACCAATCAGCACGAAAAAACAGGTCAAGTCGGTTCAGTTGATGATGAGTGATCATCCGTTGGTGGTCGAAATTTATTAAGTAGTCTAATCGTTGCCTCCTAAGTTGCTAAGTTGCTAAGTTCCTAATTCAAATTAGAAGTGCGACACTATGGTTGATGTTTTTCAATTATCCGGTTGCAAAAGGGCATGAAAAACACCACAGGGTTTGCCAAACAGAGGTATCCAGCTCCCAAAGAGAGGCAACCGGCAAGTACAAATTTATTCTTTGATTGAAATTTTTAAGCAAGATCTTTCCGAATTTAAAATAAAATTATATATTTGAAGTCAATTGAAAATCCAAGTTTCTTAAACAACCTTGTAAAACTTGACAATGGATTTTGTTTTGTCCAAACTGAATTAAAATGAAAGCACAAATTATATAATTTGTTAGGTGTAAGACGTATAACTAATAAATAACCTTCGTATGAAAAAAATTATTCTCTTATCAGCTGTAACACTAATGCTGACAACAATTACATCGTGTAAAGTTGAAACTAAAGAAGAAGCACCTGTTCAGAAAACTGATATTTCTGAATATTTCGGGCAGTGGACCATCGATATTGAAGGTGGTTCGGTTGGATGGATTGAAGTCCGCCAGGATCAAGATTTTATAAATGGTGATATCCTCTGGGGTGGCGGCAGTGTATTACCGGTTTCGAATATCTTTCTCGCCGGCGATAGGACCCTGGTAATTCAGAGGTCCAACGAGGTGGTAAGGAAGAGGGATGAGAATAATCATCCTCTTGTAACCTCCGTGATCACGGAATGGTTGGAGATAAACAAAAGCGGTGAGGACAGTATCAAGGGGATATTGCTTCGACCGAAATGGAATGGCCTCGGCGTGGATACTACAACTTTCAAAGGTAAGAAACTACCGCCGGTTCCTCCGGCACCGGATCTGAACAGTGTCAAATATGGCGAACCCATTGTATTGTTCAACGGGAAAGACCTTACCGGATGGACGTTGACTAATCCGGAGCAAACGAACGGTTGGAAGGTGGTGGATGGAACGCTGGTCAACGATCCGGTACAGACGGAAGGTGCACCGCATATCAGCTATGGTAACCTGAGGACGGAAAGGACTTTCGAAGATTTCAATTTGAAACTCGAGGTGAATGTTCCACAGGGCAGTAACAGTGGGGTTTACTTGAGAGGAATGTACGAAATACAAGTAGTGGATTCCTACAAAAAAGAACCGGATTCTCATAATATGGGGGCTGTATATAGCCGCATCACGCCGACTGTCTCCGCCGAAAAGCCGGCAGGAGAATGGCAAACCATGGATATCACCCTTTGCGACAGACATATCACAGTGATCCTCAATGGAGTTAAAATAATCGATAATCAACCTGTATATGGGCCTACCGGCGGGGCAATCATCTCCGATGTTTTTGCACCTGGACCGATCTATCTGCAGGGTGATCATGGCAAAGTTGCCTTTAGGAATATAGTGTTGACCCCAATAATTAAATAGTTCGGACATGAAAAAAGACGAATCGAACAAGTGTGGCCGAAGAGAATTTATCCGTACTTCTGCCGCCGCTTTTACCGGTATTACTATATTACCGGGACATGTTATCTCAGGATTTGGTCACATACCCCCGAGTGATAAGCTAAATATAGCAGGGATAGGCATAGGAGGGATGGGAAGAGTAAACCTGGCGAATGTGGCAAAGACCGAAAATATCGTTGCTCTTTGTGATGTTGACTGGCGAGAACCGGTCACAGAGGTTTTCAAATTGTATCCGAAAGCCAAACGATACAAGGATTACCGAGTAATGCTGGATAAACAAAAGGAGATAGATGCCGTAATTGTTGCTACCCCCGATCATACCCATGCTGTAATTAGCATGGAAGCCATGAAACGCAATAAGCATGTCTTCACTCAGAAGCCTCTTACGCATACTGTATATGAAGCAAGAGCCTTGGCAAAAGCTGCCAAGGAGTATAAGGTAGCGACTCAGATGGGTAACCAGGGTCAGGCATCTGATTCTCCCCGTCGACTCAGGGAGATGATATGGGATGGCGTTATTGGTCATGTGAGGGAAGTACATGTATGGACTGATAGACCGAATAACGGACTTTTCAAAACCTACTGGCCCCAAGGAGTTGAAAGACCGGTCGATACACCTCCGGTTCCTGACGAACTCGACTGGGATCTCTTCCTCGGACCGGCTCCTGCACGACCTTATCATCCTGCATACCATCCATTCGTATGGAGGGGTTGGTGGGACTTTGGAACAGGGGCGCTCGGCGATATCGGTTGCCATTCACTGGATCCGATTTTCAGAGCCCTGAAGCTCAAGTACCCGACGAGCGTACAGGCTGTCTCTACACTGGTAAATGATGAGACCTATCCATTGGCATCTATAGTCAGATATGAATTTCCTGCACGAGGTGAAATGCCTCCGGTGACGCTTACCTGGTATGATGGTGGAATGAGACCTATGTTAATACCTGAAATGGAACCGGGTATGAAAATGGGCGCAGGCGGTACACTCTACATAGGAGACAAGGGAAAAATCCTCGACGATAAAATATTACCCTTATCATTACGGAATTCTTATACTCCTCCGGCTCCATATATTCCATCTTCACCCGGACATGAACAGGAATGGCTCAATGCTTGTAAGGGAGGCGCTGCTGCCGGTTCTGATTTTGAATGGGCAGGCCCGTTGACCGAAACAGTGCTCCTAGGAAATATCGCTTTAAGAAAAGAGCTGAGAGAAACACTGAGCGGAACTCTTCTTAAGTTTGATCCTGAAAAATTCTCTTTTCCCGATCTCCCGGAGGCAGATAAATTCCTTCATACAACTTACAGAGAAGGCTGGTCGCTCTAGTTGAAAAGAAAAATATGGAAATATAAACTAACATCACAAATAAGCACCCAAGATAGCTTATTATAAACCTGATTTTTCATTTTCAAAAACCTATAAAGTGCTTGGTTATTATGGATGAATAAAGTAATACTTAACCAGCTAAAATTCTCCTTTAAAAAAGAATGCTTTCATTCCTTTTGGACCCGGAGTGGTTTTGAAAAGGCCTCCCGCTTGTGGAAATTTTTCAAGATCTTCTCTGTTTGTGCCTGACCCGGCAGTTGTAATATACAATGTTCCCAGATCGTCGTCGCCAAAGGCACATGAAGTTACATTTTTAGCAGGAACCTCAATCGTACGCAATAATTTGCCGTTTTCGGGATTCCAACAACTCACAGCCGAGCCTCCCCATAGGGCAATCCATAAATTTCCCTCAGCATCGATGGTCATTCCATCGGGGGCACCTAACGAACGCGGAATTTCAATAGCTGTTCGTGGATGGCTAATTTCGCCGGTTTCATTATCATAATCCCATGTCGTGACTTTTTGGGTAGGGGTATCGATGTAATACATTTTTGTGGCATCGAGCGACCAAGCAATGCCGTTGGAGGTAGTCACACTGTCTATCATTTTATGCACAGAACCGTCGGGGTCGAGGCGGTAAAGGGCTCCGGCATTCCTTTCTCCTCTCATGCTCATGGTGCCTGCCCAAAACCGGCCGGCGGGGTCACATTTTCCATCATTAAACCGATTTCCTTCAATATTTTCTTCCGGATCGGCAATAAATAACTTTTCACTTGTTTCAAGATCCAACTGATAAAATCCATTTTCAAGAGCAGCGATCACTTTCCCGGACTCTGCCGGAACCACCGTTCCAATCATTTGACCGACCTGCATCTCCTTGTTGATGTTCAATTTCGGATCATAAATATTAAGTATCTTGCGGGTAATGTCTACCCATAAAAGTTCGCCGGTTTTATAATTCCATATAGCACCTTCCCCTAACTCAGATTTTGAGTCGAGTACGAGTTCAACTTCTTCTTTTTGTAAAGTTTTAAAATTTACAAACAACAGCACAACAATAATCAAGGATAAAAGCTTTTTCATTTTTTCGGTTAATGAGTTTAAAATTATACATCTATCGGGAAAACTCCTCCTTTACAAATTTACATAATAGTTTTCAATTGACACACAGACGGATAAAAATAAGTATCAAGACCGTTGCAATTTTGTATTTTTGAACGAGCTTAACCCCAAGGGGTCTATCTCAATAATTAAATGTTTTAATTTAAAGGACATATGATAGCAGTCGGACTTGATATCCATAAAGATAAGGAATTTTGTGGAATGCTAAGTTGCTAAGTTACTGAGTTCGCTAAGTTGCTAAGTTACTGAGTTCGCTAAGTTGCTAAGTTACTAAGTTACTAAGTTCAAATTAGAAGTATAAACAATTTGGGTCTTATCAATAAAATATGTATCTTTGCAACCTAATTTTGCTAATAGGCTCTAATAAGAAGCCGTGGAAAATCGGCTCGCCTCAGGCAGATAACAACAAGTTATTACTAATATGTACGTAGTAGTAGATATTCAGGGTCAACAATTTAAAGTAAAAGAAGGCCAAAAATTATTTGTTCACAGACTCAAAGCCGAAGAAGGCAGTGAAGTGGAATTTGAAAAGGTGATGCTCGTTGATGACGACGGCAATGTTACTGTGGGTACGCCTGTGATTGAGGGCGCAAAGGTGGTTGCCGAAGTGCTCTCGCATGTTAAAGGTGATAAAGTTCTTGTTTTCAAAAAGAAAAGAAGAAAAGGTTATCAAAAACTGAACGGTCATCGTCAACAGTTCTCACAAATACAAGTAAAAGAAATTATTGCTTAATCATTTAAAATCAAAAGACAATGGCACATAAGAAAGGTGTAGGTAGTTCAAAGAATGGTCGCGAATCGGAAAGTAAACGATTAGGCGTTAAGATATTTGGCGGCCAGACAGCTAAAGCCGGAAACATTTTGGTTCGCCAACGCGGAACAGTTCATCATCCCGGGGAAAATGTAGGGATGGGAAAAGATCATACGCTTTTTGCATTGGTAGATGGTGAAGTAGTTTTCCGCAAAAGAAAAGGAAATCGTTCATACGTATCGGTGATTCCGAATATCGGCATAGAAGCCTGATTCAGTGCTTTCCAAAGTTGATATAGAAATTAAAGACCATAAAATATTCAAAGTTGAAAAACAACCTGCTTCGTTAGAAGTCAGGTTGTTTTTAGTATGTCGGGCATGGTATTAAGCTTGCAGGATGAGAGTTCCTGTATGTGCCGAGTTGATAGGAAACATTAGCGAATGGCAAGGGTGTTGCGGGTAACTGCAAATCTGAAAGAAGCCATCAGCAAAGCTGACGTTTTGACGAACAGAAATCTGATATAAGGCTCTAAAGAGAGGGTAACCGAGCTATGGATTGGGAACGCCCGAAATTCAACCGTAACTCAAGAAGAGTAAATCAGGCAAGACGCAGCGAAAGTTTAATATCTTATCCCGAGAGGTCTTGTAGGGTACACCAACAGTGCAAGAAATGCAACGATGTATTTTACGCCTTACAAGAAGTCAGCAGAGGACATAGTATTCTGTTCAGGAACAGGACAGGAGAAGGTCTGAATCTTTTAATTTAAGGAGCAGTCAGTTCAAAATTTGTTTTATGGAGCAGCAGCAAGCAATAACGTACCAATACGACCTGTTTGATTCAATGGGTCAGGATGTTATTCGCCCTTTCGCAGGGAGTGAAGCCGTAAGCGGAGCTCAGGCGATAAAGGCGTTGCAAGTAAAAGAAGCAGGAGAACAGGAACGAGCCTTAACGCAGGATTTGATGGGAGCGATATTGAGTCAGAGCAATATCAAGCAAGCCTACAAACAGGTAAAGAAGAACAAAGGAGTAGCAGGAATCGACCAAATGCCGGTTGGAGAATTTGCCGCATGGTATGCAGAAAATGGAGAAACACTATTGAGCACCATATACAACGGCAGATATGAACCACAAGGCGTAAAACAGGTTGAAATACCCAAGCCGAATGGAGGCAAGCGCAAGTTAGGTATCCCAACGGTAACGGACAGGATAATCCAACAAGCCATAGCCCAAGTTCTCAGTCCAATCTACGAACGCAAATTTTCCGACCACAGTTATGGTTTTCGGCCTAATCGGAGTGCACACCAAGCACTCAAGAAAGGTAGCGACTACGTGGCAGAGGGAAGATATTATGTTGTCGATATGGATTTGAGAACGTTCTTCGATGCAGTTAACCATGACCGCTTACTGTATCGGCTGTCATTAACCATTGGCGATAAAACGTTATTGGGATTGATACGCAAATACCTTCAAAGTGGCATCATGGTTGACGGGTTAGTCGGCCAACGCACCGAAGGTACACCACAAGGCAGCCCACTCTCTCCACTACTGTCCAACATAGTTCTGGATGAACTGGACAAAGAGCTGGAGAAGAGAGGGCACAAATTTGTTCGGTATGCCGACGATTTCAATATCTACGTACGCAGCCAGGAGGCAGGCGAGAGAGTTATGGAATCGGTAAGCAACTTTATCGAAAGCAAACTGAAGCTAATCGTCAACAAAGAGAAAAGTCAGGTTTGCAAAGTGAATCAAACCAACTTCTTAGGCTACACCATTCAAAAAGATGGAAACCTAAGCATAGCAAAGAAGAGTATCGACCACTTTAAAGAAAAAGTACGCAGTATAACCAAGCGAAACAGAGGAGTGAAATTCGAGCAAGTAATTGTCGAACTAATACCCGTTATGCGTGGTTGGCTGAACTACTTTCGGCATGCACGGTGTAAAAGTCTGTTGAAAACACTTGATTCCTGGATTCGGAGGAAACTGCGATGTTACAGATTAAAGCAATGTAAACGGACAATAACACTACAACAGTTTCTCAAAAGCAGAGGTGTTGAAACATGGCAAAGTTGGATTTTGGCACTTTCGGGCAAGGGACATTGGCGCAAATCGGGTTGCCCGCAAATGCACCAAGCCCTAAGCAATAAATGGTTTGACGAGATAGGTTTGTACAATCTCACATTAAATTATGAGAAGTTAAACAATTAAAAGAAACCGCCGTGTGCGAGAGCATGCACGGTGGTGTGAGAGGGCGGGGGAGTAATCCCCCTACCTACTCGATTTTTTGGCAGATGTGTTAAAAACAATTTTTTCAATTATTTTGCTCTTCCTTGAAGCACCTCTTCGATGTCCGTTAATTTCAAGTTTTTTGTTTTCAAAAGAATGAGAAAATGATATAGCAGATCGGCCGCTTCGTTTTTAAACAAATCGATATTGTTGTCTTTTGCTTCTATGATCAGTTCCACAGCTTCTTCACCAACTTTTTGAGCAACCTTGTTCACTCCTTTTTTGAAAAGTGAGTTGGTATAGGAATTTTCTGCATCCGATGCGATGCGTTGTTCAATGGTTTGTTCCAGTTTGTATAAAAAACCTTTTGCCGATTCTTCTTTAAAGCACGATGTTGAGCCGGTATGGCAGGTTGGACCTTGCGGGTATACTTTTATCAGGAGGGTATCCCCATCGCAATCGATGAGGATTTCATCCACAATCAGGTAGTTACCCGAGATTTCGCCTTTTGTCCATAATCGGTTTTTACTCCGACTAAAAAAGGTAACTTTGCCCTCGGCCTGTGTTTTTTCGAGTGCCTCTTTGTTCATGTAACCCAACATCAATACCTGTCCTGTAAGCGTATGTTGAATAATTGCGGGCACCAAACCATTTGATTTTGAAAAATCTATGTTCATCTTACTTCAATATGTTGTGTTCGTAAATATGCTTTGAGTTCGGGAATAGAAATTTCTCCGTAGTGGAAAATGCCTGCAGCCAATGCTGCACTTGCTTTTGTTTTTAGAAAAACTTCAGCAAAATGTTCCATTGTTCCTGCTCCGCCCGAAGCAATGACAGGAATATTCACTGCTTCGCTTACTTGGCGGGTAATATCTATGGCAAACCCTTCTTTTGTACCATCGTGATTCATGGAAGTAAGCAAAATTTCACCTGCTCCACGTCGTTCACCTTCTTTTGCCCAATCGAGTGCAAGGAGAGAGGTGGGTGTTTGACCGCTGTTTATGTATACTTTCCACTCATTGTTTTCGAATTTGGTATCAATGGCCAATACAACACACCTATTGCCCAGCTGTTCGGCAATTTCGTTAATGAGTTCGGGGTGTTTTACTGCCGCAGAATTTATACTGATTTTATCTGCTCCGGCCGCAATAATGGCTTTGGCATCTTCCAACGAATGGATACCTCCGCCCACGGTGAAGGGTATGTTGATTTCGCGGGCGATTTTCTCAACCAATTGTGTAAGTGTTTTGCGTTTTTCGATGGTTGCGGTGATATCCAGAAAAACCAGTTCATCAGCCCCTTCTTTCACATAGCGTTGGGCCAGTTCCACAGCATCACCTGCATCGCGGATACCCACGAATTTCACTCCTTTCACGGTGCGTCCGTCTTTGACGTCGAGGCAGGGAATAATTCTTTTTTTTGGCATATTTTATTGTTTTTTGTAATAATGATGTTCTAATCGGTGATAAATACAGAGAGTTCTTTTAGCGTTATTTTTCCTTCGTAAATGGCTTTGCCGATGATAGCTCCTTCACAACCTGTCTCTTGCAAAGCAATCAAATCGTCGATTGAAGAGATGCCGCCGCTGGCAATGAGCTTTACGTTGGTTTTTTCTAAAATTTCCCGATAGAGTGCTGTGTTGGGTCCTGCCAACATCCCGTCTTTCGAAATATCGGTACAAATCACATAAGTAACCCCTTTTTGGGCATAATCTGAAATAAAATCCACTACATCGGTTTCCTGTTGTTCCTGCCATCCTTGCGTGGCGATTTTTCGATGAAGACTATCGGCGCCAAGAATGATTTTATCGCTCCCGTACAAATCTAGCCAATAAAGAAACCATTCCGGGTTTTGGGCTGCAACACTGCCTACAGTAACCTGTACAGCTCCGTTGTCGAATGCGATGCGGATGTCATCGTCCGATTTGATGCCTCCGCCAAAATCGACAGATAAGCTTGTTTTTGTTGCTATTTCGTTTAGTATATGGTAGTTGACGATATGTTTCGATTTTG
>Ga0208938_1001319_pt1 | contig 14641 bp, 19 predicted proteins | sample AD_UKC125_MetaG_FD_184434 | JGI IMG/M metagenome (GOLD analysis project Ga0208938, IMG submission 184434) | Active sludge microbial communities of municipal wastewater-treating anaerobic digesters from USA - AD_UKC125_MetaG (SPAdes) (version 2) | ecosystem: Engineered > Bioreactor > Anaerobic >...
AGCGGAGGGGCAGCAATCCCCGACGCCCTCCTGGCCGGCGGTCAGGGGCGGACGAGGGTCGTCGCTTTCACGCGCATGAGGCGTATGCCGGTCGCGACCAGCCACACGACCCACAGAGCGAGGCCGCCCACTCCCACAAACACCATCGGTGAGCCGTCCGCGATGGCGAGACTGGCCGACCCGGCGACGATCAGAAGGATGGGCCCCACCACACCCAGCAGCCGTTGCCACGGCGCCGTCAGCAAGGCCGCGTGTGTCGCCATGGCGGCGCCGAAGAATGTCGTGCCGAGCGCCGGCAGGGCCATCGCCAAGCCCGCCGCATGCAGTTGCCAGGCGAGCTGCAGCGTCGGGATCGACTCGGCCCCTCGGCCGGCGGCGAGGACGACCCCGATCCACGCCACGGCGTAGATCGCCCAGATTGCCGAGAGCGTCGCGCCCGCGGCCAGCGCGAGGCGAGACCACGTCGCGCCTCCCTCGGAGCGGCCCCGGACGAGGCCGTGGAGACCGGCCAGGAACCCGAGCAGCAGGGGCAGGTTGAGCGCTTCGAGCCCGACTGAAACCGCGACGGTGCCTCGGTTCTTCGCGTGGAAGGCGAGGACGTCCGCGATCGGCGCCCCGTAATCGGGCGCTCCGGCACCTAGCACCACGTTCTGGATCAGCAGCGAGGCGGCCAGCGCGATCGCCGTCGCGCCGACGACCCGCTCTGGCCTCACGCGGGTGGGGTGAATGTTGCCGTGGTCATCGGTGGCCCTTCGTGGTGCGTCGAGTGGGTGACTCCACCACGATGGCCGCCATCGCCCGCGGGCTCATCAGCCCGAAGGCCCGACCTGGACCGGCCGAAAGAACGTCCGACGAGCCGTCCTTTCGGCTTCCTCAGACCCCTCGCGAGTCCCTACAACCAAGTGGCCTGTTTACTTGGATGTTGTAGCGCGGTGTGCAAGTTCAGTTGGACCGTCAGTGGCGTGGTCCGCCGGCGATGGCTCGTCGGACGGGTCGGTGTGACCCAGGCTCCAGCCCGCGAAAGTGGCGTTGCGTCCGACCGCTGGCGGGGCAGCGGTCGGCCCTTTGGTGTGGCCACGGACAGGGCGCTGGCGCTGCTCCTCGCTGCGCAGCAGGTTGAGCCAGGGCCGCGACTACGTCGGCTGCAAGCATGTAAATCTGCTCTAAAACTTTTAGAGTCTTAGCAAGTACCGCTGGCGGCGCGATGGCGAGAAGACACGCGTTCGCCCTGTGCGTTTTGGGCGTTTCAGCGTAGGATGACATCCATGACCGGACTGCTCGCACACGACGAGGCCGAGCGATTGCGCTCGGCGATCGCCGACGCGCTCAGCGGTCTCCCCGGCGACACCACGCAAGCCCCAGATCCTGCGCGCACGGCGTTGCTCCGTGTCGTCGACGTGCTGGAGTCCAGCGCAGGCGCGGTCGTCCTTCCGGCGGACGCGTTGGTGGGCACCCAGGAGGCGGCGGAGCTGCTCGGCGTGAGCCGAATGACTGTGGTTCGGCTGATCGATCGCGGGGAACTCTCGGCCCAGGGTGGGAGCGTCCATCGCAAGATTGCAGCCGCTGAGATCGAGCGCTACCGCACGGCCACTCTGACCCGACGGCGTGCTGCCTTACACGAGCTCGCGCAGGACGTCACGGATGACCTGCCAGCCGACCGGGCGATCAGCACTCGGTGAGCGGCCCCGTCGCCGTTCTCGACGCCTGCGCGTTGGTCCCGATTCGGCTCGCGACGACGTTGTTGTGGCTCGCCGAGGCGGGCCTGTTTCGGCCGTTGTGGTCCGATCAAATCCTCGATGAGGTGGAACGTAACCTTCCCAAGCTCGGCGTCGACCCGGACCGGGCCAGGCGACGAGTGCAAAACATGCGCGACGCCTTCGGCGTTGAAACACTGGTCGACGGGTTCGAAGCACTCATCGATGAGATGGCGTGCGATCCCAAAGACCGACATGTGCTCGCCGTCGCCGTTCACGAGCAGGCGGACGCCCTAGTCACCTTCAACCTGAAGGACTTCCCCGACCAGGCCGCTTCGCCACATGCCGTCGAGATCCTTCATCCGGACGTCTTCCTGCTCCGGCTGCTCCAGCAGCGGCCTGCCGACGTGATCGCAGCGCTCGCAGCCAGTGTTCAAGACCTCAGGCGGCCACCGGAGACACTGAACGACTGGCTGGCCGGGCTCACTCCGGTTGTACCGATGTTCGCCAACCTCGCGGCGGATGCACTCGGCGAGCCTCCTGAGGCGGTCAGCGACGTCCCGGCATTGGTCCAAACCGATGATCAGGCAGCCATCGCGTCGTTCGGGGAGCCGGGGGACTGGACCAACCCCGCGCAGGTCGTGTTCGGTTGGTACTACGGGCTGCTCAACGATGTCGACCTGGCCAAGTGGCTCACCTACGACCCCGCGGCCTGGGGTGACTACGCGAGGGCCCGCGAACATCTTGAGGGTCGGTCTCCCGCTTCGAGGGTGATCCACGCGGTCGACGCTCCCGACCGGATCGCCTTCATGCGATTCGTCACCGAGGTGGCGGCCACCGCGCAGGTGTTTCAGACCTACGTCACCGAGGCGACGTTCATCACCCTGATCCGGCGCGACGACGGGACCTGGCGGGTTTGGGGGCTCGGGCCGGCGCTGCTGCCCGCTGAGAAGATCCTCGGCAAGTGAGGCAGGTCGGAACGCGCGTGCCCTTGTTGTTCCGAGTGACGGTCAGAGTCGGACTCACGTGGCGGGCCGGGTTGGAGGTGGGGGAGTTGGCTCTTCGCTCAAGGTGTTGGGTGGATGGGTTCGAGGTAAGTGACGGGGGTTCCGGTGCGGTGGGCGTACTCGATTTCGGCGCGCGTTGAGGAGCCGATGTAGCCGTTGACATTGAGCACGAGGATCTCGTCCGCGAGGTCGATCTTGGCGCGGTGCAAGGTCGCTAGTTCTTCGAGGAGTCGTTCTCGCTCGTCAGCGCTTCGGCCCGCGAACAGGTCGCCGTCGCTCATCCGTGTCGTCGCGATGCTCAGCACGATGTTCCCGGCAAGCGTCTGTTGGATCGACGCAGCATCGAAGGCGTCGAGGAATCGAGTGCTACCGCACAGGCACACCACCCGGGGTCGCGATTTGTCGGCGGTCGTCATGTAGGCACTCTGGTACCCCGGCTCGCGGAAGGCAGGGCGCGAGCGAGCGGTGAGCACACGGCATACCAATGGTCGGTGGTTGTCCGCGCTCCCGTGTTCAGCGCGTGGAGCATTGGTATGCCGTGTGCGCCAGGGCGCCGTCTCGCGCTCGCTCTTGCGCTCCTCTTGTCCAGCCCCTGTGCTGACGGTCAGACTTCCAGGCATGGACAGCCTGGGAACCGGTGCCGTCGGCCGGCCCCACCCTGCCCTCCGTCCCTTCGTGAACGCCTATGTCGGCTACCGCCATCAGGGAGCCCCCGCCGTGCATCACGGCGTTGCAGGCCCCTCGGCGACGGTCATCCTCGCCTTCGATGAGCCCATCGACACGGCCTGGAAGGACGACCCTGGCAGTCGCGGCGAGCATTGGCGGCTGGCGTCTGGACTGCACACTCGGCCAGCACTGATCCACACCGGCGGGTCGCAGCACGGCATACAGCTGGACCTCACGCCGCTGGGCGTGCGTGCCCTGCTCGGCCTGCCCGTGGGCGCGCTGGCCAAGGCCTTGGTGAGCCATGACGACGTGCCCCTGGGGTTGACCACGGCGGCCCACGAGGCCATCGCCGACGCCACGACGTGGCCGCAGCGGTTCGCCTTCCTCGACACGGCCCTGCTGGCTGCGGTCACGTCGGGCGGCGAGAGACGCGCGGCCGCCGCCCCCTCGGCAGCCCTGCAGGGGTGGCACCTGCTCAACGCGTCCGCCGGGCGGATGAGCATCAGCGCCCTCGCCGCATCGACCGGGTGGAGCGCCCGGCACGTGCACACCTGCTTCGTCACTGAGTTCGGGGTGACTCCCAAACAGGTGGCCCAGCTCATGCGCTTCGAGCGGGCCCGGGTGCTCGTCGGGCGGGGTGGCTCACTCGCGCGGGTGGCAGCGGAGAGCGGGTATGCCGACCAGGCCCACCTCACCCGCGAATGGACACGCTTCGCCGGCCAGCCCCCGCGCGCCACGCTGGCCGAGCTGGCTGAGTTCGCCGTCTGAGCTCGCCGGCTGAGCTGGCCCCACGCGGACCGACTCCGCCGATTCGTTCAAGCACTCGCCCGTCTATGCCTCGGAGAATGGCGCTATGACGACAACCGTGTTTCCCACCATTTCCTTCGCCGATCCCCGCAAGGGGCTTGAGTTCCTCACCGCCGTCGGCTTCACCGTCACTGCGGCGTATTGGTCGAGCGACGACCCGACCGTGCTCGACCACGCCGAGCTCAACTGGCCCGGCGGCGGAGCGGTGATGTGCGGGTCCGCTGCCCGCGAGGCCACCGACGACTACGAGCGGCGGGTTGGCGCCGCGTCGATCTACTGCGTGGTGGCGGCAGACTCGGACGTCGACGAGGTCCACGCCAAGGCGCTCGCTGCGGGTGCGACGACGCTGAAGGCGCCCGAGGACCAGGACTACGGCGGACGCAGCGCGAGCGTCCGCGACCCGGAAGGCAACCAATGGAGCTTCGGCTCCTACGCCGGGCAAGGCTGACGGGGGCCTCCACTCGGGCGTGAAGTCGCGCATGAAGCCGTCGCAGGTGGCGTGATCACACCAGTGGGCGCGGCCTCAAGGGCGGCTTCATCCCCGCCCCTCGCCTCCCAGCGGCGCCGGACCCGGCCACGCTGTCGCAACGGCTCGCTACTCTCGCCTGATGGTGAGAGAAGCGGCATACCGGATCGTCCCGCTCAGCCCCGCGACCTGGCCGGCCTTCGAGGCGATGGTCCAGCGGCACAACGGGATCTTCGGCGGGTGCTGGTGCACGTGGTTCCATGACGGCCACCCGAGTTGCGTTGGCCGGGGCGAGACGTTCGAGGGCAATCGCGCGATCAAGAAGCGGCTCGTGGACGAGGGTGTGGCGCGTGCCGCGCTGGTCATGGATGGGGACGAAGCGATCGCGTGGGCCGAGTTCGGCACTCCGGCGCAGTTGCCGACGATCCACCACCGCAAGGAGTACGACGCCACGAGCGTCGCCGAGCCGGACTACCGGATCACCTGTGTGTTCGTCGACAAGCGCCACCGGCGACAGGGCGTGACCGAGTTGGCGATCACGGGTGCGCTCGACCTCATCGCGCAGGCTGGCGGAGGGACCGTCGAGAGCTACCCTCACGACCTCACCGACCAGACCAAGAAGATGTCGGCGTCGTTCCTCTACAACGGCACGCGGCGGCTCTATGAGCGGCTCGGGTTCACTTATGACCGGCCCAAGGGGCTCAAGAACTGCGTCATGGTGAGGACCGTCGACCCCGCCTGAACTGCAGCGGCCGGGTCGCGGGTCGGCCGCGGAGTTCCCGATCGATTGGGAGTCCGCGATCGCTTGGGAGTCCCCAGATGTTTGGCAGTCCCCGATCGCTTGTATGAGGTTGGTGACGCTTGTATGCCGTTGCAGCCTCATACAAGCGTCACCAACCTCATGCAAGCGGCCTGGCATCCAAGCGGCCTGGGTCTGACCCGCCAGATGGCGGGACTGCGCCACGAATCTTCCGCCGTCGGGCGGCTCCCATCGGACCGAGGCATCGCCAACACTTGGCGAATCAGCTCGTCCGACAAAGGAGTCCACGATGCCGACCACCTCGATGCCGCCCACGCCGATCGCCCCGCCGTTTGACGCCGAGCTCGCCCCCGTCCTCGCCCCGTTGCGCGAGATGATGCCGGGCTTCAATGCCGACACGCTGCCCGCGATGCGACGCCTGACGAGTGACGGCATACCGGGCCTGCCGCCGGTCGACCTCACCGCCGGTGGCGCGATCCGGGTCCAGGAGCTGACCGTCCCCGGACCGGCCGGCGACCCGGACATCACCCTGCTCGTGCTGAGCCCGGCCGCGGGTGCGACGAACGCCCCGTGCATCTATCACACGCACGGCGGCGGGATGATCATCGGCGACCGACGCACGGGCATCGACCTGTTCCTTCCTCACGTCGTCGACTCGGGGGCCGTCGTCGTCAGCGTGGAATACCGCCTCGCCCCCGAGCACCCCGACCCCGCGCCGGTCGAGGACTGCTACGCCGGCCTGACGTGGACGGCCGAGCATGCCGACGAACTCGGGATCGACCCCAGCCGGATCCTCATCTCTGGTGCGAGTGCCGGCGGGGGACTGGCCGCCGGCGTGGCCCTTCTCGCGCGCGACCGCGGCGGCCCCGCGCTGAGCCACCAGGTGCTCATCTGCCCCATGCTCGACGACCGCTTCACGACTCACAGCAGCCGAATGCACGACGGCACCGGCGGCTGGGACCGCAACGACAACGAGTTCGGCTGGACCTCCCTCCTCGGCGAGCGCCGCGGGACCGACGACGTTTCCCCGTATGCCGCGCCCGCCCGTGCCACGGACCTCGCCGGCCTGCCCCGGACCTTCCTGGACGTGGGATCGGCCGAGACCTTCCGCGACGAGGTGCTCGACTACGCCACGCGGCTGAGCCAGGCCGGCGTCGTCGTCGACCTTCACATGTGGGGCGGGGGCTTCCACGGTTTCGACATGATGGTGCCGCAGGCCGCGGTGAGCCAGGCGTCGCTCGCCACCCGGGACGCGTTCCTGCGCCGGGCGCTCGCCGACTGACCTCCCACATCCCCGAGGACCGCCGTGGCCCTTGTCGCCGCGGCGGTCACCGGCGATAGTGGGGCGACCGGGTCAGCGAGAGGATCGAGATGCGTGATCTCATCGTGCGCCTCGACGTCATCGACGACGGCGCCGCGAGCGCCCTGCGGGTCATCGCGCACTTCGACAGTCTCGTCTCGACGCATGCCTCAGTCGGTGCGCTCCTGCGCGCGACCGCGACCCTGACCGGCTGCGCCGTCGGATACCAGGACGTGGCCACAGGCCGAGCTCGCCGGATCGCCGAGGACGGCGCCGAGGCCTCGGCCGAGATCCGCAGTCCCCGTGACGACTGGCCCGTCGCGCAGGTCGACGAGGATCCGGACCGGCTGGTGTGGCTCGAACGCTCCGGCCCTGCTGGCCCGCTCGATGACCTCATCCTCGAGCGGTGCGCTCAGGCGTTGGCCCGCATGCAGACTGCCCGAGCGCCTCTGGCCGCTGGCGAACTTCGCGTGCTTCTCGACGACGAGAGCCCTCTCGATCGGCGGGCCGTGGCCGCGCGACGCCTGCACCTTCCGGCCACGGTCACCGTCCACGCGGCCATCGCTCCCGACCTTGGCACGGGTGCGAGCGGACCCTTCCCGACGGTCATCGACGGGCTGATCGCGGTGGTGACTGCGGCCGGGCAGGACGCGAGCGGCATACCTGCGGGGTCCAGGGTGGGCACCTGCGAAGCGGCGGCAGCGCACGGGCCGCAGGCGTGGGCGAATGCCCGAACCGCTCTGCGACTCACCGGGATTGGGGGGAACCTCGAGCCGACGAGGCTCCGCTACGAGGACTTGGGCGCGCTCGCCACCGTCGCCCAACACATGACCGAGAAGGCGGCGGCCTCCGACCCCGACGTCATGCGCATCGCCGCCCTGGCGGCGGACCATCCGTGGGTCGTCGGGACGATGCGGGCGCTCGCGACCCAGCCGAGCGTTCGGCAGGCGGCGGCGCTGCTGCATTTGCATCATTCGACGCTGCAGGAGCGGGAGGCCTTGGTGGAGCGCCACCTCGGTTGGTCTCCGCGGTCGGCGGCGGGCCGCCCGCGAGCCATCACCGCGCTGCTGCTCTGGCGCCTCTCCCAGCCGCTCGGGTGAGATCTCCCGGTATGCCGTGTGCGCGGCATACCAGGTCGGCACGGCATACCCGGGGCGGCGCATAGCGGGCGGGCACGGCATACCGGCTGATCCCACTGGGGACGCCACAACCCGGCCCGCGACCCCCTGTCTGGCGCGGGCCGGGTTGTGTCGGCACCTAGTGAGCGGTGGCGTAGGCGGTGGGTTCGACTCCGTTCAAGCCACCCGCGGGGGACGAGCCATCCGGCGGCGTGATGATCTGGTCAGCGTCCACCAACTGGCACGCCCCGACCGGACCGTCGGCGATGGCGGACTTGACCATCCACGTCTGGTTGTCGGGCCAGACCGATTCCAGCACGAGCGTCTGGCCGGGCTGGATCATGTTCTTGGGGAGGGTCATCGCGAAACCGGCGACTCCTGCGGACGCCTGGATCGAGGACGATCCGGAAACCTGCGGAAGCCCGCCGCTGTTAGCCTCCGTGAATCGGCCTGCGGCGCACTGCTTTCCGACGCCGGGGTAGGTCACGTCCGCCGTGATGCCCTTGGCTGCCAGAGCGTCCTTCAGAGCGTTCGCGTCCGCGAGCTGGTTGATCGTGATGGTGACGGAGCCCGAGGAATCCGACTCCACGGCATACGCGGGGGTGGCGCCGCCCGGAAGGACGAGGAGTGCCGCCGTCCCCGCTGCTGCCGCTGCGACGGCGGCCGACCAGCGGGCCGTTCGACTGGTCAGGCGGCGTGAGGGCGAGGTGGCGGCCTGGGTGGCGCGCTCGTCGACCACGGCGGTGAGCTGGCCGAGCAGGGCGGACTCGAAGGTGTCGAGGGGGCGTTCGTCGGTGTTGCGTTGGATGCTCATGGGGTGACCTCCACGGTGGTGAGCAAGGGGTGGGTGGTGATCTGGCGCCGGGCCCGGTGGAGCCGGACCCGCGCGGTACCTGGCTTCACCCCCAGCACCTGAGCGGCGTCGGCGACGCTGAGGCCATCGAGGGCCACGAGCTCGATGAGCGCTCGGTCGTCCTCGGGAAGGGTGGACAGGGCGGCATACAGGCGCCGCGACTCTTGCTCCGCGGTGATGCGGTCTTCGACGCGCGCCAACGAGTCGGGGTCGAGCAGTGCGCGGCCGGCAACCCGCGTGACCAGACGCAACTCGCGAGCCTGTTGGCGGTGTCGGTCAGCGACGACGTTGCGGGCCACGCCATAGAGCCAGGCGACCGGAGTTCCGCGGCTGGGTCGGTAGGTGTCGCTGGCCTCGATGACCGCCAAGAACACGTTGGCTGTCAGGTCGGCGGCCAGGTGCGGATCGTCGACGCGGCGGGCGATGAACCGTTGCACCGCTTCGACATTGTCGCGATAGAACGCCTCGAATGCGGTGGGGTCGCGCCCGATGCGGCGCAGGGGATGGTTGTCGTTCATGGACACTCTTCGCTCTCCCCGGCCGCGGCGTTACATCAGGCTAGGGCGTGTGGACGGATTCGGTGCCTAAAGTGGTCATGAGGCGAGGACCTCAGTCCGCCGCTGACCGGCATACGAAACCGTCCGTGTCCGACCCGGACCTCTCCGCGAGAGGAGGTGACTCCCGACGGCCATCCAGTTCAGTCCTGAGTTGCGCGAGGGCGTCCTCGCTGGCGAGATCACCGTGACCGTCCGGCTCTGGTCACGCAACCAGGTGAAGGTGGGAGGGCGGTACCCCGTTGGCGGCGGTCTCATCGAGGTCGACTCCATCGAGGAGTTGCCCTTTGCCGCGATCGACGATCTGGACGTGCGCCGCGCCGGTGAGGCCGACCGAGAAACGTTGCGGCAGCGCGCGGCTCACAGTGGACCCATCTCCGAAGACACGATGGTGCGGCGCCTAGAGTTCCACGCCGTCGACCCCACCTGACGGCACTCGGTATGCCGCCGCGGCGCCTCCCTCAGAACCTCGCAAGCCCCGGACCGGTCAGGTCTTCAGACTTGGGAGACCGCCCGCAGACGAGCATGAGGAGCTCCAGAGCCGGTCCACTCACCAGTAAGCCATCACCGTGCGCCCACCCGATGTCTTCGGCCGCGAGTCTGATTCCAGCCAACTTCTCTCGGGCACCCCCAAACCGAGTGCTTGTGGCCGCTTGGTACGTGATGGCTGTCTTGAGGTCTTCCGGCTGGTAGTCCCTGTGAAGGCCCAACGGGCGCCGTATGTCCTCTCCGTGCGCGATTTCCTCCACCAGGCGCGTGGCTAAGGGGGCCAAGAACCGGGGCGGGCCGGACGTTCGATTCCTGACCTGCTCGAGCAGGCTGATGAGTTCCTCAGGCTCCTTGGACCGATAGCGTTCCAAGCCGAACTCGTTCTGCCGGTCAAAGTTGAACCCGGCTCGCGCCATGCCTGTCAGGAACGAAGTCGGCGTGGTGGTGGCCGTGTCCAGCAGGTGCGCGACCACATCGCGAATCCGCCACCCCTGACACAAGGACTCAACACCCCAGTCGTCTGGGCTGAGCCTGTGAAGGTCTCGGATGAGAGCCGCCCGTTCTTGGTGCACAGAGTTCCAGATCACATCCATCAGTAGCCCTTCAGTCGCAACTACACATTGTGTAGTTGCGAAGATACTACAGAAACTGGAGTTAGGCTGGAGGGGTGGCAGGTCGACGCACATACGGGTCCTACGACGACGGCTGTGCAGCAGCGCACGCCCTCGACATCATCGGTGAGCGTTGGAGCATGAGCATCGTTCGTGAGCTGCTGCTGGGACCCAAACGGTTCGCAGCTCTCCAGCGCGACGTCGTTGGGATCGGGCCCACCATCCTCGCTCGCCGCTTGGACGGCTTGGCAAGCAAGGGTGTTTTGCGACGAACCAAGCAGGGTGGTGACGGCGTCGGGAAGTCCTACGAGCTGACCGAGTGGGGTTACCGACTGGAGCACGTCAACGCGGCCCTCGCCGAGTGGGGAGCCCAATCCATGACACTGCCACTCGATGCGGCGATGACGCCGGACACGATTGTCTTGGCCATGCGAGCGCACATCGACAAGACCGCCCGCGGTGCGAAGCCGCGAAGGGTCCTTCTGAAAGTTCGCGATGCTCGTGACGCTGAAGCCCCCGCAGTCAACTATCTGGCCTCCCAAACATCGCGGGGGCTCGAAATCCTCCGGCTGCAGCACGACGCGTCCCCGGATGTCGACGCGATCGTCGCGTGTTCCACGGAGGCCCTTAAGCGAGTGATCATCGCGGGAGGGGCATGGGACCGGGGGGACGCCGACGTCTGCATCTCCGGCGATCGCGCAGCTGTCGACGAACTCATCGAGGCGACCCGATTTCGCTGACCCGCGACTCGGTCGGCTCCTCGATCTCACTCACCGTGCGCTTCGATCAAAGTCCCCGGTCAGTACACCTAGGTGGGCTCGATCGCGTCCATGGCTTGGTTGAGCAGATCACCGAACGGCCGCTCCTGGTTTGTGGTGAGCCAGGTGGCCCACGCCGCGAGGAGGCACGAGAAGGCCGCGCCGACGATTGCGGCCGCGCGCGGGTCGGCCGGGTCCTGCCAACCGGTGCGGATGCGCGCCTTCTCGAGGACCAGTTCCTGCATCCGCGAGACCCGGTCGAGGTAACTGGCGTTGAGGGCCGGATGGTCCCGAACGATCTTCTCCATGGCGATGGTGGTGGCGCTGCGGGCTTCGCTTTCGAAGTAGTCGGCAACTTGGCCGAACATGTGACGCAGTGAGGTCCAGATGGGTTCGCCGGCCGGGCGGGCGGCCAGGTCCTCGGCGAGCTGCTCCCCGAGGACCTCGTACTTGCCCATGACGAGCTCTTCCTTCGAGGTGAAGTAGCGGAAGAACGTGCGCTTGGACATCCCGGCTGCCGCTGCGAGCTCATCGATGGTGGTCTCGTCGTACCCCTTGTCGACGAACATCTCCACGGCGAGCTGCGTCAGCTCGCCGCGGACGGCGCGGCGGGTGCGTTCCCGGACCGGAAGGGGATCCCGTTGCATGACAGCCACGCTATCACGTAGGGGCATGTTTGACACTGAGTGACAGATATGGCGTACAGTAACGATTGAGCCGATGGATGACACGGGCGCCCTGCCCCTCATCCGGCCGACCACGATTCAGAAGGAGCAACCTCATGTCCACCACCAAGCGCCGCGCACTGATCCTCATCTCATCCGCCCGTCAGCTGCCGCTGGCCAAGCCGGCGGAGGTCGCGTCGATCTCGACCGGGTTCTTCCTGGTCGAGATGGCCCAGGTGCTCAAGGAGTTCGAGGACGACTACCAGTTCACGTTCGCCACGCCCGACGGCGAGGCCCCGCAGCTCGACATCAACGGCATGGCCTTGTCGGTTCACTCGATCGAGAAGACCGGCGCCAAGTCCATCCCCATGCGGCTGGAACAGCGCCGCCGCTCGTTCGAGGTCGGCAGCTTCCGGGCTCGCCACCCCGAGTTGGTCGCCCGGCGCGAGCAGGAAGTCCGTCTGTTGGAGCGGCACCTCGGCCGCATCCCGGTGTCTGAGCTCCTGCCCAACAGCGAGCCGGAACTCGCCGACTACCGCCCCGAGCTGATCCGCCGCATCGACAAGCTGCCCGAGGTCACCTTCCACTCGCTGTTCGAACTCGTTGCGCGCCACCGCGATCCGGCGGACTCGTTCACCTTCGCCGACTTTGACTTCATCCACGCCCCTGGCGGTCATGCCCCGATGGTCGACTTCCGGGACAACCCGTGGCTGGGCGAAACCCTGCACCTCGCCCGGGAGAACGACGTCACCATCTCGCTGATCTGCCACGCCCCTATCGCGGTGACCTCCACCGGACAGCGTGTCGACGCAGAGGGGCGGCCTTTCGTGGTCAGCGACAACCCGTTCCTCGCCGCACCCATCTCGACCGTCCCCACCATCGGCGAACGTTTCGCCCTGCGGTTCCTCTATCCCCACGTCCCGGGAAAGGCCACCCGACTCACCTACTTCGTCGACGCGGCCATCAAGGAGGCCGGCTTCCCGCTCGCGACGTCGGTCAACATCGCCGCCCCGCTCCTGGCCTACGAGCCGTCCGTACGGCTGCTCACCGGCAACGGCCCGCAGGCCATCGACCAACAGGCCGCCAGACTGCGCACGCTTCTCACCAGCATCGGAGCATCCAGCGCGCCAGTGACAGGCCGCGCGCACGGGAATTAACGCTGTCGCAGTGCCTCGATAGGCTCGCCAGATGAGTGAAGAGGTCGCGCGCGGGAGCTTCGAGATCACGATGACCCCGGGGGAGGGGGTGCTTGACGGCACGGGCCGATTCGACTTCGTCAAGACGTGGAGTGGTGACCTCACGGCTGAAGGCGCGGGCGCGATGTTCGCTGCCGGTGACCCCGCTGCCGGCGCTGCGGGTTACGTCGCCATCGAGACGGTGCGCGGAACTCTTGCCGGTCGCGAGGGCAGCTTCGCTCTGCTGCAGCGAGGCCTGATGCTTGCCGACGGGATCAGCCTGGAGTACGTCGTGGCACCCGGGTCGGGCACGGGCGAGCTGGTGGGGATCACCGGAACGCTGGATCTGGACACCAGCAACGGGCATGCCTGGGAGCTCACCTTCCAGCTCCCGGACTGACCCGGCGACGTGAGAGCGGCTCGCTCCCAGGTCGAGGGCGAACCACGTCGGATCAGGTCGTCAGCCGAGCGGGGTCGGGTCCGAGCAGGCGATCCGCTGCAGCGGGAACGCCACTGAGCGGGCGAGGGTGGGCGCGCCGCCGGAGGTGTTCTGGGGCCTCACGTTCGCTGGAAGGACGCTGGCCGGGACGTAGCCGACGCACAGCCGAACGGTCTTCGGTGAGGACGGCAGGCTGACGGCCTTGTCGCCGTCCTGGTCAGAGAAGGGGACGAACGGCCGGGCCACGATCAGCGTCCCCTCTGCCGCCGCGTGCGGGGCCACCTCCACCACGCCGGTGGCGGGCGCCTGCACGTATTGCAGGTCTTGGCGGACCGGGAAGAAGATCAGCGCCAGCGCCACCCCGTCGCGGGAACCGTCAGGAACCGCGGAAACCGTCGGATGGGCCGGGTCTGAGGCGAGCGCGGGCGGGGCCGATGCAGCCCAGAGGGCCTCGCCGAGGGTGTTCTCGACGCGATAACTGATTCGCACCTGCGTGGCCTCAACGTCGATCTTGGCCACCACCCGGACGTCGGTGTTCGCCGCGTCCTTGGTGATGTCGACGGGGCTGGCCACGGCGCATCCCGACACAGGGGCCAGCAGCGCCGCCAGGACACCCCACCGTTGCCAGCGGGCACGTGAGCGTTTGATCACTGGTGCTCCTCCTGGGCCGGCCCATGCCCTGCCAGAACCCATTCGCGGGCTCGCGCAGCGGACGGTCTTGCTAGTCAGCCTAGTTCGCCTCGCGACCGCTCCCTCCGACGCGATGCCGTCCAACCTGTCGACTGACGATGGGGGTACTCGTGGTGCCTGGAACGACGAGGACTCCCGGCGCACGGCATACCCCTCTAACGTCGTGGAGGCGGCCACCCACGGGCCGGACCTACCGACGATCGCACCGCAAAGGACCACAGATGCACACTCGACTGCTCGGGCAGGGCCTCGAAGTCTCCGCCGTGGGCCTCGGCTGCATGGGCATGTCCCAGAGCTACGGCCCCAACCCCGGTGACCGGGACGACATGATCGGAGTGATCCGGTATGCCGTCGAAACGGCGGGGATCACGTTCTTCGACACGGCCGAGGTCTACGGGCCCTTTGTCAACGAGGAGCTCGTCGGGGACGCGCTGCGGCCGCTGCGCGATCGCGTCGTCATCGCCACGAAGTTCGGTTTCGACCTCGACGCTGACGGCGGCAACCATGGCTTGAACTCGCGGCCCGAGCGGATCCGTCAGGTCGCGGACGCGTCGCTGCAGCGGCTGGGCACGGAGGTCATCGACCTCTT
>Ga0208938_1001321_pt1 | contig 14635 bp, 16 predicted proteins | sample AD_UKC125_MetaG_FD_184434 | JGI IMG/M metagenome (GOLD analysis project Ga0208938, IMG submission 184434) | Active sludge microbial communities of municipal wastewater-treating anaerobic digesters from USA - AD_UKC125_MetaG (SPAdes) (version 2) | ecosystem: Engineered > Bioreactor > Anaerobic >...
CAGCACTTCTCCTACCCTCAGAGATGTTTAACCACTGCCCTCAGAGCATAGGACTTGTGGAGCATCCTATGGTGACTATATATTCCCATATAACGTAGCCCGATAGGGTTAATACCCCCTGGCTGAGGCTAATCAACTGAGCTTGTTAATCACAAGCTCCACCCTCTATAGGGTGGGGTAGTTGACTATAGTCTTAATGTTATAATTTTGCTTCCTCGATTAGTCCGTAGTTCCCATCCTTTCTTTTATATAACATACACATTTTTTCCGTATCAGCATTAAAAAACATAAAAGAATCATGTCCTAACATTTCCATTTGCAATATTGCTTCATCTTCAAACATTGGTTTCATTTCAAATACTTTTCTTTTTATAATTTTTCCTGCCATATTAACACTCCTTTTGTCTAAAATTTATTTTTAATATATGATACAAGCTTTAAATTGCCTTTATAACTGACTGAAAATTGATGAAAAACAGCAAGAAATTATAACATATAATAAAAAATATTTTTTAAAGGAGGTGTCAAATTGAGTCCAGATACAATAAAAGCAATAATGTTGAGTGTTCTTATATTAGGAATTACTATCTTTATCTTAAAATCTTTAATTAAAGCAGTTATTGTTACTATTGTAATAGTGTTATTGTTTAGAATTGGTTGGGTTTATAATTCAAGTGATTTAAAGGACAAGTTGCTATTGGATAAGCTTATCAATCCTGAAAAAATGGAAAGCATTTATTCGGAATATGATAGCTATGTTGATAAAAGAAAGGAAAATGAAGTTATTGATACTGAGAAAATAGATAATAAGATAAGAGAAGAAATGGATAAAAAAGTTAATGAGTATATAAATAAAAAAGCTAACGGTCTGGAGTGATTGAAATTGGCGAAGTTGATTTCTTTTTGGAATCGTGATATACTGTAGTCAATGAAGTATAATGATATTGACAATAAAATAATAATATGGACTATAAAACATATATTATAGATTATAAACATATAAACAATAGCATATTATAAAAAAGAATAGTAGAAAGCAGGTGAAAAATGGATTGAGAAAAAAAGTTTTATTGGCAGTTGGACATAGACAACTTGAAGAATACTTAGAAGCTCAACTAAATAAAGAATTTGAGTTTGTCGGTACTACTGTTTATAGAGAGGGGATACTTAGAGCAATTGGGCAAAAATCGCCTGATATTGTAGTAGTAAGAGAAACCCTTAATGGTACCGAAAACATAATGAGTATAGTTTATTCCATAAGAACGAATTATCCTGATGTAAGAATTGTATTTATTGCGGGAAATAGAGAATCAGGAGACGAACTTCTTGCTACATTAGTAAACTATGGAGTTTACGATATTTTAAATGGTTCAAATATACCAGCACAAAAAATAGTTTCACTCATCAGAAAGCCTAATACTTATAGTGATGTAAAGCATTTTCAACCTGTACCATTGTTAGATGAAGAGAGAAATAGGGTGTTGTTTGAAGCTCCTGAAGCCAAAAAAGAAGTAGAAGTAATAGAAATAATAAATGAAGGAAACAAAAATGAAGTAAAAGATGAAGAAACTAAAATTATTTATGAACCACCTAATGAAGAGATAGAAGATGATGATGAAGAAGAAAAATTAAAGTTTATAAATAAAATAAGACTTCCTAAAGTGGATATAGGTAGACAAAGAAAAAAAGAAACACAAACATTTACTGGTATAGGAAGTGTTGCTAGTGAAAGGATAATAACCTTTGTTGGAGGGAAAAGTGGAGTAGGAACAACATCAATAGCTATAAATACCGCTTTTTTACTGGCTAAAAAGGGATACAAAGTTATTTATGTAGAATTTAATGAAAAGTATCCTGCAGTTAGCTATTGGTATGAACTAGGGCTTACTTCTTATGGAATAGATAGTTGTATAGAAGCACTAAATGAAAGAAAGTTCGGAGAAATTAAGAAAGCCATAATCAGAACAAAAGATTTGAAGAAGACTCCTTCTTCTATGCAGAAAATTTATAAAGCTTTTCCAGATACTCTTGATTTTATGTTTTTCTCGAAAGAATACTTATCTGGTCTTAAAGAAGATTTAAAAAGAAGAAATTCGAAAGAACTCTTTTTACATCTAATGTATCAATTGGGATATGATTTTGTAATTATAGATGTTTCTTCTGATATGGAAAATGAAGCTACACAAAATGGGCTAATTTTCTCTAATAAGATTTTCTCAGTTATTACTCAAGATGTAAGTAGTGTTGGATATCATGTATTTAATATGAACATGTTAGAGAAAAAAGGCATTGATATAGCTTCTAAAAGCATTTATGTAGTAAATAGATATACTCCTAATTCTAATTTCTCATTAAAAGATATAGGGGGGTGGATAGAAACAGATAATCTATTAACCGTTCCTGCATATGATAAAGATTTTATTAATGCTAATCTAGAAGGATTACCAGTTGTGATATACAGCAAAAATCCAGAATTAGTAAACAGCATAGAAAAAATAGCTGTTGCTATTTTAACTTAAAAAACGAAACTCTACCTATTATAAATATGAGTAAACAAGGAGGTGTGTTTTGAAATCAGAAGTAATATTTGTTTCTGCCGAATTAGACAAAATTTCTTCAAAAGATTTAACATAAACAGCAACAGAAGTCGCCCACTTCTGTAAGTGGGTGATGAATGTTGCAAAATATATAAAAAATGCTAAAATTATTATAGCGAAAACCAAGCTAATTAGCCATGTAGATGGTATATATGGGGAAGGAACAGCCCTTTGAGCGTGGGGAATCTGGTAGCAAAAGCTACCTTGACCACGAAGCCACCCACCTCTATAGGTGGTGGTAGTTCACAAGCTAAGCCTAAGTACATTGTGTTGTAGAAGTAAAAGAACCTGAGGCAGAAAAAATTTTGATGCAATGTCTAAATAAATATAATAAATAGAATTAATAAATAAGGAGGTGCCTTTTTGAAGAAAAAAAGGATTATTGTTTTAGTTTTACAAATTGTTGTTATACTTATATCTGTTTTTCTAATAATGAATTATACAAACAGTTTAATAAAACCAACGGAAGTATTTGTTTACACAAGAGATATAGCTGATGTTTCTCAACCATTAAAAGCTAGTGATATAAAGAAAGTAAAAGTTCCAGCAAGTGCAGTATCAAAAGATTTTGCAAAAAATGAAAAAGATATCATTGGCAAACATGTTGATTCAAAGGTTAAAGCAGGTCAATATGTCTATAATAGCCATTTAATAAAATTAGAAGAAGTAGATGTTTTCCAAACAATGGACTTGTCTAAGTATAGAAAAGTTTCATTACCAATTTCTTATGTGGATGGATTTTCTGGAAACATCAAAAGAGGAGACAAAATTGATTTAGTTTATATTGGTGGAGGGCAAAAAGAAGCTAGCGAAGATGAAGGTATAAATTCCATGAATGGAGATTTTACTTATGCTAAAGTATTTATGCAAGATGTACTAGTGTATTCAGTTAATAGTGCAGACGGATATAAGTTTGTTGACCATTCAAATATAGCTCCAGGATATGGAGATAATGGTGAAGAAATAAATGTAGATGGGGACCCATCTTCGTTAGATATAATTACTCTTGCTGTAACATTAGAACAAGCTGAAGAGATAAGAGCCAGAATGAAAGCAGGGCAAATTGGTTTCTTAGGAAGATTTGATGATAGTAAAAGCTATAATAGTTCAGGATATGTTCTTGGAGATTACAATAAGATATTCTCTGGCCCAGGATTTGCAGAAACAGATAACCTAATGATAGAAGAAGATGACTTTGATTTGATAGAGATTAAAGATTTAGAAGAATCTAATGAAAAGGGCAATAACTAATCCAAAGTAGTAAGCATAGCAAGAATTTTTAACCTTTTGTGGTTAAAAAGATTCTTGCTTGCTTAATAAAAATGAGAATTTAAAAGATATAAAGAAAGAAGGTGAAAAATAGCAATTAATAATTGCTATGTGAGTATGAAGAAGAGAATATTAGTAGCGACTGGTCAAGATGTTATAAATTCAGCAATAAGAAAATTTCCCGATTATGATGTTGTTGGAGTAGTTGACTCTAGGGATGAGCTTAAAAAAAAGTGTGCTCAATATAATCCAGAAATATTATTAGTAGGAGAAAACTTATTTGGCTCTGAATCACTTGTAAAAATATTATTAGAAATAGCAAGAGAATTTCCTAACATTAGAATTGTTTACTTAACAGGGCATATTAACTTGAAGGATGAACAAAGAGTTAATTCATTAGCCCTTTTAATTATGGCAGGAGTGTACGATATTGTCCATAAAAAGAAAATGACAATTGATATGCTAAAGAAAGCATTAGATGTTCCTATGAAAGAAGAAGATGTTAGGTTTATACTAGAAGCCTCTAATAAAGCTTTATCAAATGAAAAAGGAGGCTCTGGAATAGAGTTTATAATTCCAGAAGAATATAAAGAAGATGATGAGAATATTAGAAATAATTTATTTGTAATTTCGTCTATTAAACCTGGGACAGGTAAGTCTTTCCTATCAGTGAATATTGCAACAGCAATTGCTCAATACGGTATAGATAGGCCTGATGGGAAAAGACCAATGGTAGGTTTAATTGAAGCAGATTTACAGAATCTGTCTTTAGGAACTTTACTCCAAATAGAAGATGATGATAAGAATCTAAAAACTGTAATGAACAAAATTAGTGAGGTTGTAACTCCTTCAGGTGAGTTTGTAGGGGATATAAAAAAAACTGAAGAAGTTAATGAATATATAAAGAGCTGCTTTATTCCATATTATAGAGTAAAAAATTTAAGAGCATTGGTAGGCTCTCAATTAACTCTTAAAGAATTAGAAGGAATAACCAACTACCATTATATTTATTTAGTTGATGCAATAGTAGATGAGTTTGATGTATTAATTGTAGATTCAAATTCATCATTAACTCATGTAACAACTTTTCCACTACTTCATATGGCTAAGAATTGTTATTATGTTTTAAACCTAGACTTTAATAATGTTAGAAATAATATAAGATACCGAGAAGTATTGAGAGAAATTGGCATACTTGATAAGGTAAGGTATGTACTAAATGAAGACATATCTAATGATGTAAAATCTGAATCAACTGGAACAGCTATAGAAGAATTAATGTTTACAGCAGACCATTTAGAAGACTCTGGATTTAAGTTAGAAGCAAGAGTTCCTGTAATACCTAAGACTGTATTTTTAAATAGATTATATGAAGGAACGCCAATTGTATTGGATGAAAAGAAGTCTACTGAACATATAAGGTATGAATTATTAAAAGTAGCTAATCAAATTTATCCAATTAAAAACTTTTCAGAAATAGAAGAAAGGCAAAATAAAACAGTTAAAAAGAAGAGGGGTTTTTTTGCCTAAAATATCGACTATAAATAACAAAAAGATACATCATAAGATATAGACAATATAAATTACAAATGATTATTTAGGAATAGTTAGGAGGGATGCTTATTGATTGAAAAAGATTTTAAAACATTTAGAAGAGATATATTAAAGGCAACATCCCAAAAAACTGATGGGATGTTGCTAAGTTACGATGATGCTATGGAAGAAGTAAGAGAATACTTACAGGAAAAAATGAGTGAGGAAAAAGCAGAAGAATTAAGGTACGAAAATGACGAAGGAGAAGTAATTAAGGACAAAGAGTACCTAAGACAAAAACAAAAACGAGTCAGAGAAATGATAAACGAATGTATAGGTATCAAGAATATTAGGGTTAAGGATTATGAAGGGGAAAAAATACACAAGTTTGTAGATGAAATGGTTGCAGAATTTGCTGGATACTCTATCCTTGAAGAAGCCTTTCAGGACCCTGGGGTATCAGACATTTATATAATAGATTGGGACACTATTTTTGTAGAAAAAAATGGTGTAAATGAGAGATATCCTTATACTTTTAGAAGCCCTAAACATTGTGAGAATGTTATAAAAAGATTTATAAGTGAAGATGAAAAAGAAATAAATCTTGGAGACTCAAAGATTGTAGACTTTGTTCTTTATCAAGATAGAGGAGCTGCAACATCACCTGCAGTTTCTCCAAGAGGTTATTCTCTAACAATAAGAAAACACTCTGAAGACCATATAACAAAAGAGCAGCTTGTTGAACAAAATGTATTGGATGAAAAAATAGCTGATTTGCTAGGGATGTTAATATTAGGAGAAACTAATATAGTATGTGCAGGGCTAACTGGTTCAGGAAAAACTACTACATTAAGAGCTTTAATTGACTACTATGTAACAAAAGCGAATAAAAGAATGCTTGTTTGCGAGGATACACAAGAGCTCTTCCCAAAGAATAAACATACTTTGGAGTTAGTTTCGGTAAAATCTGATGACCCGAGATTAGCTGTCCCATTAAGAAACTTGATATTTACAGCTTTAAGATTGAAGCCCAAATATATAATAGTTGGAGAAGTAAGAGGGTTAGAAGCTGAAGCAGCAGTAGAGGCTATGGAAACGGGACATAGTACTATGTTTACAATCCATGGTGGAAATCCTTGGAATGTTATAAACAGAATTGTAACTAAATACCTGATGGCCATGCCAACACTAGGAATTGATGTAGTTGAGAGAATTATAGGCTCTGGAATTGATTATATATTTATACAAGACCATATTCCTGGCATTGGAAGAAAAATTACCAGTTTAACTGAAGTAGGTTATGATTTTGATGCTAGAAGAGTAACTACTAAAACAATATTTAGATACGATTTTGAAAAGAAAGACTGGGTATGGGAAGGGAAATTAGCTGAAGATAAAATAGATAAGATGTTAAGAAGAGGAATTCCACTAGAAAAACTGGAGCCATGGAGAGAGAAGTAATAATAATACAACTAAATAAAATTGCTGTGTTATAGAAAGGAGGCAATTTGCTTGAAAAACGTACTTATATTTTATACTGTCAGCATGATAGGTTTAAGTATTTTGTATTATATAGAACCTATACGAAGAGAAAATCCCTTATCTAGAAGAAAGAAGCAGACAGTAAACATGCTTAGAGAAAATATCATAAAAGACAAATTAGACGAAATTTTAAAAGCAAGAGTTAAAGTAAGTAAAAGAAATAGTATGGAAGATAAGCTTGTTCAAGCTGGTTTTAATATGAGTTTTACAGAATTCGTTATGGTGTCAATACTGTCTGGAATTATTATGGGAATACTTTTCGGTACGATAATGACTAACCCACTTTTAGGAGTTATGTTTTTAATATTTGGTTCTTTGGCTCCTTATCAAGCAGTTATGTTTATAAGAAATAGAAGAATTACTTTACTAGAAAAACAAGCAGGAGTTTTTATGCAAATGGTAATTAAAAGATATGAAAATACGAGAGATATGCATAAAGCTTTACAAATGACAGCAAATGAATTTAAGGGCGAAGAACCTATTGGAACTGAAATAGATAAGACAGTTTTAGAGATAGAACTGGGAGTTCCAACCGTTGAAGCATTGGAAAACATGGCAAAAAGAACTAATAATCAATATTTAGAAAGATTTGCTGCTTATTATGAAGTAGCTGCTGAGGTAGGGACAGATGATTTAAGAAGAAACTTATTAACACAAGCTTATAATCAATATGAAGAAAATAGGCAATTAAAAAGAGAGTTAAGAAAAGAAATATCTGGACCAGTAATAGATGCATATATCATGATTGCATCAGTACCTTTATTTGCGTTATACCAGATAGCAATGAGTGAAGGATATGTTGGTTTTATGACTAAGACCACTACTGGAAGGATTGGAACAACGGCCATAATAGGAGCTTTAATATTAATTATTTGGTTTGTTAATGCAAAGATAGGGGCTCCTTTAGATTAATTATTATATACAGCTAATTAGTATTGGCTGTATAAAGAGCCATAGGAGGTGTTTTATTGAATACAATTTACCTAATAATTTTCATAATAAGTTTGTTTCTGTTTACAAGAAACATATTTATGATGATATTCTCTTTAGAAAATTATAGAATACACAAGAAAAGATTGAAGCAATTAAAGTTTAAAGAAAAAGATTTAGATAGTGATGAGATTGCAGAGCTAGTAGATAAGTTAACTAAACCAGTTGTTAAAAATGTGTTACCTAAATTTAAAATAAAAAATATCAATGAGATAGAAAAAGATTTAAGAATGGCCGAATGGGACCAAAAGATGACAGTTCACCAATTTATTGCTTTGCAATTAATAACAAGAGTATTAGGGGTATTGGTGTTTATTCTATTATTTAATGCTTCAAAATTTTTAGCTATTGTATGGGGAGCAGTATTATTCTTCTCAGTAAGCTTTTTAATGAAAAACTCGGCTAAAAATAGAAGAGATAGATTAATGATGCAATTCCCAGATTTTATTAGAATCACACAAGGTTACTTAAGTGCAGGGCTGCCTTTTGTTCAGGCTGTAGAAGAAAGCATTAGATTTGTCGGAGAAGACTGGCAACCAATATTACAAAGATTTGTTGTTGAAGCTGAATTAAGTGATATAAATACAGCATTAAATGGCATAAGAGAAGAAGTTGATGTATTTGAAGTTAAAGAATTTCTATCTTTAGTTAATCTTATCATAGAACAAGGTGGAGATGCTAAAGAAGGATTTGAGTCCCAAGCAGAAAAAATACAACAAATGCTATATGATTCAATGATGGCAAAAATTCAAAGAAGAAGAATTATGGGAACGCTTATTCAAGCACCATTGCTTTTATGTAATATAGCAGTTTTAGGATTACCTACGTTTGATGCAATGTTAAACTTTAAGGCCATGTAATTTTTTTCAAGACTCAAATATTGACTATAGTTATCTGATGCTTAAAAATTGCATATAGTTATTATATAAAATGATATTGCATATGATAATACAAGAAAATAGGAAAGGAGGAAAAACTATGAGAAAATTGCTAGATAGAGCTAAATATGTTGTTAGTGGTGAAGAAGGTGCTTCAAATGTTGAAATTATAGTTTGGATATCTGTTGTACTAGTATTAGCAACTACATTGTTCTTATTTAGAGATTCCATCAAGGGTTTTATCGAAAAGGCAATTAACAGAATAGACAGCTTCAAAGTTGAATAATCGAATAAAAACAGAACAGAAGATAGATAGCGAATGGATAGTTTACCACTGTCTATTCGCTATTTTTTGAATACAGCAGCAAATTGAAAAAGATAACAATATGTGATAAACTATAGTCAATGAAAGATAATATATAACATATAAAATATATGGAGGTGATTTTGTTTGGATTTTTTGCAGAGAACAATATATAAGCTTAAAAATAAAAAAGGTATCTCTACAATTGAAATTGTTATAGGAGTGTTGATATTTATAGTAGTTTTGTGTTTCATGATGGACCTTCTAATACTTATGTGGAAATTTAGTGTTATAGCACAAACAAATACTGAGGTAGCAAGGATAGCTGGAATACAGGGAGGAGTATTGAGTTCTCCGCCTCATGCATGGCCAGGTGGAAATAAGAACTATATTACTATTAGTGAATTAGATGCTATGTTAACTGATAAATTTGAATCAGCAGGAATTGCATCTAATGAGTGGGAAATTAGAATAGGAAATGGAGGAATAACTAAAAATGGAGCTAAACGCCCAGTTGGATTTGATTACAAAGAGACTTTTTCTGTAGAAATATCAGTTGACTATAGGTGGGATTTTATGAGCAATATACTGCCTGGAAATTTAAGACAGACGATTACATCAAAAAGGCCAGCGATGTCCGAGTGGAAATACAATTATGATGATTGGTTGGGTGAGTAATAATGAAGAATGTGTTTAAAAAAATATCCGATAAAAAAGGTGTTATAAGTATTATTTATATTATTCTTATATTTATTGCAACAATAGTAATATTAGGTTTTATTAGTATAACTAATAAAACCATGAGTATAAATGAAATCCAAGGTATTATGGACAATGCTGGTGTTATAGCTTTGAGAAGAAGTGTAAACGAGACTAAGTGGAGAGTTGAAGAGTTAGAAGTTAACGAATCAATGGCTAGAAATGAATTCATAAAAATAATACATGAGTACTTAAACGCTGGAGATGGCCAACTCCTTAAAAGTTACAATATAAATAGAAACGATGTAAGAATTTATCCTCCAAATCATCCAGGGTTATCAAAATTAGGTATACCTAGTGGTGAAAGAAACCAGTATTTTTTAGAAGCAACAATGACAGCTACTTATCATTCTGAAAGCTTAGTGGATACTGTAACATATCATGCTGTACCTTACTTTGACTTTTTAAACACAAATGATTATGCTACGGTAATGGTAAGTGGTACAGATGGAGATGGGAATGTAGAAATTATAGTAAGAACTGTAAGTAGGCTTGTTTTAAGATAATAAAATCACTTATATAAAACGAAAAGAGTTAGGCAAAATATGCAGTAGAAGGGAGGAAATAGAATCATCGCACTTATTCTGTAATAAATTATAGAATTATTGCGATTGGGTTCTGTGAAATCTTTTGATTGTGAAGGAACTAATAATTGATTTTAATTCAATATATGGGAATCAGTATGTATTAATAACATTATTTCTTTTATTGTTAATTGCTTCATATTTTGATATAAAACATATGAAAATACCAAACAAGCTAAATTTAACTTTTCTTATCATTAGATTATTATTATCTTTTGTTATCGGAATTGAATTAGGGAATTTATACGGCATGGTTGCTGGGTTTTTATTGGTCCTAATTCCTGCTATGATAAAAAACAAGCCAATGGGTGGAGATATAAAACTTATGGCTGTATTAGGTTTTTATCTGGGCGTTAAAAATATATTTGTATTATTAGCAGGAACTGTTGGATTCAGCATATTATATATAATTCCAAAATTAATAAAGCAAAAAGAAATAAAAGATTTCCCTTTAGCACCATTTGTTTTATTATCTTATGCATCAGTAGTAATAATTTCTGCTATTGTTTAGAATTAAAATAAGTTTTATTATAATTTAAAAGGCTTAGGTCTAACTAAATTGGACCTAAGCCTTTATTTTAATTAAAAACTTTTGTTGCAAATTCTTGTAGCATGTCAGCTGGAGCACTACCAGCTAATATCATTTGTACATACCCCTCTTTATCTATATAAAAATAAATTGGAACAAAAGAAATTTCATAAGTATCTAACACTGTATCAGTGTCTACATAATAATGGGGTATCTCGTTTACATCAAATTCATCCATAAATTCTTTTATGCTTTCTGCATCATCATTCAATCCAATAGGTATAATCTTAATGTCACTCATTTCGCTAAATTGCTTAACATCTTGTGTTGATTCTTGGCATACAGGGCACCATGTTCCCATGAATTCTACAATAATATTTTCTCCTTTGAAACTAACTATGCTTAACTTTTCTCCATCTATATTTGTAAATTCTATATTAGGAGCGGGCTGCCCAATTAGTTTATTTGCTAATAAAAGCATAGTTGCGTCATTACTATATAAGTTTTTTACCTCTTCTTCGCTGATACGAGCTTTTTCTCCAAAATTAAGTTCAATGTCTTCAGGATTTAAAACTTCTTCTTCATCGGTTGCTTCCTCTCCATCTTTGTTGTCAGTTTTTTCTTCATGAATTGTTTCATCACTTTCTACTACTTTATCATCATTGTTTGGATTGTCGATGTTAGAAGCTTCTTTATTATTGTTTACAAAAATTAAAGCTACTATTAGAACTGCAGTAAGCAAAACAACAATTAATCTAATTTTCGTTTCCTTGCTCATATACACACTCCTTTTTCGTTATATTGGATTTAATAAAAGTATAACATATTATATAGTCAATGACAAGTCGTAATATTGACAATATGTTGCAAAAATAAAGAGAATATGGTAGACTATAGTCAATGTTATGAGTTCTAGGATGATTAAAAAAATAAAGGAGAGAGGTGTTGGTGTTGAAATTGAACAAAAAAGTAATCATCCCAATAGCTATATTACTTTCTATTGTGATATTAATAGGGATATTTTCAATAATTAACAAGCCATCAAATGATAAACAAGTGGCCAATAAAACAGAAGAGGTGGTTGATGATGTAAATAACAAAGAAACAACAGCTGGTGAATCTGATAACACAACTTCTGAATTAGAACCATCCACCATACTAACTTTTGATAAGGATGGGGGAATTTTAAAGCTATACAATACTGATGGCGATTTACTAGATGAATTAGATTTAAAAATGCTAGATATAGGCGTTGTAGTACAAGTTGAAGACTTAAGTGAAGATTCAAAGGAAGAGTCAGCTGAAGAAAAAGATGAAGTTCTAGAAGAAAAGCATGTAGTTGTAAAAACTCTAGTAGGCGAAGATGCTGTGGCTGTAGAGATTAAAGGAGATAAGGTGATTATATATGATGAAAACAAAGAAAAAGTAAAAGAATTTAGTTTGAAAGAGTTATTAGAAAAAGAAGAAAAAATAGCTAATGAGGAAGGAGCTAAACCTAAAGAAAAAACTAATGTAAATAATTATAATTTAGCGAACAATAAGCTTCTTAATGCTCCAGCAGATACTACATTTACTAATTTTAGAACTATAAAAGATGAATTAGTTTTTAGAGATAATAAGAGAAATGCATTGATACTTGTTGATGTAGATGAAAACAAAATTGTTGCTAATTTAGTATTAAAAGGAGTTAACCTTGAAGGATTAAGTAGTGTATTTTTAGCAGATAACGACATTTACTTAACTTTCAATAACGATAAAAGAATAACAAGAATTCCTAAAAATAAAGGACTTAGTGGCAACATAAGTAAAGATGACATTACTAAATACGAGATAGATGCTGTTCCTAATTTTGTTTATGTAGAAAATGGAATGATTTATTATACTGCTGAAAATTTAATTGGAAGATATGATATGACACAAAATAAAAATAATTGCATAACTGAAATTGATGCAGGAGACAAAACTTTAGATATGTATGTTGAAGAAGATTTTATATATGTAATAAATGAGTTTGGTAAAGGTAATGAAAACTCTGTACTTATAAAAGTAAACAAAAAAGATTTTGTTGTAGAAGAAATAATGGAGTTAAAGGGCATATATTCTAAGTTTATTGGAATAAATGAAAATACAGCATATATAAGACAAAAAGATACTGTAAAAAGTGTAGATTTAGAGAGTATGAAACCAATATTAGCTTTTCCTCGTAAGGAAGGAGTACCAGTATTAGTTGACCAAGATATTGTCTATATACTAGAAAACAATGTTTTAAAAAGAGCCAAGATTGGCGAAACAATTGAACAAATTGATTCATTTAATGCTGAAGGATTCAATTTCATAATAAGATAAGCTCCATTTACATCTAGGAGCTTATTTTTTATAAAGAGTTTCCCTTTTACATACTATATATTACATAAAAGAAAGGAGGAGCTTGTATGAAGCATTATTTAGAAAGGTTAGAGGTAAAAGGTAAGAAAGGGGTTGCAATTTTTTCAGGATTATTTTTTAATGAGGATAATAAACTTGAGTTTAGATATTCAAATTTACCTATGTTTAAAAACAAAAGAATAATATTTGATAAAGAGCATGAAAGCTTGTTGATTATAGGTTTTGACAAAAAAGTATACATTAGATTATCACCAGAAAATGTACAAGCTTTGAATTTGTTTGAAAAAGAAATTAGAAACGAGCTTGTTTCTTTATACAAGGATATAACTACTGGAAAAGAACAGCTATTATGTCTTAATACTGGATATGATAAATATCCATACCTAATCACAACAGAAACCATACTTGAAAATGGTGAGTATTCGCCTAAGTATAGTATGGCATTAGAATATGCTTTTTCGGATAAAAATCTTAAAAACTACAACATAGGTATTTATCCAAACTTCAAAGACTATACAGATATGCAGATGAAGTTAGGAAGAGCAGTAGAAAATCTAAAACTTTCACCAAATTATTCTTATGGAGGAACTAAAGTTGTTAAAACAACTTTAAAGGAGATTTTGAAAGGAGTTGCATAATGTGAAAAAAGGAATTATTGCTGTTGACCAGGATTATGTTTTAGCTAAACTTACTGAAAAATGGCTAAAATATTACAACACTATTTTTAATGATAATTTAAAGCCAGAGGATATTAAAACTTGGGATATTACTAAATATGTAAAACCCGAAGCTAAAGAGTATATGCTTAATATATTGAATATTCATAAGTTTTATAGGGATTTAGAAGTTGTTGAAGATAGTAAAAGGGTTTTGAAAAATTTATCAATTAGCTAAATAGCAAGAATACCCCCACTTCTTTAGACTCTCGTAGACATACCATAAGGAGTGCGTAAGTGGGGGATGAATTGCCTATAAATATAAAGCTATTTTTGTATTATATATTATAAAAATAATACAGGAATAGCTTTTTCTATATTTTAAGGAGGTGAATATATGCAAAAATTACTAAGAACTCAGCAAGTTAAAATTAAAAAAGGACATAGGATGTATCCTTATTTCGATAGAATTTGTCTTGGTACTAAAAACTTATACAATGTAGGCAATTTCTATATTCGCCAATGCTTAACTGGTTTAAGTAAGGATACTAATCTTACACCCAATGAGAAGGATGCTATTAGTTTAATCAATAGCACCATTCCTAAACT
>Ga0208938_1001323_pt1 | contig 14625 bp, 19 predicted proteins | sample AD_UKC125_MetaG_FD_184434 | JGI IMG/M metagenome (GOLD analysis project Ga0208938, IMG submission 184434) | Active sludge microbial communities of municipal wastewater-treating anaerobic digesters from USA - AD_UKC125_MetaG (SPAdes) (version 2) | ecosystem: Engineered > Bioreactor > Anaerobic >...
GTAACTGTGAAATTTGGCGGGAATCTGGTATGTAAGAACAGATTACTGACTATTTGTACGTCTTGGGGTGTCATTGATTTGTCTCTATTGAGTGCTGTTGTGATTGACATACGGAATGCATCTTCGTATGGCTTAAACAAACTCTTTGGAAATGTGTACCAGTTTTGCAGTATATGATACCATTCTCTATACAACATATCGTTACGATAGTTGTCATAGAATGGTTCAAGTTCTTCTGAGTAAAACCTGAAATGTTTCTTGATTTGGTACATATGTTCTGAGTCCATTTGCAAACTGTATACAACTAAATGTGGCCCTCTGAACGCGTCCATGCCTAAGTCGCACATGAAACACAGCCCAGTATTCTTAAGTAGCACTGTTCTAGGTTTACCGGAATAATTTACATTCCATTCTACTCCGTATTTATTGATTTTCATCTGTATCGCTCCTCCTCACGTGATAGTACAGTCGGCAGTGCTACTCCGTAAACTCTTTGCTCAGTATATATACAGACTTTTTTATTATAATCATACATAACAATTTTGATAGGCTTGTCTTGTGCACGAGCTTCTGCGATGCTATACCACAGGTATTCGTGTTCTTTCTTGTAATTGTCATAATAATCTTTGTCTAACTCATATAAATCTGCTACGGTCCAAACATTAGGTAACCTGTTATATACATTGTCATTGACATACAAAAATGGATATCCTTTCGAATACTCCAAATACATATTAGGGTACAACATAGAGAATTGTTGGATATTCCCAAGCAGTTTAGCAACAGTTTGGGCATCTTCTTTTGAGCCTACAGCTGTAGTTAGCGACATACGCCAATACTTGTATGGTAATTTGAATGTTTTTCTGAAAAGTTGTTCTTCGTTCTCCTTAAATGCTTTCTTCGAAAATTTGAATCCGTTCTGTAACTTGTTATACCACTGTAATTCCTTAGGATGTCTGCAATAAGAAGTGAAGAACCATTGTTTTTCTAGTAGACTATATGTTTCTATTCGGTCAGTGCTTACACGCAAACAAGGTCTGGATATCTCAATGCAGGGTCCCCAAAATATGTTTACATAGTCAACTCCATAGAATATAAGCCCACCACCCTGTTTAAGATATACATAATTAGATGAACTCTCCTGTATAGTCCACTGTAATCCATACTGTTCTACTCGTTCCATATTATAATGATACCGTATTATCGTTTGGCAATATAGTCGGTATTGTTATTCCATAGATTGCTTTCTCGGTATACACAACAGGTGGTGTGTTTGGCCTAGACACTGTTATCTTGACAGGTTTGTGCTGTGCACGGGCTTCAACGATACTGTGCCATAGGTACTCACGGCGTTTCTTGTAAGATTCATAGGATTCCTTATTTATGCTGTACAGATTATTCACTGTCCACGTCTCAGGTAATTGTTTGTATGTATCACGATGTACGCACAAGAACGGATACTTGTCATTGAGAATATCTACGTACATATTGGGACTGTGTGTAGTCAATTGAACTCCATGGAATAGATCAGCAACTATTTCCGCATCTTCCAACGAACCTGTCGCAGTGGTAAGTGATATACGCCAATAGTCATCATAGCGGTTTTGCTTGAACGCTTTTTTAGAGAATGTAAATCCATCGTTCAAGGTGTGATACCAATGTATATAGCTGAACAAGCCAAATTGATAACATAGCGGTTCAAGTTCAGGTGCAATAAACCATTGACTTGTTGGAAGCACATACATGTTGTTTTCGTCATATTTTTCACGTAGATAAACGCTATCTACAAAAATATATGGCCCCCAAAGCAAGCTTATGTTTAGTCTACCACAAAACACAAGTCCACTGCACTGTTTTAGAAATACATATCTATCGTCAAATTGATTCGGTTTTTCTTTTACAGTCCATTGTAATCCATACTGCTGAATCTGTATCATATTATCTGGACCTTTCTTCATCTCGTGCTATTACAGTTGGCAGTGCTACTCCGTAAGTTACTCGTTCAGTATATATAACAGGTAGATTTGTTATATGTTCATAAGCAGTTATTTCTATAGGTTTATGCTGTGCACGCGATTCAGCTATATCATACCATAGCTGTTCGTATTGTTTCTTAAAAGATTCATAGAATTCTTTGTCTATGTTGTATAAATCATCTACAGTCCATTTTTGCGGTAATAGTTTATATGCTCTATCGTGAACCCACAAGAACGGATACTTGTATTTAAGAACACTCACGAACATCTTAGAATTAGGAGCAGAAAATTGAACTTCTTGGAATAACTTAGCAACGTCAAAGGCATCTTCACGTGAACCTATAGCAGTGGTAAACGACATACGCCAATATTCGCCTTCCTTATCTTGTTTGAACGCACTCTTAGAGAATGTAAATCCATTATGTAATGTATGGTACCAGTGTATAAGATTGGACATGCCAGATTGGTTACACAAAGGTTCAAGTTCAGGCGCGAAGAAACATTGTGCATTGGGTAAATTATATACGCCGTTTTCTTTGCAATTCTCACGCAAATACACTTTTTCTACGTAAATATACGGTCCCCAAAACAATTTAATATCTAAAAAGCCTCCAAATACGAGTGCATTTTGTTTAAGAAATACAGCACGCCCTCCGTACTCGAACGGTCTCTCCTTAACAGTCCAATGTAGTCCATACTGATCTATTCGTTCCATACTATAATAATACCGTATTATCTATATAAATCTTCTTCATACGGTGCTATAGTCGGTAGTGCTACTCCGTGGACTATTCGTTCAGTATACACAACAGGTTTTTTATAATCGTCATAAACAATTATTTTTGCAGGCTTATGCTGTGCACGTGCCTCGGCTATATTGTGCCATAGTTGTTCATGTTCTTTTTTAGTGTCTTCGTAGAATTGTTTGTCTATATTATACAAATCGTTTAAAGTCCATCTGTCAGGTAATTTCTTATACGTATCATTATTTACGTATAAGAAAGGGTATCTACCACCGATATAATTCACATATATTCTAGGATTTTGCGTAACAAATCTTACCCCATCAAATAAGTATGCAACTGTTTCTGCTTCCTCTTTTGAGCCTGTTGCATTAGTCAATGACATACGCCAATAATTATTATCTCTGTCAAATGCATATTTGAAAAACGTAAATTCGTTTTGCAATTTATGGTACCAATCCGTGTACTGCGATATTCCTAATTGATAAAATAGTGGTTCTAGCGCAGGTGTGAAAAACCATTGAGCTTGTGGTAGTGTATATATGCCTTTATCAACACAATCTTCACGTAAATAAGCATTTTCTGTGTAAATATATGGACCCCAAAATAATTTGATGTCTAAATAACCAGTGAATATAAGTCCACTGCCTTGTTTTAGAAATACACGAGATTTGTTATATTCGTTCGGTTTTTCTTTAATAGTCCATCGCAATCCGTATTCTTCTACTTGTACCATATTGTTATTGCCCTCGCTCTTCTTGTTCTTGATATGGCATGATAACTGGCAATATTATACCGTAAGGTGTTTTTTGTTCTGTGCATATGTAACGTGTGCCTATTACTATTGTATTCTCTTCACATTCACATATAGGTATGATGATTGATTGGTCTGCTTGTTTTGCTTGAGAGATGCTGTACCATAATTGTTCATGTTGTTCCTTGATTGTATCTTGAAAATCTTTGTCAAGCTTGTAAATGTCGTCTATTGTCCATATCTTTGGCAATCGCTTATATGTATCATTCTCTATAAAAAATGCCACCTCACCTGTATTAAGAAATGTAGCAAAACTAATCTGTGAAGAGGTGATGGGGTAAAACAAATCAAAAACATCGTCAAAGGAAATCTGTTTTTCTCTTAGCAAATCAGTCATCAGTACATACCAATTATCCGAGTTTAACTTGAACATATTCTTTTCATGAGGTTCATGTAGTATATGATACCAACGTACCCGCTTGGAATCGCACATGTCTTCTAACTCTGGAACAAAGAACCATTGGGTTTGTGCTAATTCATATTCTCTTTTTTTATAAGTATTATTTGTTACCACAAATGCACTAATATGATTTACAACTATGTAAGCTCCCCAGACTGGATGTATTGATAACTTGCCCAAAAATGTAAATCCATTGCCTTGTTTAAGTACAACCCTGTTTGGGTTTGACGCATCGACAGTCCATTGTAGACCGTACTTGTTGATTTTCACCTTTCTATCTCCTCTTCATATGGTAGCACATCCGGTAGTGCTATTCCATAAACCAGTTTTTCTGTATATACAACAGGTACTTGTGATTCAGGATCATACGCGTTAATTTTAACAGATTGCTTTGTTCGCCTTGCTTCAGCAATGTTGTACCAAAGCAGTTCGTGTTGCGTTTTCATGCTGCTGTAGTAATCCTTGTTAATATCAAGTAAATTCATCATAGTCCATTCCGTAGGTAACTTGTTGTACAGGTTGTCATTAACATACAAAGTGGGATGCCCCCACGAATATGCCACATACACTCTATAGTCAGATGACGTACACTTAATCAATTCGAGCATTCTACCAACGATATTAGCGTCTATTTCTGAACCGATAGCTTTGGCCAATGACACGTGCCAATATTTTCCGCCTCTGTTGCGTACAAATTTGTTTTTAGAAAACGCAAATCCTCTGTTAAAATAGTGATACCATTGTACATAATCAGTCTTAAAAAATTGTTTACAGACATCTTCGAATTTAGATGAAAAGAACCATTGTTCTTTGGGCAACTTGTACACATGTTTGTTTGCATCAACCATAGAATCTATATTAAGAAAAGGTCCCCAAAATGGATGTACATCTGGACGACCAAGAAATTTCAGACTACTACCTTGTTGCAATATCACTTGCTTGTTGTTAGTCACATTTGTTGGTACTTGGTATGCCCATCGCAATCTGTATTCTTCTATCTGTTCCATATATATATGATACCATACTGTGGTATAATTACAGTATGATAATCAAGATAACAAAAGGTCAAACGGAAGGGTTTGCACTAGTGCTAGGAAATAGTGAAACTCGTGAAAAAACACTCAAACAACGTAATATTATCGGTAGAGATGTCATGGAGAAGCTTGAGCAAGAACAAATAGACAATAAGTATGTTTTACGCTGGACTGCACTGCTACGAAGGCCTGACTTACTCAGAGATGACGGTGTAGCTCGCACTCAAGCTGGTCTTATATATGAACCAGATGAAGAAGCAGGGTTATTGGTTCTGTTCACAGATGCTTACGGCAATCTTGAGGATTCTGCTGGACATCTTGTTGATTATATAGATATATTGACAACTGCCAATATATGGTACCAAGAAATCCCCTACAGTAAACAAAAGTATCTTGTTGTATGCATTACTGCCCCTCTTAGTAAAGAATTATTTGGATTACAGGATATTGTTATTCCTAATATGCTATGGACAGATGAATATAAACTTCCACCATTATCAGCCGGTGTTATACATCAAGGATTTAATATTATTAAGAACAAAGTGGACTCCTTGTTTAGAGGAGTAGAAAAATGATAAACTACGAAGGCAGACGTGACATCTTGTATGATCCTAATAACAAATACGGATTTGTGCTATCCAGTGGCTTGTTCGATCTTGTTATTGACTACGCAATACAACGTTATTCTGATGTTCTTATTGATGCCAATGTTATAGAAAAATTCGAACAGGAACAAATAGACGATAAATTGTCTATTCGTTGGACTACAAAGGTTCATTATTATGAACCACAAGAAACTATAGAAGATAAGTATTACAAACGCTACCAAGCAGGGCTAATATACAAACCTGATTCATTATTGGTTATATACAGCGATTCCGATAGTATCCGGTATTGGGATATTGTTAGTTCCCAAGATGCTCCACCACTCAATATGAGCTTTTATCCCATGCTGTTCACTACAGCCGTAATGTGGAAACAACTTGGAATCAAAGGAAATTACAAAGTGGCATTTTTACCTAAAGACGGTGCCATAGAATTACTTAGACTACAGCCCATTGTTGTGCCACATATACTTTGGACAGATGAGTATGAACTACCTCCACTGTCTGTAGATGCTATTAACAAGACAATTAATGAAATTAAAGAAAGTATCACACCTCAACGTTCCCGCTGAGCATTTAGAAACACATGTTCTAACTTAGGAGTTCTAATACCATATTCATTTATTTCTTCTGTATAAAAAGCGTCTCTGTTATCATTATATTCTATTGGTATTTTCAGCGGCTTATGTTTGGCATATGCATCAGCTATATCATACCATAATTGTTCGTGTAATTTCTTTTGTTGTTCTAACTCGTCTTTCAGAACATCGACAATATCTTGTAAAGTCCATGTCTCCGGCAATTTACTATATAGATAGTAGTCTATAAGCAATAATGGGTTTCCATCTTTGGTAGTGACTGTAAGGTGCGGTGACAAATAACGCAACTGTTTTGTCCCCATATCGTCATCAATTGGAGTACTATACATATTGTATCTTTGTCCTCGCAAAATATTGTAGTACTGGTATAGAACAAGGTCTTTCTTATGGAATATAGCATTTACATGTTCTGGTTTGTACACAAGGGGTTCTAGCTGCTCGGAGTAGAACCTCGTAGGATATTTTAGGCGATAGTCGCCTTTATTTGTAATGATAGCAAAATCAAATAGACAGCTTCCGAATGCTAAATCATAGAATGGTTCTCCCACTAATTGCAAAGTTCCTAGGCGGAGTACTACATCACCATGGTCTTTGTATACTCGCCACTGTAAATTATAAGCGTCAATCTTTGTAGCGAACTCTTTCATCGTCACCTCGTAATATATTCACTATAACAGGATGCGGAATACCATACGCATCGTTTTTTTCTGTATAGACACGGTTATTATACTGAGTGAGTATTTTAACAGGCTTGTTGGTTGCTCGGCATTCTGCTATTTCATACCATAATTCATCTCTTTTGTTACTTAAGACGTCATCTTTGCATACATCGATTAAGTCCTGGACAGTCCAAGGGTTTGGTAGTTGTTTATAAATATCACCTTTGATATGTACAATAACGTCGTCTTCTCTAGTCCCATCGTGTACATAGGACAGAAAATCAACTACTACGTATTTGGTAAAAGAACCAAGTAATTTACCAGCAGCGCGTGTAGTTTCACTATCTTCAATCCATATCTTACGGGTATATGAATTGTCCCATGTGTCTAATGTAAAATCACTGAATATATATCCATTAGTTAGTGTTCTGTAAGCTTTGTTTAACACTTGCATATCTGGAATAATATCGAACACTGGTTCCAAATGTTCGGAGTAGAACCTCGCAGGATATGCCAAAGGATATTCTTTGTCTATCAATATTTGTAAATTGCGTACTCCATAGCCGAAAGGCAGGCTAATGGTTGGTTCGCCAAGCAATTGAAGCACACCGTTTCTCAATAATATACGATTATCTTCTGTAAGAAAAGCTTTCCACCTAAGATTATACGCGTCAAATGTCGAGATGAGCTGTAGATTCATCATACAATATGATACCATAATCACCGTACATAATCTTGCGTGAGGTACGTTCTTTTCTTTTCTAAGATAGTTGGTAACGCAATATTATACTTGTTGTTGGTTTCTAAATATAGAACAGGAGTAACCTCGTATCCAGCGACCAATCTAATTAGCTCATTGTTAGTACGTGCTTCTGCTATTTCGTGCCATAAAACTTCCATTATTTGTTTAGCACTATCTTGATACTCTTTGTCTAGTTTATATAAATCATGTATTGTCCAGTTTTCTGGTAATTGCTGATAATATTTATCTGTAACATACAAATTGGGACGATTTCTATAAAGTTCCACATGTATATAAGACCAGTGTGCGCCGTTGCGCAATATATTATAAACAACTTCACCTGGGGTCGGTGTTGTACCATCAGATTCGTGTTTCAGAACTGTTGATAGGGGCATACGCCAGTCTCCGTAGTCGAATTTGAACATGCTCTTGGGAAATATGTAACCTCTTTGTAGTATTTTGTACCATTCTATCTGTCTTCGTGCGGTAGTGTTATAATCAAACATCACATCTAATTCTTGTGCAAAGAAATGTTGGTGTTCTCTAAGAGTAAGAAACTTGTTTTTACAATACAGCCCATTAACATCTATATAGGGCCCAAAGAAGGGGTTTATGCGTAACAAACCCCAAAATACAAGTCCACTACCTTGTTTAAGGTAAACTGTGCCATCTAAGTCCTTAGGCTTCACTGTCCATGTTAAACCGTACTGTTCTATTTGTAGTTGCATCACAATATAATAATACCATAAAATAAGGTATAATAAATGTATGGAATTCAAAGAACTATACTTTAGAATAGGAGAAGTAGGAAAACCTATATATGGACATGGTTTATTGATTAACGTTGGTTATTTGCAAAAACTAATTCAATATTCCGACAATATTGTCGACGCCAACGTTATAGAGAAGCTGGAACAAGAACAAATTGATGATAAATACATACTGCGTTGGACTGCGAGTATTTATGCTTCCAGATTTACAGAAGAGAACATGTTTAGTCGTGTGCAATCTGGGCTGATATATGTCCCTAATGCGCTGCATAATACAGGTTTGTTGACATTATTTACAACTCATGGTGAGATTGGCTATAAACGTCAAGACAGGCTATCTGGTATTTGGACTTCTGCATATATTTGGTACAACGAAATTCCATACAGTAAACAACCACATATAGTCGTATTTACAGATTCTCCTGTAACACAAGCATTATTTGGCATACAGAGTGTTTATGTGCCGCGCATGCTCTGGACCAACGAGTATGAGTTACCTCCATTATCTGTCAGCACTATTAACAACGGAATCTCGATTCTCAAGTCGCGCGTAGAACAGTTGTTGCAACAATTAGGTAGAACGTTATAGTATGCCGCTCTACTATCTGCTCCTATCGGGTTGTACATAATTTGTAATACAATGGAGTTAGTTCTTTAGCATAAAATCTGAAAATATGTATTGTTAGCCATAACTACATGTTTGATTGCTAAATACGGTCCATCAAACAAATCAATGCTGGGATACCCGACCAAGTGTAGTCCATCGCTTTGTATACCTATTGTTACGAAATTCCCGTTACTTCCCAATCTATTCCGTATTTAACAATAGTTATCTTTTTCCTCAGAGTGTTGACTTTTGCAATATACTGTATTTTTGCGCGGCATTTGTTGTATTACTATATTGTATTTGGTTTGTTTCCAATGGTATACACGAAAATTATCCAAAAAGCCGTCTTTTTCACTAATTAACAGTTTAATCGATTTTTTCTCTGCTAAAGCTGTTGCTATTTCACGCCATGGTTGGTCATACAGATTATACATGTAGTTTAGTTGCGATTGTATTGGCGCGTACAAGTCTTGGACAGTCCATCGGTTTGGTAATTGTTTGTAAATGTCTTTGCATATTGTAAGTAATGTTTTATCCAAAGAATCTATGGACACAATATTAGGAATTGGAACAAATATTTCACTGAGTTCTAAAATCCTGTTACTAAGCTTACCCAATGATATAACAACATCATGTGGATTGATTCGTATAATTGTTTCTTTAGAGAACGTGTATGTATTGCGTAGTTCATAATACCACTCTTTCTGTTTACTCAGTTTTTCAGTCATCGTACAAAATTTGCCTAAATTATCAGAATATAATCGTAAAGGTGTCGCTAACATATGGTCTGGATTAACTCTATCTATTTCAACATAAGGGCCAAAACAAATATCTACGTGCAAGAGACCGGCCAAAGACAAAGATGGTAAAATACTGTTGATTATTCCAATTTCTACATTGTAGGACGATTCGTCATCATCAGGTATAAGTTTCGCAGTAGTAACCCATTTAACTCCGTATTTATGTATATTCATAATTGCGTACCCTCTTTATATCCAAGTTGGCGTTATCCATACTAATATAATACCACGTCATGGGGTATTATCATAGTGTGATAAGATACGAGCAGTTAAGAGGTGTATTTGTTGACCCTACTAATACGTACGGTGTTGCTATGCCGGGAGAATTACTAGACAAGTTGTTTGTGGCGGCTATACAGCACAATGAGAATAGACTTATTGATACTAATGTTATAGAGAAATTAGAGCGTAAACAAACTGATGATATGCTCATTGTCCGTTGGGCCGCAAAGTTACCGTATTATAGCTGTTCTACATTAGAAGAAGTTTATTTTAGGCGTTATCAGGCTGGGCTTATATACAAACCTAGCGATCAGTTATTGGTAATATATAGCGACGCAGATGCGATAAGTAATAGAGAATTTACCCATTCTCCAGATAGCCCGCCTATTAACCTTTTTTACTACCCAATGTTATTGACAACTACGGCGATGTGGAAACAACTCGGTATCAAAGGAAATTACACAGTCGCATTGTTATCTAAAGAGGGAGCAGTTAAGTTGTTGCAGCTAGAACCACTTATCGTACAACATGTACTTTGGACAGATGAATATGAGTTGTCACCACTGTCTGCAGATGCAATTAATAAGACAATTGTTGAAATCAAACAAGGGCTGTCTGCTGAACGAGAACGCTAACAGAAACCACAGCGTGGTATCATGTGAATATGAGGTATATTACTAAAGACAACAACATATATACAGTAATGCTCGACAGAGACGAATTTCTAAAACAGTTATCGATGTCCATTGTCTTGTCTCCTACAGTATTCGAGAAATACGAGCTGGAACAAATAGATGACAAACAAGTTATGCGATTTACAGCTAGAAAACATTTTAGAGATGGTAGCATACTGGATAGAGATGACCCATATATAAGATACCAAACAGGTTTTATCTATAAACCTAGTTTGCTAATACTCTATAGCGACATAGGAGAACTGACACAACAAACTATATCGCTGAACCCTATGCACGCTACAGCTGCCTATATATGGCAACAAATGTATTCTAAATTGCCTCGTAAACTACAAGTTGCTTGTTTGGGAAAGCAGGCAACAGCAGAATTATTAGAATTAAAACCTATTATTGTGCAGCATATATTATGGACAGATGAGTATGAGTTACCACCACTGTCTGTCAGTGCTATTAACAAAACATACGATTTTGTTAACCAAAACAAAGAGCAACCCCGTATGTTATAATACTAATAAGAGGTGATTGAGATGCGTATCAAAATTACGCTTCAAGGGATAGAGGGCAATATAATACTGCCAGTGCATTATAACCATGCTTTACAGGGATTTATTTACAATAATCTGAGCGAATCGCTCAGTAATAATTTACACGATAACGGCTTCAAGATTAATAAAAAGAACTTCAAGTTATTTACATTCTCAAATATACTACAGCGCGGGAAACGTCTTGCAGACAAATTAGAATTTGGAGAAACGGTGACTTTTTTCTTCAGTTCTCCAATTAAACAGATTGTAGAAGATATTGCAAATAATTTGACAAAGAAGGACCGTGGAGTGCTATGGAACAATTACGTTGTGTGTACTAGTATTAGACAATATAAAACCCCATATTTCCAGGACAAAGTGACTATTCATACACTATCGCCTATTACTATACATACGACATTTCTTGAAGAAGAAGACAGGGTTAACTACTACTACAAACCAACACAACGCAAATTTAATCAGCTGATAACAAAAAACGCTATTAACAAATATAATGCTTGGGCCCAAGCTACAGGCCATGATTTACTGCAATATGGTGAGCTTAAATTGGTTCCAAAACAGTACAACCCGAAGTTCGACACTAAGTATGTGTATTACAAAAATACGCTAGTTATGGGGTCTACAGGTATATTTGAACTGCAAGGGACGCCAAGACTAATCTGGATTACTTACGAAGCAGGCTTAGGAGACAAAAACTCACAAGGGTTTGGAATGTGGGAACCTGTGGTATCATAATAAGGAGGTGAATTATGGACGTATTGAGTGCAGAAAAGAAATATCTTTTGGAATTGGAACTTGAAAAAGCCATTAACCAAAATAAAGTACAAGAGGTATTCAAGCTAAAAGAACAAATAGACGGTATTACAACTGATAGCCAATGGCGTAAGTTATTGCAATTATATGACGTTGTATTACATTCGATAGCTGCGTCTAAAGCACCGGATCTAAGTCCTTTCACTGGTGACCCATTTGACAAGATAATCAGTAGTTCTTCTAGCTTGTTGGATATTCGCAAAGGTATAGAAGATATATTCGAGCAACCAGCACATGACGACCCAAACAACATACCTATTGTTTACAACTTTGAGGAACAGTTGATAGCGCCCAGATTACCTGTTGGCGCAACTATTAGGCATTACGAGCTAGAATATCTGTCTAACTTGATAAATGCAGCATATACACAGGTAACAAACAAAATACCAGACAATTTCTGCCAATTTTCTTTACCAGGGATGACTACCAAATTCGTAGTAAACAAAAAGATACTATTTGAGAATTATTTAGATATGTATTGGAAATCCGCTGAAAACAAGTTCTCCAAAGAATTTTTAGGACACAATGTAGACCAAATTGCACAAGTTCTTGCACGTTCTTTACCACCAATCAAACACAAAACAGTAGCTAGTGACCCAATAACTGCATCGCAGAAATTCAAAGTAGATGTACTAATTAATAGAATGAACGGATTTATTAAGAAGGACATGTCTAATAGTACATATTTACTAATGTGGGTTAATACTAGGCTTCAATATGAAGACAAGGATAATTTTATCAATAATTTGCCTGACAGAACATGGGTGTACATATTCTCTGCTATGTTAGCTGCTGGAGCGCAAAAAAGTGTTTGGGATGCTATTGATAACCAACAAGAACATACACCAAATGAACTCTCTCAGTTAAAGCCAATTGCAGATGCTGTATGGCAAAACCCCGCTATCGATTTGGTATCTGAGTACGCTGTTTTCGCCAGCTATATACAAGACTTAGTCAAGATAAGTGATAAATACAACCAAGTTAAGGTATACAGTGGTATACCTATAATGTTCGCAGACAAAATACCGGTCAAACTGAACATAACCGACACTACGAGATTACCATCTTTGTATACAAACGATAAAATCAGAGAAAGATGAACATGTTCTGGCTAGTTGTTAGCGCTGCATTAGCAGATAGTGTTAACCCTTGCGAAATTGGCATTCTTACAATGGCTTTACTATACATTATGTTTGCTTATGGCAAAGACAGGATTCAGAAGATTGGGTTTACATTCGCTGCTGGTATATTCGTGAGTTACTATACATATGGGGTTTTGATGTCATATTTGTTCGGCTATGTCAAGTATATACGTGTTATTGTCGGGATAGCTGCTATAGTATTAGCGTCAATACGCATGTACTACGCACTGCGCAACCAAGTAGTTAAAATGTCTCCTCCTCCATTGCGTCCGATAATAGCTAACCAACTACGCAAAAACAACGCCATACACGCATTCTTAGGAGGGTTGTTAGGTGGACTTGTGTTGATGCCTTGTAGCAGTGGGCCATATTATGTAATATTGGCGGCTATTCAAGCACATGACTTGCAAGCTTATTTATGGTTGCTGTTGTATAATGCCATTGTTATACTACCACTACTGGCAGTGACTGTCGTGACGTATTTCTTTGGTGATGTATTGCGCGACAACAAGTATATGCCCGTATTGGAATGGGCATCTTCGCTGATGCTGTTAGCATTGGGATTATATGTACTCACACAATTCTAAACCAATTAGTATAATTGACACAATTCGGCGTAACACAATAAAACTGTATATTATCTTTGTTTCTATTGTTGCGTTATTGGTAGGAATAGGCTGGCTAATAGGGTATTTTACAGGCGATACCGTAACTGCAGTATTGACAAGTGTAAGTTTAGGCATAGTCGCATTATGGCTAAACTATTGGTACTCTGACAAATTAGTACTGGTAATTGCTGGCAGCGACGTACCTGTCGATAGACAATTGCAGAATATTGTAGAGGAGCTGAGTATTGCAGCTTCTATCCCAACTCCCAAGATACGCATACGCGTTATAGATAATGATGGAGCTAATAGCTTCTCTGTTGGCAGAGACCCGCAGAACTCTACTATTGTGGTTACAACAGGACTCATCAAGATGTTGACTAGAGAAGAGTTATCTGGAGTAATTGCACACGAAATCGCACATATCAAAAACCGAGATACATTGGTAGCCACTATAGCAGCTAGTATTACGGTTGTATCTATGATTACGCCATATATTGCCAGTAGAATGCTATCTAACAACGATAGCAGTGATCATGTGCCAGGAGGGGTAATGTTGCTAATCTGTGGTATACCACTGCTAGTTTTGATACCCTTTACTATTCTGTTACTGTACTTTGCTGTTGGTCAACATAGGGAATATGTTGCTGATGCTATGAGTGCGCGACTAACTAGGCATCCTGATGCGTTAGCTAGTGCATTAGAAAAAATAGGGCATTTTCCTGCTAGTATGCCAGTTATAGATAGTCTCTGTATTGTTGGCGCGGCTCATCCGCCTATAGAAGAGAGAATTAAACGATTACGGAGTATGACTGCGTACTAAGCTCTATCTTATGGTAACGCCAATTAGATAG
>Ga0208938_1001324_pt1 | contig 14616 bp, 7 predicted proteins | sample AD_UKC125_MetaG_FD_184434 | JGI IMG/M metagenome (GOLD analysis project Ga0208938, IMG submission 184434) | Active sludge microbial communities of municipal wastewater-treating anaerobic digesters from USA - AD_UKC125_MetaG (SPAdes) (version 2) | ecosystem: Engineered > Bioreactor > Anaerobic >...
GATCGCCCGTGCCCTGGCGATGCGGCCCAAGGTCATGCTCTTCGACGAGCCGACCTCGGCTCTGGACCCCGAGATGGTCAACGAAGTCCTCGAGGTCATGACCGAACTCGCCCAGTCGGGGATGACGATGATCGTCATCACCCACGAGATGGGATTCGCACGGCGGGCGGCCAACCGGGTCGTCTTCATGGCCGACGGTCAGATCGTCGAGACCGGCACCCCCGACACCTTCTTCAGCAACCCCACCTCGCATCGAGCCCAGGACTTCCTGGGCAAGATCCTCAGCCATTGACCCGCCTACATCTCACCCAGGCACTCGCCCAACAGGAAGGAACCTCATGAAGTTCGGACGGATCAGCGTGATGGCGGTTGCCGCCACCGCAGCCCTAGGCCTGGCGGCCTGTGGCGGCGGGACGAGCGGTGCCAGCGGGGGCGGCAGCGGCTCGGTCAAGATCGGCATCAAGTTCGACCAACCGGGGCTGGGCCTCAAGGCCGGCGCCGACTACACCGGCATGGACGTCGACCTGGCTAAGTACATCGCCAAGGAACTCGGTTACGCGAGCACGGAATTCGTCGAGGCGGTGTCTGCTCAGCGCGAAACCCTCATCTCCACCGATCAGGTCAAGTACATCGTCGGCACCTACTCGATCACTGATGCTCGCAAGGAGAAGGTCTCCTTCGCCGGTCCCTACTTCATCGCCGGCCAGGACCTGCTCGTGCGCGCCGACGACACGACGATCACCGGTGTCGACTCACTCGCCGGCAAGAAGCTCTGCTCGGTCAAGGGCTCGACCTCGGCGACCAACGTGCAGAAGAAGGTCCCCGGCGTCAACCTGCAGGAATACAACACCTACACGCTCTGCGTCGACGCCCTCAAGGCGGGCAACGTCGACGCCCTGACCACCGACGACACGATCCTCGCCGGCTACGCCGCGCAGGAAGCCAACAAGGGCAAGCTCAAGGTCGTCGGCAAGACCTTCTCCACGGAGAACTACGGCGTCGGCCTCAAGAAGGGCGACGTGGAGTTCTGCAAGAAGGTCACCGAGGCCATCACCAAGTACATCTCCAGCGGCGAGTGGCAGAAGGCGGTCGACAAGAACCTCGGCCCGGCCGGCTACAAGCCCGGCGCCGGCAACCCGCCCACCCCGGCGGCCTGCTCCTGACCCAGCACCGCCCGCGAGGTATGCCGTCCGCCCACCCGGGCGGACGGCATACCTGCCCGTAGCAGTGGAAGGACGACCCCATGGGTGAACTGTTCTCCCAGTACAACGTGCTGGGAGCTTTCGGCATCACGATCGTGCTCACCGTCCTGTCGGCCCTGGGGGCCCTGGTCATCGGCACCGTCGTCGCGATCATGCGGGTCTCGCCCGTGGGCTTCCTCAACAAACTGGGAGCGCTCTACGTCAACCTGGTGCGCAACACCCCGCTCACCCTCATCATCGTCTTCTGCAACATCGGGTTCATCGTCAATCTCGGGATGTCGGTCTCGGACGATTTCGCGCGTAACAACCTGGTGTGGGCCACGATCGGTCTGGCGTTCTATCACGCCGCGTTCGTCTGCGAAGCGCTGCGCAGTGGGGTCAACACCGTGCCGGCGGGACAGGCCGAGGCGGCTCGCTCGATCGGGTTGACCTTTGGCCAGAGCTTGCGGGAAGTCCTTCTGCCGCAGGCCTTCCGGGGCGCGATCACGCCGCTGGGCAACACCCTCATCGCCCTGACGAAGAACACCACCGTCGCCACGGCCATCGGCGTCGCCGAGGTGGCCGGACTCATGAAGACCATGCAGGAGGACCGGCCCGACCTCATGGTCCCGATCTTCCTCGTCGTCGCCATCGGCTTCGTCATCCTCACCCTGCCCATCGGCCTGGTGACCACCCACCTGTCGCAGAAGCTGGCGGTGAAGCGATGAGCTCGGTTCTCTTCGACATCCCGGGCCCGAAGGCCCGCGCGCGGCACCGTCTCATCATGATCGTCAGCGTCGTGCTCACCCTGCTGGCTCTGGCCTGGGCGGTCTCCCGGTTCGCGGCGAAGGGGAATCTTGAGGCGGCCAAGTGGACTCCGTTCCTCACCGGCGACATCTGGATCAACTACCTCATCCCCGGTTTGATCAACACCCTCAAGGCGGCGGCCATCTCGGTGGTGCTCGCGGGCGCCTTCGGGTTGTTCTTCGGCATCGGGCGACTGTCCGACAATGCCGTGATCCGCTGGATCAGCACGGTCATCGTCGAGTTCTTCCGCTCGGTGCCCGTGCTCGTCATGATGGTCGCCGCCTTCGGCCTGTTCTCGTTCAACCGGGTCTTCGAGGCGTCGATCAACCCGCTCGCTGCCGTCATCACCGGCCTCACCCTCTACAACGGCTCCGTGGTGGCCGAGTTGCTGCGCTCCGGAGTCGGCGGCCTGCCCAGCGGCCAGTCCGAGGCAGGGCTGGCCATCGGGCTCACCCGCAGCCAGACGCTGCGATCGATCCTGCTCCCCCAGGCGATCACCGCCATGCTGCCGGCCCTGGTGAGCCAACTCGTCGTCATCCTCAAGGACACCGCGCTCGGGGCGATCATCACCTACCCCGAGTTGCTCACCACCTTCAGCCAGATCGGGTCCTACAAGTCCAACCCGGTGCCAGCCCTCATCGTCATCGCGCTGATCTTCATCGCGATCAACTATCTGCTCACGTCAGCGGCGGCCAAGATCGAGGCGCGGCTGCGCGACAAGGGTCGCGCCACGATCGCCAAGGGCACCATCGGGCCGCCCAACCGGGTCGACCTCGAGCCCGTCGAAGAGGCGCTGATCGCCGCCGACGAAAGCGTTCTCCACGAGAGGTATCGCACCCCCGACAAGTGAATCTCGGCCCGGCAGAACGGGCTTGGGACAAAGGAATTCCCTACCGAACGGTAGGGGACCTATGACCCACTTGCCGATTCCGCCAAAGCTGGCAGGCTCTTGCCTGACGCACGCCTCCCCACCGTCCGACAGTCCGTTTGAGAAGACAGGTCAGCCACGCATGAAGATCGTCGTCCTGGTCAAGTACGTGCCCGAGCCCACCGCGACCTGGAAGTTCGCGCCCGACCTCACGGTCGACCGCGCGGGCGTCGAGGGACGCCTTTCCGAGCTGGACGAGTATGCCGTCGAGCAAGCCACCCGGTTGGCCGAGTCCGGTGCGGCCGACGAGGTCGTCTTCCTCACCGTCGGCCCGGCCAAGGCGACCGAGGGTCTGCGCAAGGCCCTGGCCATCGGCGGCACCAGCGCCGTGCACGTCGTCGACGACGCGATCCACGGGTCCTGCGCCCTGGGCACCTCGCTGGTCCTGGCCAAGGCCCTGGAGAAGATCGGCTACGACCTGGTCCTCACCGGCATGGCGTCCACCGACGCTGAACTGTCGGTCGTGCCCTCGATGGTCGCCGACCGGCTCGGGGCCAACCAGGCGACCTTCGCCGGTGAGCTGTCGGTCGAAGGCAGCACCGTGTCGATCCGCCGCGACACCGACGTCGCCAGCGAGCGGGTCAGCGTGTCGCTGCCCGCCGTCGTGTCGGTGACCGACCAGACCGGCGAGGCCCGCTACCCCGCCTTCAAGGCGATCATGGGCGCCAAGAAGAAGCCCATCCAGACCATGTCGCTGGCCGACCTCGGTGTCGACGCAGCGCAGGTCGGCTGGTCCGGCGCGTCGAACAAGGTCGTCGACGTCTCCCCCACCCCGGCCCGCACGGCCGGCACGATCGTCAACGACGACGGCACCGGCGCGGCCCAGCTCGCCGACTTCCTGGCCGGTCGCGGCTTCATCTGATCCGTCCGGCGAGCGCTCGCCGATCCCCCCGCAGCTTGGCCGCCGCGCGCGGCATACCGAAGAAGGAGACCCACCGTGTCGGAAGTCCTCGTTCTCGCCGAGACCACCGCGGCCGGCGTCCGCAAGCCCACCCTCGAACTCCTTACCGCAGCCCGCGCGCTCGGCGAGCCGGCCGCTGTCGTCTTCGGCGACGCGTCCGACCAGGTCGTCGCGCAACTGGCGGAATACGGCGCGACTAAGGTGTATATCGTCAGCGCCCCGGAGATGCAGGAGTTCCTCTCGCTGCCCAAGGCCGAGGCCGTCGTCCAGATTGCCCAGGCAAGCAACCCGGTCGCGATCCTCGTGACCAGCGGCCCCGAGGGTAAGGACGTCGCCGCTCGGGTCGCGGTCCGGCTCAACGCCGGCATCATTCCCGACGCCACCAAGGTGAGCGTCGACGGCGACACGGTATCGGCCGTCCAGACCGTCTTCGCGGGTCGGTTCCAGGCCACCAGCCAGGTCCTGCGCGGCCCGGCCGTCGTCACGATGCGCCCCAACGCCACATCTGCCGAAGCCGCTCCGGCCAGCGCCGGCGTCGAGTCCGTCGACGTGAGCGTCAGCGACGGCGCCAAGGGTGCCAAGGTCGACTCCCGGGAGCCCAAGGTCTCGACCGGACGTCCCGAACTCACCGACGCGGCCATGGTCGTGGCCGGTGGCCGTGGCGTCGGATCGGAAGAGGGCTTCGGGGTCATCGAGAAGACCGCCGACGCCCTCGGCGCAGCCGTCGGTGCCTCCCGCACGGTGACCGACCAGCACTGGGCCCCCCACGAGCTGCAGGTCGGCCAGACCGGCAAGACGGTCGCCCCGTCGCTCTACCTCGCTGCCGGCATCTCCGGTGCCATCCAGCACCGCGCCGGGATGCAGAGCAGCAAGACCATCGTCGTGGTCAACAAGGACGCCAAGGCTCCGTTGTTCCAGATCGCCGACTTCGGTGTCGTCGGCGACTTGCACACCGTGTTGCCGGCCCTCGTCGACGAGGTGGCCAAGCGCAAGGGCTGACCGTCCCGAGCAGTGACCACTGACGTCGCTGCGCCTGCCGACGACCTGGCGACCTGGCGACCTGCACGGCATACAGCACGAAGGAGACTCATCGATGATGGCGGTCCGGTTCATCCTCGGCCTGTTGCTCACCCTGGTGTGCCTGGGTATCGCCGGACGCCGCCTGATGTTCCTCGTCCGGCTGGGCCGCACCGCCCAGCCGCTGCAGGGTGACCGCCGTCCCGAAACCGGGGCGGCGGTCAAGGCTGAACTCCTGGAAGTCGCCGGCCAGCGCAAGCTGCTCAAGTGGACCGTGCCGGGAGTCGCGCATTTCGCGGTCTTCTGGGGCTTCATGGTGCTGTTGTTCACCGTGCTCGAGGCCTTCGGCGGGCTGGTCAACTCACGCTTCCAGATCCCATTCCTCGGCAACTGGGCATGGTTCGGCTTCGTCGAGGACCTGTTCGCCATGCTGTGCGTGGCAGCCATCGCCGCCTTCGTCGCGATCCGGATCAAGGAGGCCCCCGCCGGACTCGGTCGGCGCAGCCGGTTCTTCGGCTCGCACCTGGGGCCGGCGTGGTTCGTGCTCTTCATGATCTTCAACGTCGTCTGGACGTTGCTGGCCTACCGCGGCGCATCGATCAACGCCCAGCGGGTCAACGAACTGGCCGGCACCCCCGATGCGCCGCTGAAGTTCCTCCAGGGGGCCTTCGCGTCGCAGTGGTTCGCCGCGCTGTTCCACCCGCTCGGCGAGTCGGCCAACGAGATCCTCGAGACGGTGCTGCTGCTGTTCTCCCTCGCCGTGCTGCTCGGCTTCACCATCTTCGTCACCTACAGCAAGCACCTGCACATCTTCCTGTCGATCCCCAACGTCGCCTACGCCCGTCGGCCCCGCGCCCTGGGAGCGTTGCAGCCGGTCTACTCCGGTGGCAAGAAGGTCGACTTCGAGGACCCCGGCGACGACGACCTCATGGGCGTCGGCAAGATCGAGGACTTCACCTGGAAGGGCCTGCTCGACTTCGGCACCTGCACCGAGTGTGGCCGCTGCCAGAGTCAATGCCCGGCCTGGAACACCGACAAGCCGCTCTCGCCCAAGGTCCTCATGATGACCCTGCGCGACCATGCCCTGGCCAAGGCTCCCTATCTGCTGGCCACCCAGCAGGCGCCCGAGGGGACCGAGCCCACCGGCATTCCGGAGGCTGCTGCCGCTGAGGCCGAGAAGCCGCTGGTCGGCCCGATGGGCGACGAGACCGCGCGGGTGGACGCACATGGGGTGTCGGGCGAGGGCGTCGTGCCGTTCGACATGTTGTGGTCCTGCACCACCTGCGGCGCCTGCGTCGAGCAGTGCCCGGTCGACATCGAGCACGTCGACCACATCGTCGACATGCGCCGCTACCAGGTGCTCATGGAGTCGGCCTTCCCCGAGGAGGCCGGCATCATGCTGCGCAACCTCGAGCACGCCGGTGACCCGTGGGGCCTGGGCGCATCGATGCGCCTGGAGTGGGCCGAGCCGCTGGACTTCGAGGTGCGGGTCTTCGGCGCAGCGGGTGAGGACAAGATCCCGGATGACGTCGAATACCTCTACTGGGTCGGCTGCGCAGGTGCCCTCGACGACACCGCCAAGCGCACCGCTCGGGCCGTCGCGACCCTGCTCCACGAGGCAGGGGTGGAGTTCATGGTGCTCGGCGAGGGTGAGACCTGCACGGGCGACCCGGCTCGCCGGATGGGGCACGAGTTCCTGTTCCAGATGCTCGCGATGCAGAACGTCGAGACCCTCAACGAGGTCGGCGCCAAGCGGATCGTCGTCACCTGCGCGCACTGCTACAACACGCTGGCCAACGAATATCCGCAGGTCGGTGGCCACTACGAGGTGGTCCACCACACGACCCTGCTCGCTCGCCTGGTCGCCGAGAAGCGCCTCACCCCGGTGGCTCGAGTCGACGCGTCGGTGACCTACCACGACCCGTGCTACCTCGGTCGGCACAACCGGATCTTCGCCGCCCCCCGCGAGGTGCTCGGCGCGGTGCCCGGAGCCACCCTCACCGAGATGCCCCGCACCCGCGAGCGCTCGTTCTGCTGCGGCGCCGGCGGCGCCCGGATGTGGATGGACGAGACCCTCGGCACCCGGATCAACCAGAACCGCGCCGACGAGGCCATCGACACCTCGGCCTCGCTCGTCACTGCGGCCTGCCCGTTCTGCATCACCATGCTCAGCGACGGCGTCGCCCAGCGTCAGCAGGAAGGCCGCGCGGTCGGCGTCGAGGTCACCGACGTCGCCGAGGTGCTGCTGCGTTCGGTCCGCCCCGACCTGCTCGACGCGGCAGCATCCCTGCCCGACTGATCCTCCTGTCACCAAAGAAGCGCACGACCGAAGAACCCAATCTGCACCACCGTTAGCTGAACCGCCTGATCCCGTTTCTCCCAGCGCAAGGACGACACGATGAGCGAGACCACCGAGACCTTCAGCCACGTCGGCGGTGCCGGACTGGACCTGGAAAGCCTCAACCTCATGCTCGAAGCCCTCGGCGACTTCGTCGATGCGGCGATGTCCCCCGAGCTGCAACTGGACCTCGACCACGAGGACCGTTGCCCGGAGGACATCGTCCGGGCCATGTCCGACCCCGAGCAGCTCGGCGTGCAGCTCGTCTTCGTCCCAGAGGCTTATGATGGGATGGACGGCGGGGCGTTCGACGCCTATCGGGTGTGCGAGGTCATGGCCCGCAAAGACATCGGTCTGGCGACCGCCGTCTTTGCGACCTTCCTCGGCTCGGACCCGATCGTCGTCGGAGCTACAGAAGAGCAGAAGCAGCTCTGGCTCGGCGCCATCGCCCGCGAGGGTGTCGTCTTCGCCTATGGCGCCACGGAGCCCGAGGCGGGCTCTGACCTGGGAGCGCTGGAGACCACGGCCACTCCGGTGCAGGGTGACGACGGCCAGACCGTCGAATACATCATCAACGGCAAGAAGCAGTGGATCTCCAACGGCACCATCGCCGACTACACGACGATCCTGGCCAAGACCGAGGCGGGTCCGTCGTGGTTCGTCGTCGAGAAGGGCGCCGAAGGATTCAGCTCCGCTCCGCCCGAGGACAAGCACGGCCTGCGGTTGTCCAACACCGCGGCCCTTTTCCTCGACGACGTGCGCATCCCGGCTGCCAACCTCATCGGTGGTGTCGAGGGACGCGGTCTGGTCCAGGCCCAGCAGGTCTTCGGTTACACCCGCCTGATGGTCGCGGCGTTCGGTCTCGGTGGCGGCTGGGAGGCCCTCGACCGGGCCATCCAGTACTCTATGAACCGGGTCCAGGGTGGCAGCCTGTTGTGCGAGAAGCAGGGCTACACGCACAAGCTCATCGTTCCGCACGCCGTGCGGCTCGAGGCGTCCCGCGCCTTCATCGAGGACACCGCCGACAAGATCGACCGGGGCCTGGGCCTCAACGGCGCGATGAACACCGAGGGCGCGATCGCCAAGTACCTCGCGACCGAGGCCGGCAACGCCGCCGCCGACGCCGCCATCCAGGCCCACGGTGGCTACGGCTACACCCGCCCGTATGTCGTCGAGAAGGTCAAGCGCGACGTGCGGATCACGACGATCTACGAAGGCACCTCCGAGATCATGGAGATGACCATCGCCCGTGACCGTTGGCAGCAGCACCTCAAGACCCAGGGCGGCTACTACCGCGACAAGGGAGCGGCGCTGCGCCGGTTGCACGCCCAGCACCCGCGGGTCGGTGCCGACGTCGCCGGCCTCGCGTGCGAGGCCCTGGCTGTGGTCCTCGAGGCGTGCCGGACCGGGCGCCTGACCCGCAACCAGCACATCCTCTTCCGTCTCGGTGAACTCATCGCCTTCTGCGAGGGTGCCGAGGTCTTCGCCCAGCGCGCGGCCGCCGCCCAGACCGACTCGGCCCACGAGAAGAGCCTGCACCGCTTCGACGCCGACACCTTCGCCGCGATGTCCCGGGTCTACGCCCGGGAGGCCGCCGCGCGGGTGGCCCTCGACGGCTCGCGTTGGGTTGCCGGTGCCGCCGACCCGGGCAGCCCCGCCGTGGCGGCTGTCGCCAACATCCCGACGGCCGCGATCCAGGCGGCCCAGGCCGGGCTGGTCACCGACATGGACTACGTCGCCGACGCACTCTATGACCGGCGCGGCTGACCCCTCCCTGCTCACCACGTGACGACCGGGGGAGCGGCGCCCAGCGTCGCTCCCCCGACACCCCGGAGCCTGCCGCCGACGTCGGGCGCCGGGGACGGCATACCTGCAGTGTTTTCGACGTTTCTCGCCTCTCGCTCGACGTGACGCACGACCGGATCCACCGGAAGGACCCACCATGACCGACGTCCACCCTGTTGCCGTAGTCGGACTCGCCGCCATCATGCCGATGGCCCCCGACGGTGACGCCTTCTGGGCCAATATCACCGGCGGTCGATACTGCATCACCGAGGTGACGCCCGACCGGTGGGACTCGGCGATGTACTACTCCCCCGACCACAGTGCGCGGGACAAGACCTACTCGATCATCGGCGGGTGGGTCCGCGAGTTCGAGTGGGACCCGATCCGGTGGCGCCTACCGATCCCCCCGACGGTGGCTGCCCAGATGGACGAGGGCCAGCGCTGGGCGCTCTCGGCCGCTCGGCGCGCGCTCATGGACGCGGGCTGGCCCAACTGGTCGATCGACAGTGACCGGGTCGCGGTCATCCTCGGTAACGCCATCGGCGGCGAGAAGCACTACAAGTCCTCGATGCGCATCCAGCTGCCCGAGGCGCTTAAGCGGCTGGCCGAGTCGGCGACCTTGCGCAGCCTTTCCCCCGAGGCGCAACACGCGATCATCGAAGAGACCCGCGCGGGCTACCTGGACAACATGTTCGAGATCACCGAGGACACCATGCCCGGTGAGCTGTCCAACGTCATCGCCGGCCGGGTCGCCAACGTCCTCAACCTGCGTGGCCCCAACTACACGACCGATGCCGCGTGCGCGTCGGGGCTGGCCGCGCTCAACTCCGCGATCCTCGGGCTCAACGACCACCAGTACGACGCCGTCATCACCGGTGGCATCGACCGCAACATGGGTGTCGACGCCTTCGTGAAGTTCTGCAAGATCGGTGCACTCTCGGCCAGCGGCACCCGGCCGTTCGACGCCGGGGCAGACGGCTTCGTCATGGGTGAGGGTGCGGCGCTGTTCGTGCTCAAGCGGCTCGAGGACGCCGAGCGTGACGGCGACAAGATCTACTCGGTCATCCTCTCGGTCGGCGGCTCGTCCGACGGCAAGGGCAAGGGCATCACCGCACCCAACCCGGTCGGGCAGAAACTGGCCGTCGCCCGGGCCTGGGAGCGGGCCGGGCTCGACCCCGCGACCGCCAGCGCCATCGAGGCCCACGGCACGTCGACGAGCGTCGGCGACGCCACCGAGTTGGAGAGCCTCACCGCGATCTTCGGGGCTGCCGGCGCCAAGCCGCGCTCGATCGCCCTCGGGTCGGTGAAATCCAACATCGGCCACCTCAAGGCCTCGGCCGGCACGGCCGGACTGTTCAAGATGGTCAAGTCGCTGCACGAGAAGGTCCTTGCGCCCTCGCTCAACTTCGTCAACCCCAACCCCAACGTCGACTGGGACACCTCGCCCTGCGCGGTCAACACGACGCTGCGCCCCTGGGAGACCCCCGCAGCGGGCATTCGCCGTGGTGGCGTGAGCGCCTTCGGGTTCGGCGGCACGAACTTCCACGTCGTCGTCGAGGAGCACGTCCCAGGTCGGCACAAGCCGCGCCCCAAGGTGCATGCCGCCGCCGACGTTCCCGGCGCGAGCGGCGCAGGTGCCGGCGCGGCAGGTGCCAGATCGAGCGCATCGGCGCCGGTCACGGCATACGTCGAGGCACCCCGCAAGACCCCGCTGCGCGGAGCGCTCGTCCTCGGTGGCCGCGACGAGGCCGACCTGCTGGCCCAGGTGCAGACCCACCTCGCCGCCGCGAAGGCCGGCTCGGCTCCTGCCCCGGCCGCCCCGGACCCGGCCCTGGCCAACGCCGCCGTGCGCGTGGCGGTCGACTACGGCGACGCCGCCGAGTTGGCCGGCAAGCTCGACAAACTCGCCAAGGGCCTGGCCAGCGGCAACCCCGCGATCTTCAAGATGCTCCGGCAGCAGGGTGTCTTCCTCGGCCGCGGCCCGGCTCCCAAGCTGGCCTTCCTCTACACCGGTCAGGGGTCGCAGTACGTCAACATGCTGCGTGAGCTGCACACCAGCGAACCGATCGTCCACGCGACCTTCGACGAGGCCGACCGGGTGATGACTCCCCTGCTCGGTCGCCCGCTGACGTCGTTCATCTACGTCGACGGCAACGACGAGGCCGCCGTCAAGGCAGCCAACAAGCAGCTCATGCAAACCGAGATCACCCAACCCGCGGTGCTCGCCACGGACCTGTCGCTGACCCGACTGCTCGCGGCGTACGGCATCAAGCCCGACATGGTCATGGGGCACAGCCTCGGCGAATACGGCGCCCTCGTGGCGGCGGGCTCACTGACGCTCGACTCCGCCATGGAGGCCGTGAGCGCGCGAGGCCGTGAGATGGCCAGTATCTCCGTCGAGGACAACGGAGCGATGGCCGCCGTCTTCGGGCCCCTGGCAGAGATCGAGAAGGTCGTCTCGGCAGCCGAGGGCTATGTCGTCATCGCCAACATCAACTCCTACTCCCAGGCCGTCGTCGGCGGCGCCACGCAGGCGGTGGAGAAGGTCGTCGAGACGTTCCTGTCGATGGGCATGAACGCCGTCCGGATCCCGGTCAGCCACGCCTTCCACACGTCGATCGTCGCGGAGGCGTCGGTGCCGTTCGGCAACGCGCTGCGCCGTCTGGACATGCGCCCGCCCGTCCTGCCGATCATCGCCAACGTCACCGGGGAGTTCTACCCGGCCGACGCGACGACCGAGACGATGCTCGACTTCGCCGGCAAGCAGATCGCCTCGCCGGTCCAGTTCGTCAAGGGCCTGCAGACCCTGTATGCCGCCGGCGCTCGGGTGTTCGTCGAGGTCGGCCCGAAGAAGGCACTGCACGGATTCGTCGAGGACGTCCTCGGCGCCAGGCACGACGACGTGATGGCCCTGTTCACCAACCACCCCAAGCTCGGAGATACCGTGGCCGTCAACCAGGCCCTGTGCGGCTTGTATGCCGCAGGGCACGGATTCGCCCCAGTCCACGTCCCCGTCGCGGCTCCTGCTGCAGCTCCGGTTGCTTCGGTCGCTGCTGCCGCGGCTCCGGTCGCGCCGGCCGCGGCTGCCCCCCGTGCGTCGAGCGGGACCTCCGACGAGGTCATCACCGAACTCGGCAAGCTCTTCGCCGGTGTGCTCGAGCAAGGCATGAGCCTGTATTACGGCGCTAGCGGCGCTGCCCCGGGAGCCGGCAGCACGGCATACCAGGCGCCGGTCCCTGCCCCGGAGCCTCGGGTGGAGTACCTCCCCGCCCAGGACGCCAACGAGCCGGTCGTCATCACCGGCGCCGCACTCGGTCTGCCCGGTGTGGAGCGCACTTTCGACGACGAAAACATCGCGCGCATCCTGGCCGGTCAGCAGTTCATCACCTCGCTGCCCCAGGACGTGCGGCAGCGGATGGCCGACATGCGGATCACCCGGCTGGTCAAGGACGCCAGCGGTGGTGGCTCGTTCAAGACCATCGACGACCCGGCCGATGTCATCAAGCTGGCCGGCAAGCACGCCCCGCTCGACGTCGTCGAGCAGTTCGCCATCGACACCGCCCGTGATCAGGCGCTGGACAATGCGTCTCGTCTGGCGATCGCTGCCGGCTTCGATGCGCTGCGCGACGCCGGTGTCCCGCTGGTCATGCGCTACAAGACCACGACGCTGGGCACTCAACTCCCCGACCGCTGGGGCCTGCCCGAGTCGATGCGCGACGACACGGGTGTCGTCTTCGCCTCCGCCTTCCCGGGTTACGACCGGTTCGCCGAAGCCCTTGAGGATTACGGGGTCGATCGTGGGCGTCGCGAGAACCTGCTCGCCCTGCACGGCCTGCGCGCCCGGCTGCCCGAGGGCGACCCTGCCCTGGCCGAGGTCGACGCCCTTATCGCCGAGCTCACCAAGGCCATCGAGGAGGCCAACTTCCAGTTCGACCGGCGCTTCCTGTTCCGGGCGCTGTCGATGGGTCACTCGCAGTTTGCCGAGATCATCGGCGCCCGTGGCCCGAACACCCAGGTCAACGCAGCGTGCGCGAGCACCACGCAGGCCGCAGCGGTCGCGGAGGACTGGATCCGCTCGGGCCGGTGCCGTCGGGTCGTCGTGATCTCGGCCGACGACGCCACGAGCGACCGGCTGCTGCCCTGGCTCACCGCAGGCTTCCTGGCCTCGGGCGCCGCGGCGACCGACGAGCGGGTCGAAGACGCCGCCACACCGTTCGACCGTCGTCGCCACGGGATGATCGTCGGGATGGGCGCGGGCGCCTTCGTCGTCGAGTCTGCCGACGCGGCCCGCGAGCGCGGCCTGCAGCCGATCTGTGAGGTGCTGGGCACCGTGATCGCCAACTCGGCCTTCCACGGTTCGCGCCTGGATGTCAGCCACATCGGCGGCGTCATGGAGACCCTCGTCTCCCAGGTCGAACAGCGTGGCATCCGCCGCGACGAGATCGCCGACAAGATGGTGTTCATCTCGCACGAGACCTACACCCCCGCCCGGGGTGGCAGTGCCGCGGCCGAGATCAACGCGCTGCGGGGCTGCTTCGGCGCCAACGCCGGCAAGATCGTCATCACCAACACCAAGGGCTTCACCGGTCACGCCATGGGTGCCGGCATCGAGGATGTCGTGGCGATCAAGGCTCTGGAGACCGGCATCGTGCCTCCGGTGCCCAACTACAAGGAGCCCGACCCCGATCTGGGCGTGCTCAACCTGTCGACCGGTGGCCCCTACCCGATCCAGTACGCCTTGCGCCTGGCTGCGGGCTTCGGCTCGCAGGTCGCGATGACCCTCACTCGCTGGACTCCGATGCCCGACGGGCGCCGCCGCGCACCGCACGAGCTCGGCTACGCCTACCGGATCATCGACGCCACAGCCTGGCAACGGTGGCTGGACAGCCTGAGCGGCCACACCAACAGCGCCCTCGAGGTCGACCACCGCCGACTGCGGATCGTCGACGTCGGTGCCCCCGCGACCCCGGTGGTCCCGAAGGTGCGCCTGGCGATCCCCTACGCCGGTCGCATGGGCGCTCCGACGCCTGGCACGGCCGGGTATGCCGGTGGGCCGGCTCCCGCTCTCCCTGCCGCCCCCGTCCCGCCCGCTCCCGCAGTCGCTGCCGCGGCACCAATTGCCGCTCCGGCAGCGTCACCCGTTGCCGCGCCGGCTCCGGCTCCCGCACCCGCTCCCGCGCCCGAACCGCCGGCTGCTCCGGAGGACCCGGTGCTCGACCAGGTCACCGAGATCGTCTCCGGTCTGACCGGTTACCCGGCCGACCTGCTCGACCCTGACCTCGACCTGGAAGCCGACCTCGGTGTCGACACCGTCAAGCAGGCCGAAGTCTTCGCCGCCGTCCGCGAGCACTACCAGGTCGAGCGCGACGACACGATGAAGCTGCGTGACTTCCCCACCCTGCGCCACGTCGCCGGCTGGGTCCGCGGCAAGGCCGGCCTGCCCGAGCCAACGGCCGCACCCACGGCGGCCCCCGCTCCCGCGGCTGCTGCCCCGTCGGTTGTTGCCCCGCCAGCCGACTCCGGTGACCCGGTCATCGCCAGGGTCACCGAAATCGTGGCGGGTCTGACCGGTTACCCGGCCGACCTGCTCGACCCTGACCTCGACCTGGAAGCCGACCTCGGTGTCGACACCGTCAAGCAGGCCGAAGTCTTCGCCGCC
>Ga0208938_1001327_pt1 | contig 14581 bp, 5 predicted proteins | sample AD_UKC125_MetaG_FD_184434 | JGI IMG/M metagenome (GOLD analysis project Ga0208938, IMG submission 184434) | Active sludge microbial communities of municipal wastewater-treating anaerobic digesters from USA - AD_UKC125_MetaG (SPAdes) (version 2) | ecosystem: Engineered > Bioreactor > Anaerobic >...
GCCTTCGTCATGCGAAAAAGCTCATCTTCTATTTCAGCCAGCGTCCTGACATTGGAACTGCAAAAAAACTTCAATATCTCGGAGATGAAGTTTGAGACAATTTGTAGTAAAATAACCTTGTTCAAGTGGGGACCCTCCTTTATGAGTTTTTGGTCACACAAAGATTCTACCAAAAGGAGCGGTCCCTTTATTTTTTACCTAAAAAACTCCTACAAATATTTTACGCTATCCTACAAACGTTAAGACGTTGCCCAATCGTAAGTTTTATGATAAGTTTCAATCCCTCATAGGTAGGCTACAAACACAAAGTCATAACCAACCTTGCACAGTTAACAATTGGTTTCAATCCCTCATAGGTAGGCTACAAACTATGACTATCCCACGTTCCATCAGCTCAGAGAACAGTTTCAATCCCTCATAGGTAGGCTACAAACTAACGCCGACATTACTTCCGCCGTGCCTGGGTGCCCCAGTTTCAATCCCTCATAGGTAGGCTACAAACCCGGATCGTCATTGAAATAAACCCCTCCCCCGAAGAGTTTCAATCCCTCATAGGTAGGCTACAAACTGTTTTCAGCCTCAAGCTCTGCTATATAGCGATACGTTTCAATCCCTCATAGGTAGGCTACAAACAATTCATCATCATATGCATCTACTGTGTCTTTATAGGGTTTCAATCCCTCATAGGTAGGCTACAAACTGCCATGCTTGGATGTTAAGATAGTTGATATTAGTAGTTTCAATCCCTCATAGGTAGGCTACAAACAGCTTCCCAGTTGCTGTCCCATAATGTTGCTTTATAAGTTTCAATCCCTCATAGGTAGGCTACAAACTGCCTGCTGAAACGCTTCTCGAATATCCATTTTTTATCGTTTCAATCCCTCATAGGTAGGCTACAAACCAATTTGCCCGCTCCTCCAACACCATGATTAATAGGTTTCAATCCCTCATAGGTAGGCTACAAACCCATAGTTGGATCAATATAATCATATGTAGCTTCAATGTTTCAATCCCTCATAGGTAGGCTACAAACTTGGCCTGCAGATTTTTATTGGACGGGCTCACATAGTTTCAATCCCTCATAGGTAGGCTACAAACTCTCATCCAACTCTGTTTTAGCTTTATCTATATCAGGTTTCAATCCCTCATAGGTAGGCTACAAACGAATGCATTGTATACATCTTCTATAGTAGCATCATGGTTTCAATCCCTCATAGGTAGGCTACAAACCTGCTAAAGCGTGATTGTAAAACCTTCTTTTCGACCGAGTTTCAATCCCTCATAGGTAGGCTACAAACCTTCAACCCCCTTAATATCCGACTAACCTTAGACCAGTTTCAATCCCTCATAGGTAGGCTACAAACTACGCAACATCTCGCAGGCGACTCGAAAATCAATGAGTTTCAATCCCTCATAGGTAGGCTACAAACTGTCGTTGTAGATGACAACTATGTTGGTCTTGATCAGGTTTCAATCCCTCATAGGTAGGCTACAAACGAAAGAGGCGAAGATTTCAAAAAGGAGGAATTAAAAGTTTCAATCCCTCATAGGTAGGCTACAAACCCAACCATGGTTAGCAGGTGCAGCGCCAGAAATACGTTTCAATCCCTCATAGGTAGGCTACAAACCCACGCTTGCGTCATATCCCTTACGCAACATCTCGGTTTCAATCCCTCATAGGTAGGCTACAAACCAAAACCCGCATGGTTATCGCATTTTCGGCACTTCAGTTTCAATCCCTCATAGGTAGGCTACAAACAAACCCCCTGCCTGGAAACTCCATGCCAATATTGAGAGTTTCAATCCCTCATAGGTAGGCTACAAACATTTAAATCTATGTGAAGAGTTTGAAGATGAATATATTAGTTTCAATCCCTCATAGGTAGGCTACAAACGAACGTATGTTCAGAAGATCATATCCTTCGAACTTATGTTTCAATCCCTCATAGGTAGGCTACAAACTACGAACAGGGCATAATGTATTGGCGGAGTTTAGGGTTTCAATCCCTCATAGGTAGGCTACAAACTAATCGTCGGCGGTTGTAAACTGAGTTTCAAGCATGGTAGTTTCAATCCCTCATAGGTAGGCTACAAACATAGTTCAAGACCAACATTAAGCTCATCCAATACTGTGTTTCAATCCCTCATAGGTAGGCTACAAACATTGTGGGGCTCGCGACTATTCCCCCCGTTGCGAAGTTTCAATCCCTCATAGGTAGGCTACAAACTCGGCAAGAATATATGAACGAAGTTTACCGGAACCTGTTTCAATCCCTCATAGGTAGGCTACAAACTCGAACTCGAACACGAATATCGGCGGGCGCCTCGCAAGTTTCAATCCCTCATAGGTAGGCTACAAACGAGGAATAAAAGATGGCAACAGTGAATGGGGACAATGGTTTCAATCCCTCATAGGTAGGCTACAAACTCGAGGCAAGGTTGAAAGCCTTCTTGGCGCAACAGGTTTCAATCCCTCATAGGTAGGCTACAAACGTGGCGACGATATAGTAGCATACCGCATGACTTCTGAGTTTCAATCCCTCATAGGTAGGCTACAAACACCCTATCCCTTACATAGCAAGCACTGCAAATACCAGTTTCAATCCCTCATAGGTAGGCTACAAACTTGTCTTATCCATGGTTTATCGCCTCCTTAATTAATGGTTTCAATCCCTCATAGGTAGGCTACAAACGTGATCAAATTTGACATTTTATCCTTGACAGCTTTAGTTTCAATCCCTCATAGGTAGGCTACAAACGCCGAGCACATCCCCATGTCCATGCTTGCTATCATGGTTTCAATCCCTCATAGGTAGGCTACAAACAGTTTATTAGTTCCATAGGGAGAAAGCCGTTATTCGGTTTCAATCCCTCATAGGTAGGCTACAAACGTCTTAGGCGTGAGGAAAGCCTGAAGCGCAAAATAGTTTCAATCCCTCATAGGTAGGCTACAAACAATTCTTTGTACATGACCCAAAGAAAAGGCTCATTAGTTTCAATCCCTCATAGGTAGGCTACAAACCTATTTGAACTATATCATACTCGGATGAACTACAACAGTTTCAATCCCTCATAGGTAGGCTACAAACAAGCACCATCTACCGTTCGTGGATCAACATAACCAGGTTTCAATCCCTCATAGGTAGGCTACAAACCTTATAAGATATGAAGCTTCAGTGCTGTTTCTGCTGTTTCAATCCCTCATAGGTAGGCTACAAACGCATTTTATTACTTCTAGCTCCTTGTTGCAATTTAAGTTTCAATCCCTCATAGGTAGGCTACAAACGCTAGGGATTTATTTAATCTGTTCGTAGAATATGCTGTTTCAATCCCTCATAGGTAGGCTACAAACCTTAAACAAATCACGTTTCTTCAAAGTAAATGAATAGTTTCAATCCCTCATAGGTAGGCTACAAACTAGACCTGTTGATACTGGCCCTTCTGTCAGCCACAATGGTTTCAATCCCTCATAGGTAGGCTACAAACTAATAGTGAAAAAGGTATCTTATATTAGCAGAAATTAGTTTCAATCCCTCATAGGTAGGCTACAAACTTTAATGGAAAATAATGACTGAGACAAATTATTTAAGTTTCAATCCCTCATAGGTAGGCTACAAACCCAGTTCAAGAATTCAGCTATCTTATCTTGACTCCTGTTTCAATCCCTCATAGGTAGGCTACAAACTCCAGTCTTAAAAAATCCCTCTTCAGTAGTTTCATAGTTTCAATCCCTCATAGGTAGGCTACAAACTATTTTTGCTTTATTGTGTCTCATCACAAGGTAATTGGTTTCAATCCCTCATAGGTAGGCTACAAACTTATTACACGATTATAACATTCCATATCAAACCAAGTTTCAATCCCTCATAGGTAGGCTACAAACGAAAATGACATCAGGAAAGTATTTATATTCTATTATAGTTTCAATCCCTCATAGGTAGGCTACAAACGATGTGATCTTTAATTCTCCTTTCTATTTAGAAAGAGGTTTCAATCCCTCATAGGTAGGCTACAAACACACCATAATGACCTAAACCAGCCAGTCTATCAACAGTTTCAATCCCTCATAGGTAGGCTACAAACCAGGCATATCTTGATGCTGGAATACTTTTTGCAGAGTTTCAATCCCTCATAGGTAGGCTACAAACTCAATCGCTGCATGAAAGCAAATAAAGTTGTTGTTGAGTTTCAATCCCTCATAGGTAGGCTACAAACTATCAGTTGCTAGCTTCCACGCATCCGACAATGGCGTTAGTTTCAATCCCTCATAGGTAGGCTACAAACTTCAGTCCGCTGTAGAGAACGCAACTGCTCAGTTTAGTTTCAATCCCTCATAGGTAGGCTACAAACGCATAACGATATCAAAAAGCTTACCATAGACGAAGCGGTTTCAATCCCTCATAGGTAGGCTACAAACTAATTATCGAGGCAATTGATAGTAAAAACAGCCTTAGTTTCAATCCCTCATAGGTAGGCTACAAACTTTTAACGCTCGTTGGGGATGTCGTGTCGGTTCCTCGGTTTCAATCCCTCATAGGTAGGCTACAAACCAGTGACAAACTATTAAATGTCGAAAGCACACCCAGTTTCAATCCCTCATAGGTAGGCTACAAACAAACAAATGCAGCTTGAAGCTCAAGAAGCGGCAGCACAGTTTCAATCCCTCATAGGTAGGCTACAAACGCTGTAATAATTTCAGCGGTCAGCTTAGCTTTGGCAAGTTTCAATCCCTCATAGGTAGGCTACAAACCCGCATACTTTTCGATTGTGCCGTTAGATGCTGCAATAGTTTCAATCCCTCATAGGTAGGCTACAAACGCTTTTCATGAAACTATGCAATGATCTGGTATTTGCTAGTTTCAATCCCTCATAGGTAGGCTACAAACAACATCGACTTAAAGTCAGATATTATGCCAGGTATAGTTTCAATCCCTCATAGGTAGGCTACAAACTCAACGACCCAGCCGACAAGGGTGGCGAAACGAACTAGTTTCAATCCCTCATAGGTAGGCTACAAACAATTCGGCATTCAGCTTGGCGATCATAATTTTACAAGTTTCAATCCCTCATAGGTAGGCTACAAACATTGCTGGGGCGAACTGATCCTGTCCGCCTCTATCAGAGTTTCAATCCCTCATAGGTAGGCTACAAACCCGGACTATATTCCTTGTAAGGCCTGCAGCAGATTTAGTTTCAATCCCTCATAGGTAGGCTACAAACTTATCCGTAGATGAGATTAGGAATTGTCTTAAATTGGTTTCAATCCCTCATAGGTAGGCTACAAACCAAGCTCCGTGCGCTTTTCCGTTGTAGCCCTAATTATGTTTCAATCCCTCATAGGTAGGCTACAAACTCTGAGTTGGCGTACCTAGGATGTCAAGCTGTATGAGTTTCAATCCCTCATAGGTAGGCTACAAACATGGATGTTCCAGGTAAGAAGGATGGTCATTGGATTAGTTTCAATCCCTCATAGGTAGGCTACAAACTAGGTTCAGGCACAACTGCCATAGCCTGTATCAATACGTTTCAATCCCTCATAGGTAGGCTACAAACAGAGTATGCACGTAATAGGAGAATGGAGGGAGCATAAGTTTCAATCCCTCATAGGTAGGCTACAAACAATATACCTTGCGGCGATTAACCCCTACATCAAACCGTTTCAATCCCTCATAGGTAGGCTACAAACCCTGGATGGGCGGTCGTGGGAGTTGGACGGGGGATGAGTTTCAATCCCTCATAGGTAGGCTACAAACCGTACTCCCAAAGCACATGAGCGCAGAAAAGATGATAGTTTCAATCCCTCATAGGTAGGCTACAAACGAAGTTCTTTAGAACGTCCAAAAACTTGTAATGCGCGTTTCAATCCCTCATAGGTAGGCTACAAACTCGCGAGGGTCTCGCGAGACGCTCGCCTCTTATTCGTTTCAATCCCTCATAGGTAGGCTACAAACCAAAGCCGCCACAGCAATTATCGATTTCTGAGTCTCGTTTCAATCCCTCATAGGTAGGCTACAAACTTAAACCAGCAACCGCTTCAACCGCTTTAAGGATATAGTTTCAATCCCTCATAGGTAGGCTACAAACTGGATCGCTCATGTCTGCATCAAGCGTCGGAGCGCCGGTTTCAATCCCTCATAGGTAGGCTACAAACGGCGGCACAACAGGGCGTCTACATTCCTAAAAGACAGTTTCAATCCCTCATAGGTAGGCTACAAACTTTAGTACATTGTATATTTCTATAGGTCTATTTAATATGTTTCAATCCCTCATAGGTAGGCTACAAACGAATAGATATTTACCACTATGAATTCTACCACCCCAAGTTTCAATCCCTCATAGGTAGGCTACAAACCTCCACGCCTCATACCACCCTGCATAACAATTTCTGGTTTCAATCCCTCATAGGTAGGCTACAAACCTTTATCACCTTCCTTAAACGCTTTCTTAAATATTCGTTTCAATCCCTCATAGGTAGGCTACAAACCCTATATATCCAAATGAATTTGTTAAAGATGTAAAGAGTTTCAATCCCTCATAGGTAGGCTACAAACTTGAAGCTGCTTTATTAAGCAATTGAGCGACTTCACCGTTTCAATCCCTCATAGGTAGGCTACAAACCTGTAGGTAATTATGCCCTATTTGGTGGTGGGTATGAGTTTCAATCCCTCATAGGTAGGCTACAAACGATTATGTATGCTGTAACATAAGATATGATCACGTCGTTTCAATCCCTCATAGGTAGGCTACAAACGTTCGTTCTACTTCTCGCACGAAAGAAACTGATCTTGTTTCAATCCCTCATAGGTAGGCTACAAACACATTAAGCTCATCCAATACTGTTGGTCTATAGTTCGTTTCAATCCCTCATAGGTAGGCTACAAACTTAGGCAAGTCGGGTAAGGACACCCAAGCACACACTGGTTTCAATCCCTCATAGGTAGGCTACAAACTGTCGTAGCTCGAAAATACATTACAAAAAACATCATCACGTTTCAATCCCTCATAGGTAGGCTACAAACCCAGATATGTTTCAGCCACTATCAAGAAAGCAACCGTTTCAATCCCTCATAGGTAGGCTACAAACCCTGCTTGAAAATTTAGGTAAAAATTTTATATTCTCGTTTCAATCCCTCATAGGTAGGCTACAAACGTGCCACTTCCCATGAAAGGATCTAGGACTATACAGGTTTCAATCCCTCATAGGTAGGCTACAAACGTCACAGGCGATATAAAGTACGCATTGATAATCCCAGTTTCAATCCCTCATAGGTAGGCTACAAACATCGTTGAACAGTATGTCGCCTTCGTGCCTTTTGATGTTTCAATCCCTCATAGGTAGGCTACAAACAAATACCTGTGTTCCTCTACAAATGCATAATTCCAGTTTCAATCCCTCATAGGTAGGCTACAAACGCTGAAAATCTCGTCGTCCTTATATGACCGGGGGTTGAGTTTCAATCCCTCATAGGTAGGCTACAAACGTGGCAAAAACAATTTCACTTGATTCCGCCCTGATCGTTTCAATCCCTCATAGGTAGGCTACAAACTCCTCTCCTCCGCCACCAAGTAGTTTATCCAAACTCAGTTTCAATCCCTCATAGGTAGGCTACAAACCTAAGTCCATTCCAGAAGCCCCTTCAGTCATGTACTTGTTTCAATCCCTCATAGGTAGGCTACAAACTAGATCAGGTGTGCCCCCAGGCATGTAGGGATCCCCGGTTTCAATCCCTCATAGGTAGGCTACAAACGGGATTATCGCACAGGGTGCAGCCGGGCGAATGGGCAGGTTTCAATCCCTCATAGGTAGGCTACAAACCAACGATCCATGAACCATCAACCATGAGCCTGCACCAGTTTCAATCCCTCATAGGTAGGCTACAAACCCTTCTGTTTCAGCTTTTCCTCTTTCTGCTCAGGTTGGTTTCAATCCCTCATAGGTAGGCTACAAACGCTTGATTTGTGCATTTTCGATACAGCTGTAAACTGGTTTCAATCCCTCATAGGTAGGCTACAAACATTTATTGCCATCTATATCACTCTCCCTTCTAATAGTTTCAATCCCTCATAGGTAGGCTACAAACCCGGAAGCCTTCAATTCCGGTAAAACACCAAGAAGGGTTTCAATCCCTCATAGGTAGGCTACAAACTAGCCTTAGGCGGTACATATCCTTCAACGGTAGCCAGTTTCAATCCCTCATAGGTAGGCTACAAACTTTTGTGCCGGGATTATCGACTCCCGGCAGGCCTCGACAGTTTCAATCCCTCATAGGTAGGCTACAAACCTATCACAAACCCGACAACTGCTATCGCAATTTTCAGTTTCAATCCCTCATAGGTAGGCTACAAACTTATCCACCTTGAACAACCCACCACCAGCTGGAATAGTTTCAATCCCTCATAGGTAGGCTACAAACTAATGAAAGAGGTGCATGCTCTTGGACTGATGGCTGGTTTCAATCCCTCATAGGTAGGCTACAAACCTGTAACCAGTGCGGAAGACTGTATCTGCCGGCAGGAGTTTCAATCCCTCATAGGTAGGCTACAAACATTGCAGGGAATTCATCTGAGCGAAGTCCATTGTGGGTTTCAATCCCTCATAGGTAGGCTACAAACGACTTACTAATGAGTCATTGGACATGAGGTGCCGTGGTTTCAATCCCTCATAGGTAGGCTACAAACACGCTCGTGGCGGCGTACTTGGCTTTGTGTTAGGCTTGTTTCAATCCCTCATAGGTAGGCTACAAACGGGAGGAAAAACCCAGCCTGCCTATATAATTAAGAGGGGTTTCAATCCCTCATAGGTAGGCTACAAACTAAAGGCATTAAGCGAGCAGTTTGAGAGCGGCAAAAGTTTCAATCCCTCATAGGTAGGCTACAAACTTGCCGCCACTATCTGAGCGTTGGTTGCTCCAGCCTGTTTCAATCCCTCATAGGTAGGCTACAAACCATAGGATCGGATATAACATGGTATAGGTCATATAACAGTTTCAATCCCTCATAGGTAGGCTACAAACTGTTCATGAGATGGTTGGTGCACATTTTAAAAGACCGTTTCAATCCCTCATAGGTAGGCTACAAACCAGGTGTTTTAACGTAGTTATATGTTATATTTCGTCGGTTTCAATCCCTCATAGGTAGGCTACAAACGTGAAGTCTTCGGGCAGGTCAATGTAGATATCCAACGTTTCAATCCCTCATAGGTAGGCTACAAACTACCTTTTCTTTTACTTCTTCCGACAACTCATCAAACGTTTCAATCCCTCATAGGTAGGCTACAAACCCTAGGCGGGATGCTGAAACTATGGCTATTTGCAGGTTTCAATCCCTCATAGGTAGGCTACAAACTAAATACATTTTCCCTACTTCAACGTAACATGCTCTGTTTCAATCCCTCATAGGTAGGCTACAAACCTGGACAGTCCTTTGTGTGAGGTTTGCGAAGCAGAGTTTCAATCCCTCATAGGTAGGCTACAAACAGTCCTCCTCTTGCAGTTCAGGCTTCTTGGGATTTTTGTTTCAATCCCTCATAGGTAGGCTACAAACCTCTGCGTTATGGAGCCGGAGAGGTGCGAGCAGTACAGGTTTCAATCCCTCATAGGTAGGCTACAAACTGTAGATGGTTCTTGGGTCATTGGAGGCCATCCATGTTTCAATCCCTCATAGGTAGGCTACAAACGATGATAACTACCAAAATTCAACCTGGACCTTATGATGTTTCAATCCCTCATAGGTAGGCTACAAACTCATGATCTGATCACACTCTGCGTTCAGCCGGGCCAGTTTCAATCCCTCATAGGTAGGCTACAAACGCATACTTTTCGATTGTGCCGTTAGATGCTGCAATAGTTTCAATCCCTCATAGGTAGGCTACAAACATGGATGTTCCAGGTAAGAAGGATGGTCATTGGATTAGTTTCAATCCCTCATAGGTAGGCTACAAACTCGAACATCTTTGCGATTTGGCACAACTTTAAATGTGTTTCAATCCCTCATAGGTAGGCTACAAACGTTTGTTTTATGGTTGTTGTTAGCATTTATAGTTGGGTTTCAATCCCTCATAGGTAGGCTACAAACAGATTGTTTTTCAAAGCCTCTTTCCTCAACGTATATCGTTTCAATCCCTCATAGGTAGGCTACAAACTAGAACCATCCTCTAAATATCCGACATTACCATTTTTAGTTTCAATCCCTCATAGGTAGGCTACAAACACCGCCAATGTGATCAAGATAGAAAGTATAACACCAGTTTCAATCCCTCATAGGTAGGCTACAAACATCAGACACTTCTTTAATAAGTTAATATCTATATCGTTTCAATCCCTCATAGGTAGGCTACAAACCTCGCTTGCCTAGCTCAGCGCAATAAAGACTAACCCGTTTCAATCCCTCATAGGTAGGCTACAAACCCGGAAACGTAACTCCCGAGCCTCAGGATGTAAAAAGTTTCAATCCCTCATAGGTAGGCTACAAACAAGATAAGCAATATCTTTGGTGGCTTAAAGATGAAATGTTTCAATCCCTCATAGGTAGGCTACAAACAGCCACCCAACCAGCTACTCGCCACAACATTTCTTCGTTTCAATCCCTCATAGGTAGGCTACAAACCAATAAAATCACCTACTTCACTTTTAAGACATACCGTTTCAATCCCTCATAGGTAGGCTACAAACGAAGCCTTCCGCCTACCAGCTGGGCGACATACAGTTGTTTCAATCCCTCATAGGTAGGCTACAAACTGTATGACGGATCGGCACTGCCGAAAGTTAAATATAGTTTCAATCCCTCATAGGTAGGCTACAAACTCTTACCAAACTGCTCTTCAGTAAATCTAATTCTAGTTTCAATCCCTCATAGGTAGGCTACAAACCTGCCTGTTTCTTCTCCCACTCCTCCGATAAATCCCTGTTTCAATCCCTCATAGGTAGGCTACAAACCATGTAACCATGAATGCACATATCTCACTATGAGCAGTTTCAATCCCTCATAGGTAGGCTACAAACATGGCGGAAGCGCTTTGGGGAGCTCCACTTTTATATCGTTTCAATCCCTCATAGGTAGGCTACAAACGCCATTTGAAGCTGTTTTCCTCACCGTCACGTTCCACGTTTCAATCCCTCATAGGTAGGCTACAAACACCACTTCGCCAAGAGCTTCGGCGAACTTGACCCCAGTTTCAATCCCTCATAGGTAGGCTACAAACCTTTTCGTTTTTGTTCTTTCTATTTTTATTATACCAGTTTCAATCCCTCATAGGTAGGCTACAAACTGAGAATCTGTTATCTGTTTTTGTGATAATCTGGTTTGTTTCAATCCCTCATAGGTAGGCTACAAACTGGCACAAGCGCTAAGTTTTTGCAAGAAGTGATCAATAGTTTCAATCCCTCATAGGTAGGCTACAAACTAAGGGTGATGTGGTGTTTAAAGCTGTTCCTAAGAGAAGTTTCAATCCCTCATAGGTAGGCTACAAACCATATCAAACTTTTTCCAGTAGTAATGTTTATACCTTGTTTCAATCCCTCATAGGTAGGCTACAAACTTGAACAGCGCAAAGTGGGAATACACAAACTCACAAGTTTCAATCCCTCATAGGTAGGCTACAAACTGGCGGAAGCGCTTTGGGGAGCTCCACTTTTATATCGTTTCAATCCCTCATAGGTAGGCTACAAACATATTTTTGTTGATGGCTCTTGGAATGTCGGTGATTCGTTTCAATCCCTCATAGGTAGGCTACAAACCCGGCCTGTGAACATCCGAATGTAACCACGTTCCGGTTTCAATCCCTCATAGGTAGGCTACAAACTGCATCATACATACTCCTCCAGCTCGATATTTAATTGTTTCAATCCCTCATAGGTAGGCTACAAACCGAATGTTTCGATAATATTTCCTTGGTCGTTACGCAGTTTCAATCCCTCATAGGTAGGCTACAAACCTCGTGACCGAGAAGGTGGACGTTGATTTTAAGAAGTTTCAATCCCTCATAGGTAGGCTACAAACTGACCAACATGCTGACGGTGTTCAGGAACCGTATCTTGTTTCAATCCCTCATAGGTAGGCTACAAACTCAAACCTTGTACAGGCCCGCCTGTCTGGAAACACAGTTTCAATCCCTCATAGGTAGGCTACAAACACCACTTCTTGGCCTAATCTGACCCTCATATCCTTCGTTTCAATCCCTCATAGGTAGGCTACAAACATGAAGCTTAAATGGTCTCTTATACCACAAAGCTCCGTTTCAATCCCTCATAGGTAGGCTACAAACAAGACGAGCTTAAAGACAGGACGCTTGGCCTTTTTGGTTTCAATCCCTCATAGGTAGGCTACAAACCAAGCTCCGCCTTCGATTTCAAGCGCCACCTTCACTTGTTTCAATCCCTCATAGGTAGGCTACAAACGCGAAACAAGCCCTGCCCTGTATGCCGAGTTGAGCGGTTTCAATCCCTCATAGGTAGGCTACAAACTGTCAAGGTCGATGGCTATGGCAAGTTCTGCAGAAAGGTTTCAATCCCTCATAGGTAGGCTACAAACGGTGAGCTTGATCGCCTCGAGCCGTTGACGCTCGATGGTTTCAATCCCTCATAGGTAGGCTACAAACGAGTTTATGAAGAGGCTAAAAGATGCGGTTAAAAGCGGTTTCAATCCCTCATAGGTAGGCTACAAACTCAAAATATACAGCAATAACAAAACAGAAATGTACGAGTTTCAATCCCTCATAGGTAGGCTACAAACGTAGATTTTGTGATATAATAGCATTGAATACAGCTAAGTTTCAATCCCTCATAGGTAGGCTACAAACTCATACGGATATATGATTCCAGGCCCTCGAATTAGAGTTTCAATCCCTCATAGGTAGGCTACAAACTCACTAGATATTGGAAGAGGAATATAGAAAAGATCAGTTTCAATCCCTCATAGGTAGGCTACAAACCCAACTTAGATAATCTTGGTAAAAAACAATATACCTGTTTCAATCCCTCATAGGTAGGCTACAAACGGGAGAAGCAGGCATTCGCCACCGGAAAGCAGGCTTGGTTTCAATCCCTCATAGGTAGGCTACAAACGAGACTTCAATACTACAGCAATATTGTTGCAAAGAAGTTTCAATCCCTCATAGGTAGGCTACAAACGCTTGCCGTCCGTGAGCCTGGAGAGGAGGGGTAAGCCAGTTTCAATCCCTCATAGGTAGGCTACAAACGGGGGTTTTATGACGTTCAGAAGCTACGCATTAGTAGTTTCAATCCCTCATAGGTAGGCTACAAACGTATACGTCGAAATTTAGCTTTCCACGGCTTAATGTAGTTTCAATCCCTCATAGGTAGGCTACAAACGCATTCGCTGTTAGGTTGTGGTTCTGAATCATTTAAGTTTCAATCCCTCATAGGTAGGCTACAAACGTCCATGTTCAGTGATCAACTCGTAGATGATATGAATGTTTCAATCCCTCATAGGTAGGCTACAAACTCACCATCGCCCCGTGCTTACACAGCTCCTTCATAAGTTTCAATCCCTCATAGGTAGGCTACAAACTCGCTTCCCCCTTTTTAGTTATTCGCTCATTTACAAGTTTCAATCCCTCATAGGTAGGCTACAAACCCTCAAAAGCAAAAGTCCATACAGCGACATATTTTAGTTTCAATCCCTCATAGGTAGGCTACAAACCGTTAGAAGGTTTGCCAGTTACGCCAGACTATGCTGGTTTCAATCCCTCATAGGTAGGCTACAAACTATTTATTTCCTCTTATCTTTATTATAGCATACAAGTTTCAATCCCTCATAGGTAGGCTACAAACCATAGCTCCCGTGAGTACTGTTCTGCCCCAATCCCAGTTTCAATCCCTCATAGGTAGGCTACAAACCTGCCACCACTGGTGAATTTCCTCTTCTGTGGGTCTAGTTTCAATCCCTCATAGGTAGGCTACAAACATGAACCGCTTGGCGGTGTCCGACAGATCCTCCCACGTTTCAATCCCTCATAGGTAGGCTACAAACGCGGGAGCAACTCTCTCAAAGCCCTCCACAGGCACCAGTTTCAATCCCTCATAGGTAGGCTACAAACCAAACACTGCAGGATAATATGAATAAAGAATTATCTAGTTTCAATCCCTCATAGGTAGGCTACAAACTTTACCCATAGTCAGTTTAAGAAAATTGCATAATCCGTTTCAATCCCTCATAGGTAGGCTACAAACGTATTAGCACTTTCAGCCCGGCACACGCTTTCTCCGGTTTCAATCCCTCATAGGTAGGCTACAAACTCAAGCTAGCCAAGGATATCGCCGATGAGTACAGACTCGTTTCAATCCCTCATAGGTAGGCTACAAACATCTACTTCCAGCTTCTCCCGGGTGAGGGTAACCCAGTTTCAATCCCTCATAGGTAGGCTACAAACAAATCATGAAGTCCGACCTTAAGCCTTCGTTGGTCAGTTTCAATCCCTCATAGGTAGGCTACAAACCCGTTTCATATACCATGGTTGTCATGATTATAGTTAGTCAGCAAGGAGGAGTCAAATCGATTCTTCATAATAAAGGAATGTGATCATCACTAAGAATAACATCAGTTTTAGGCCGTGTCGATCCCT
>Ga0208938_1001328_pt1 | contig 14576 bp, 11 predicted proteins | sample AD_UKC125_MetaG_FD_184434 | JGI IMG/M metagenome (GOLD analysis project Ga0208938, IMG submission 184434) | Active sludge microbial communities of municipal wastewater-treating anaerobic digesters from USA - AD_UKC125_MetaG (SPAdes) (version 2) | ecosystem: Engineered > Bioreactor > Anaerobic >...
AGCCTTCTTGGCCGGTGCAGCCTTCTTGGCCGGTGCGGCCTTCTTAGCCGGTGCGGCCTTCTTAGCCGGTGCGGCCTTCTTCGCAGTTGCCATGACTTTCTCCTTTTTCAAGTTGACAGATCAACACGTGGAACCACTTCGTGACCCTTCGGGCCGCACAAAGCGATTCATGGCGCTGGGCAACAGCCCAACACCATGAACGGGGTAGCACGGCAACCATCCCTGCCCATCGGCATGAACTGGCCTTCGTGCGAATCTTGAAATCATCATTTCAGAGTATCAATCCCAGGATAGTGCACCGCCCGACTGGTACTCCAGCACGCGGGTTTCGAAGAAGTTGCGCTCCTTCTTCAGATCGATCATTTCACTCATCCAAGGGAAGGGGTTCTCTTCATTGGCGAACAAGGTCTCCAGCCCGATCTGCGTGGCACGCCGGTTTGCGATGTAGCGCAGGTAGCCCTTGAACATGGAAGCATTCATGCCCAGAACACCTCGGGGCATGGTGTCTTCGGCGTATTGGTATTCAAGTTCGACCGCCTTCATAAACAGCGACTTGATCTCTGACTTGAACTCCGGTGTCCAGAGCTGTGGATTTTCCAGCTTGAGCTGATTGATCAAGTCGATGCCAAAGTTGCAGTGCATTGATTCATCACGCAGGATGTACTGGTATTGCTCGGCGGCGCCCGTCATCTTGTTCTGGCGACCCAACGCGAGAATCTGAGTAAATCCGACGTAGAAGAACAAGCCCTCCATCAGACACGCGAAGACGATCAGCGATTTCAGCAAAGTCTGATCGTTTTCCAAGGTTCCGGTCTTGAAGTCCGGATCCATGATGGCTTCGATGAACGGGATCAGGAACTCATCCTTGTTGCGGATGGACGCCACTTCGTTGTACGCATTGAAGATCTCCCCTTCATCAAGGCCGAGTGACTCGACGATGTACTGGTAGGCGTGCGTGTGGATGGCTTCTTCAAAGGCCTGGCGAAGCAGAAACTGGCGGCACTCTGGTGCCGTGATGTGCCGGTAGGTACCCAGCACGATGTTGTTGGCCGCCAGCGAATCTGCAGTGACAAAGAAACCCAGGTTGCGCTTGATGATGCGGCGCTCATCTTCGGTCAGCCCATTTGGATCTTTCCAGAGCGCGATGTCGCGGTTCATGTTCACTTCCTGCGGCATCCAGTGGTTGGCGCAGGTGGCGAGATATTTCTCCCAGGCCCATTTGTACTTGAAAGGGACCAACTGGTTGACATCGGTCTGGCCGTTGATGATCCGTTTGTCGGCGGCATTGATGCGCCGGTGCGTGGCAGCAGGTTTGGCCAATGGCTGAACGACGACAGACGGAGCCCGTGCGCCATCATCAAGGATGCGGGTCGTGCCGGGTGTGGTGGAAACCTGTGAGGGAAGTTCTGGCTGGCGGCCATCAAAATGGCCGCTTGTGGGGTGGGGCTGCAAAGCGGGTTGCAACGACGGTGTGACTTCTTCGTCCCAGGACAGCATAGAAATTTCCAGTGTTCAAATTATCGAAGCAACGATGTGAAAAACCAAGGACTCATTCACATCGGTGCTGGCAATGTTGCGTTGTAACGTCGTGGCTTACTGACAGGCTTCGCAACCCGGGTCGTCGATCGCACAGAACTTGATATCGGTTGCAGGTGCCTCTGCCATCTGGGACTGGGCGCGGGCTGCCGCGGCATCGAGCGCGCTCACCGAGGCATGGGTGTCCCCTTGGGTTGAAACGGCGTTCAATCGTCCCGCCTTGACGGTCGATTTCTCCGCGTGCGTTGCGCCCATCGTGCGAAGGTAGTAGGTGGTCTTGAGGCCGCTGGTCCACGCGAGTTTGTAGGTGTCGTCAAGCTTCTTGCCAGATGCTCCGGCCATGTAGATGTTCAGCGACTGGGCTTGATCAATCCACTTCTGCCGCCGGGCGGCGGCCTGCACCAGCCATTGAGGCTCGACCTCAAACGCGGTGGCATACAAAGCCTTCATTTCCTGCGGAACACGGTCGATCGGCCGCAATGAGCCATCAAAATGTTTAAGGTCCATGACCATCACTTCGTCCCACAGACCCAGTCGCTTGAGATCGCGAACCAGGTAGCTGTTGATGATGGTGAACTCACCGGACAAATTCGATTTGACCGACAGGTTTCCGAAACAAGGCTCGATGGAGGCGTCGACCCCGATGATGTTGGAGATGGTCGCGGTCGGCGCAATGGCCACGCAGTTCGAATTGCGCATGCCATCGGTGGCGATCTTGCGGCGAAGTGCGTCCCAGTCCATCGTGGCAGAGCGGTCCACTTCGACATAGCCGCCGCGTTCACGCATCAGCAGATCCAGTGTGTCGAGGGGCAGAATGCCTTGATCCCAGAGTGAACCCTTGTAGCTGGCATATTTGCCCCGCTCCCGCGCCAGTTCGGTCGACGCCCAGTAGGCGTAGTAACAGATGGCTTCCATGGACTGGTCGGCAAAGGCCACCGCCTCGGGCGATGCGTAGGGGACATGCAACTCATAGAGGCTGTCCTGAAAACCCATCACGCCAAGGCCAACGGGGCGATGGCGCAAGTTGGAATCGCGGGCCTTCTTGACGGCGTAGTAGTTGATGTCGATCACATTGTCCAGCATGCGCATGGCGGTTGTGATCGTCTTCTTCAGCTTGGCATGATCGACCTGCCTGTCCTTGATGTGGCGGAGCAGATTGATTGATCCCAGATTGCATACGGCGGTTTCCGTATCGCTGGTGTTGAGGGTGATTTCTGTACACAGGTTGGACGAGTGCACCACACCGACATGCTGCTGCGGCGAACGAATGTTGCATGCATCCTTGAAAGTAATCCAGGGATGTCCGGTTTCGAACAGCATGGACAGCATCTTGCGCCACAAGTCGGTGGCAGGCAGCTTGCGCGACGGCCGGATCTCTCCCCGTTCCGCCTTCTGTTCGTAGGCCACGTAGGCCTTTTCGAACTCTGCTCCGAACTTGTCGTGCAGGTCCGGACAGTCGGACGGTGAAAACAGCGTCCAGTCGCCTTTTTCCATGACACGGCGCATGAACAGATCGGGGATCCAGTTTGCCGTGTTCATGTCGTGGGTGCGGCGACGGTCGTCGCCCGTGTTCTTGCGGAGTTCGAGGAACTCCTCGATGTCGAGGTGCCAAGTCTCCAGGTAGGTGCAGACGGCACCCTTGCGCTTGCCGCCTTGATTCACTGCGACGGCCGTGTCATTCACCACCTTGAGAAAGGGGACCACGCCTTGGGATTCACCATTCGTGCCCTTGATATGCGAGCCCAGCGCACGAACTCTCGTCCAATCGTTTCCAAGTCCGCCCGCAAATTTGGAGAGCAGCGCGTTTTCCTTGATCGATTCGTAGATGCCGTCGAGGTTGTCTGGCACGGTGGTCAGGTAGCACGACGAAAGCTGTGAACGAAGGGTTCCGCTGTTAAACAGCGTGGGCGTGCTGGACATGAAGTCAAAGGACGACAACACCTCGTAAAACTCGATGGCACGGGCCTCGCGGTCAATCTCGTTGAGCGCCAGGCCCATGGCCACCCGCATGAAGAAGGCTTGAGGCAGTTCAATCCGCGTCTTGCGCACGTGAAGGAAATAGCGGTCATACAGGGTCTGCAGACCCAGGTAATCAAACTGCAGGTCGCGTTCGGCCTTGAGCGCAGCGCCCAGTCGCGGCAGGTCAAATTGAAGCAGCCGTTCATCCAGCAACTCATGGTCCACGCCCTTGCGGATGAATTCAGGGAAATAGTCGGCGTACCGGGCGGCCAGGCCTCCCTGGATCACGTCCGCGCCCAGCACCTCCTTGGCAATCGTGTGCAGGAGCAGCCGTGCGGTGGCATAGGTATAGTCCGGATCCTTTTCGATCAGGGTTCGAGCGGCCAGGATGGACGCCTTGTAGACCTCGTCCATGGGCACGCCGTCATACAGGTTGCGCATGGTTTCCGCCACGATCGGCTCCGGTTTGACGTCGGCACCCAGTCCGTCGCAGGCCGATTCGATCAGTTGCTTGAGTTGAGCAGTATCCAGTGCGACGCGTTGACCCCCATCGGTCACGTGCAGGATCGGCGCCGGGGCGCGTGCCGCTTCCGTTGCCACCTGTCGCGCACGCTCCTGGGTGCGGCGTTCACGGTAGAGCACATAGGCCCGAGCAATTTCATGATGGCCGCCCCGCATCAGTCCAAGCTCCACCTGATCCTGGACATCTTCGATGTGGAAGGTGCCGCCACCTGGGCGTGAACGCATCAATGCCCGCACGACGGCCTGGGTCAGGCTGTCGACCACCTCCCTCACGCTGGCAGAAGCGGCCCCCTGGGTGCCGTGCACGGCCAGGAAAGCCTTCATCATGGCAATGGCGATCTTGTCCGGGGCAAACGGAACCACCGCGCCATTTCGACGAATGATCTGGTAGTGCGTCAGGGGTGTGGCCGATGACTGGCCGCTGACCTCGGAAAGAGTGGGTGCGTCAAAGTTGCCAGAGGGGATGTGTGTCGGATTCAAGGCGGTTTGCATGGCTTCCTCTTTGTTCTGAATTGGTTCTTTGGGCTCGTGGAGAACCTGGTGATCGCGGACAAATGGCGGACCGGCTCCAGCGGTGTCAAACACTATATATGGTGTCTGGACCAGCGACAAGCCACTACCGGTAGTGTATACCGGGACGATTTGCTTGCGCCAATCTTGCCTTCTGGGCGGGCAAGAATTTCCGTTGGCCAGCGCAGTGGGGATTGCCGTCTGCTGGCTGCGTCGCCAAGCCAGTCTGCTGGCGGCTTGGCACATGGAACCCAAGAATTGGCGCGGCCGGCAAGGGGTTTTCTGCGGCTAAGCCGCATCCAGCCTTGATGGGCCGTGCTGGCAGTTCTTCGCGCCTGGTTGCCTGTCAGGGACCGACCGTCAACGCGGCGGGTGGGTCAGCCCTCGCCCAGACTCCTCGAAACCAAGGGAAAACACTGAATGGGCCAACCGAGGCTGCTGCGCAACGCCGCCCATTCAAAGCCATCGCCTGGGTCACACTTTCGCAGGGGTGCAATGTGCTCGTGCCCGGCGATGTGCAGGATCGGGTAGTGCTGCGCGACGGCGGCGCACAGGCTCGCCAGGGTTTCATATTGGGCGGATTCGAAGGAGCCTCCTTCGAGGCCCTCAAGTTCGATTCCGATCGAGAAATCGTTGCAGTTGTCGCGACCGAGGTGCTGCGATTTGCCAGCGTGCCAGGCCCGATCGTCGCAGCTCACGAACTGCCAGAGTTCTCCGCTGCGCCGGATGTAAAAATGTGCCGATACCTCAAGGCCGCGAAGTTGCTCGAACGACGGATGTGCGCGAGGGTCCAACTGGTTGGTGAAGAGGCGCTGAACTTCGTCGCCTCCGAAGATTCCCGGCGGCAAACTGATGGAGTGCAACACCAGCAAATCAATGTTGGTGCCCGGTGGGCGCGGACCGAAGTTCGGCGAATGCAGATGGCGTGCAAAACGGTACCAGCCATTGCGCCAGAGTGCAGCCGAGGGCTCAGGATCACTCATCGTGATCGGGCCCGGACGAGGGTGTGGCAATGGCCAATCGCGCCATGCGGTAGCGCATCTGTCGCAGGTTGATGCCCAGGCGCGCCGCCGCGGCCGTCCGGTTGAACCCTGTTTCTTTCAGAACCCGCGTCAGGACCTTGCGCTCCTGTTCGTCCAGCCAGCACTGAAGGTCTGCCGGAATCGGGTCGTCGACATCGGCGGCAGGCGGGGCTTCGTTCCTGGCGGCAGGGGCCTGCGTCGCATGGGTCATGTCGAGATCGTCAAACTGCAGCTCCCCGCCCGTGCTCAAGGCCAGCGCGCGGTGCAGGAGGTTTTCCAATTCGCGCACATTGCCCGGCAACGGATGCCTTTCGAGCAGGTGCAGCGAATGTTCGGACATCGTGGGCGCGACCGTGCCTGACTCCTGTGCGATGCGCGACAGCAACGCAGCGCACAGGGCGGGCAGATCCGAGCGCCGTTCCCTCAACGGCGGCACCAGGATCTCGATGACGTTGAGCCGGTAATACAGATCCTGGCGAAAGGCGCCTGACTGGACTTCGGCGGCGAGGTCCTTGTGCGTTGCGCTCACGATGCGAACGTCAACCACGTCCTCCTGGGTCGATCCCAGTGGACGGATGCGGCGCTCCTGGATCGATCGCAAGAGCTTGGACTGCATCGCCAATGGCAGGTCTCCGATCTCGTCGAGGAACAGGGTGCCTCCTTGTGCAGCATGGAAGTAGCCCGGGCGATCATGGGTGGCACCGGTATAGGAGCCTTTTCTGGCGCCGAAGAACTCCGCTTCAAGCAGGTTTTCGGGGATGGCGCCGCAGTTCACGGCGACGAACGGGCCGTCCGCGCGGTGGCTGCAGGCGTGGATCGCCAGCGCGACAAGTTCTTTTCCGGTACCCGATTCACCGCGCACCAGCACGGGGGCCATGCTGCGCGCGACCCTGACCACGCGGCCCTTGACGCCGCTCAATGCCTCCGACGTGCCCACCAACCGGTCCAGTGCCGCGGCGGAGACAGCATCCTGCGCACCGGGCTCTTCGGAACCACAGGGTTTTCCGCGCGCTTGGGCATCGTGGCTGGTGGTCGACGCAAGCGAGTCCGCCTCTCTGGCAGCCTTTCGGTCATGGATGGCAGAGGCGACAACCGTGCGGAACTGCTTGAGGTCGACCGGCTTGGTGAGGTAGTCGAAGGCCCCGCTCTTGAGGGCCTCCACGGCATTCTCGGCCGAACCGTACGCGGTGATGACAATGCAACGTTCGGAGCGCCGCCGCGACTGGATATCCTTGAGCAGGTCGAGTCCAAGCCCGTCGGGCAGTCGCATGTCCGTGATGACAGCTTCGTAACGGTGCTGGTCCAGCAGGAGTCTTGCCTCTGCCAGCGTTCCAGCGGCTTCGACCTGGTAGCCCTCGCGCAGGAGGGTGAGCTCGTAGAGCGTGCGCAGGTCAGGCTCATCGTCAATGACGAGGACCAGCGGGGCGGACAGGGTCGGCATGTCGGTCATGGTTGCAGGCTCGCCCGTGCGTCGGGTGATTGCGGTCGTTCAGGAACATCGGCCAGTGCGAATCGTACGCAAAACTCGTTGCCCCAGGTCAGAGGACCCGCGAATTCGCGTGCGCTGCGTTCATAGGAAATGGCCGCCTGGTGGCGGTCACAGAGCTCGCGGCAGATATAGAGTCCCAAACCACTGGAGCGGCTTTGAGAGGAAAAGAAAGGCTCGAACAGATGGCGTCGAACCGCCGGCTCCAAGGGAGGACCGTCGCTCCAGACCCGCAATTCGACCCGGCCGGAGCGGGCGATCGCGCTCGACACCTGGATGGGCGCTGTATGCGCCGCGTAGTGGCGGGCGTTGTCCAGCAGGTTGATCAGCACGCGGCGCAGGTGGTCGGTATCGAAACGGACCGATGTTTGTCCCGCATCCAGACTCTGCGCGAGCGGCAGGGCATGGTTGTTCTGTTGCATCCATTCAGCGCACATGGACTGGATGGCAGGATCGAGCGCAACGAGGGTGCCGCTGGTGCCTGCGCGCAGATGTTCGACGCGCGCCACATCGAGAATTTCGTCAACGATGCGTGCCAGCCGCTCGGTGTTGTGGCGGATCATGGCGGTCAGCTGGTGCCGTGCGGGGCTGTCCAGGTCTTCTGACAGCAATTCATTGGCCTGTGCCACGGCGGCCAGCGGATTTCGGATCTCGTGAGCCACGGCTGCCGACATCCTGCCCATTGCCGCCAGCTTTTCCTCCCTGACCCGTGCCTCGACTTCCCGGCGATCCTGCAAGAACATCACACACAGATTTCCACTCCCCTCGGTCACCGTGGCCGCCAGCTGGGTGCGTACTTTCAAATAGATGCTGGCCTGGCCTGCAAACTCCAGGTCCAGATCGGTGGTGGGCATGCCGCCCTGTGTGAAGGTCATCTCGGCGAGCTGAGCCAGCGGCAGCCATGCTGGTTCGTCGGTCAGCTTCGTGGGTGAACGGGAGGCCATCCGGTCCACATCCATCAGGTGGCGCGCCGCCGGATTGGTGGCCCGCACCCGGTTCTGGCTGTCAACCACCAGCACGCCGTCTGTCAGGTTTTCGATGACCAACTGGTTCACGCGGGTCTGTACACGGGCCTCGGTGGCGTGCCGCTGCGCGATCGCCTGTTCGCGTGTCAGGCGTGCGGCGAGCTGGTGAGTCAGCAAGGCGACGATGAACAGGCCGGAGCCGGTCAATGCCGCCTGCAGGAAACGCGGCGCCGTCTCGGTCGGCAGCTGCAACGACATCCACCACGCATCGGCAAGCAGGAGCAGGGTCACGGTGGCGGTGGTGCCTAGCGCAAGAGTCAACGTGCCGAGAACAGCGGCCAGCAGGACCGGCAGTGCGAACAAGGGCGTGTAGTTGATGTTTCCGCCCTGCAGGAACTGCAGCCCTGAAAATGCGATGACATCGACGGCAATGGTGGTGACCCATTGCGGATCGAAGGCACGACCGGGAGGGGTGGCGCTGCCCAGCACGCGCATGGCGAACGTCGCGACCAGATACAGGAAACACAGGTCCAGCACCAGGAAGGACGCGCCCAGACCCATGAGGTAGGCGGACCCCTGCATCAGCAGCAATACCAGCGCGATCATCACGCGCGCGGTCATGAATCCGTGCCATAGCCGGTCCACGGCGCCTTGGCCATGTGTCAGCGTGGGAGCCCTTTCGGTGAGTCCCTCTGAGCCGAACCAGGATGAAGCGGATTCAGCCGGATCAGCCCGTTTCATTCAGCCCTCGGCCTGATGGTGGTGCGCCGCACTGCAATACGAACCCTGGCGACCGGTGACCGCATCAGCGGGCGGTACGTGGACGCCACAGACCGCGCAGGCCACCATCGAGGGCGTCCCGCCGCCATTGGAAGGCGGCCCCGCTGGCGGGCGTCCTCGATTTTCGAGGTTCTTCTGCCGGCCGCTGCGCCAGAGCCAGACCCCCGCAAGGATCGCCAGCAAAATGATCAGGGCCTTCACGTGCTGCGTCCGAGAATGACTTCCAGGACAAACCTCGAACCCGCATAGGCCAGCAAAAGCAGGACAGCCCCTGCATACAGGAAGCGGACCGCTCGTCGCCCCCGCCAGCCGAATCGCGCACGCCCGATCAGCAGGGTCGCAAAGGTCAGCCAGGACAGCACCGAGAACACGGTCTTGTGGTCCCATTTCCAGCGCGTGCCGGCTGCGCCATAAAGGTGTTCCCCGAAGAACCAGCCGGCGAGCAGGGTGGCCGTCAGGAGCACAAAGCCGGCACCGACAAAACGAAAGGTCAGTCGCTCCAGAGTCAGCAGCGGCACGCCACTGTGGGGATCGGCGGCCAGGCGGATCTGCTTTTCGGCGCGGGTCATGAGCCCGGCATGGATCACCGCCGCGGCAAACAGGCCGTAGGATGCGATCCCAAGCGCCCAGTGCAGGGGCAGCCAGGACGAGGCCACGGGTTGCAGCGCGGTACCGGGAAATACCTGGGCCAGCAGCACGGCCGCCGCCCCCAGTGCGGACAGGGCCCAGCGCGCCTTCAGTTCGGGCAGCACATGGCTTTCGACGGCGTATACCGTCAGCACCAGCCAGGCGGTGATGGACAGTGCGGGCGCAAAGCCGAAGCGCGCCGGGGTGCCGGCGAGGCCCAGGCCGAGCGTCAAGGCGTGCATCAGCCAGGCGCTCAGCAGGACCAGCCGGGCCGCTCCGGCACCGAGCCGGGGCGCCGCCACGGCGGTCAAGACATAGGCCAGGGCGGCGCCCAGGGCAAGCAGCAGGCCGGCGGAAGATGCACTGGCTAAAATCATGGGCACAGTTTAGCGTTTTGCTCACCGCGGCCGCGCGGTGCTTCTCCGGTTCGCCAGCAGGCGGGCCCCACCCGACGGGATACTCCTCCATGGCCTCCGCCCTTACCGACAAACTCTCCCGCCTGGTCAAGCAGATCAGCGGTCAGGCCCGCATCACCGAGTCCAACGTGACCGACATGCTGCGCGAGGTGCGCATGGCCTTGCTGGAGGCGGACGTTGCGCTCCCGGTGGTGCGCGATTTCATCGCACGCGTCAAGGAAAAGGCCCTGGGGCAGGAGGTGATGGGCTCGCTCAAGCCCGGACAGGCGCTGGTCGGCATCGTCAACCGCGAACTGGCTGCGACCATGGGCGAGGGGGTCTCGGACATCAATCTGGCCGCCCAGCCCCCTGCGGTCATTCTGATGGCCGGCCTGCAAGGCGCCGGCAAGACCACCACCACGGCCAAACTGGCCAAGCACCTGATCGAGAAGCGAAAGAAAAAGGTGCTGACGGTCTCCGGCGACGTGTATCGCCCGGCCGCCATCGAGCAGCTCAAGACCGTCACCGCGCAGGCCGGCGCCGAATGGTTCCCGAGCTCGCCGGACCAGAAGCCGCTGGACATTGCGCGCGCAGCCATCGATTACGCCCGCAAGCACTATTTCGACGTGCTGCTGGTCGACACGGCGGGCCGGCTGGCCATCGACGAGGCGCTGATGCGGGAAATCCGCGAACTGCACGCCGAGCTCAAACCGGTCGAAACCCTCTTTGTGGTGGATGCCATGCAGGGTCAGGATGCCGCCAACACCGCCAAGGCCTTCAAGGAAGCCCTGCCGCTCACCGGCATCATCCTGACCAAGACCGATGGCGACTCGCGCGGGGGCGCGGCGCTTTCGGTGCGGCAGATCACCGGCGCGCCGATCAAATTTGCCGGCACCAGCGAGAAGATCGACGGGCTGGAGGTGTTCGACGCCGAGCGCCACGCCGGGCGCATCCTGGGCATGGGCGACATCGTGGCGCTGGTCGAGCAGGTGACGGCCGGTGTGGACATGGTGGCAGCGCAGAAGCTGGCCGAGAAGGTCAAGAGCGGGGCGGGCTTTGACCTGAACGATTTCCTCGCCCAGATCCAGCAGATGAAGCAGATGGGTGGACTATCCAGTCTCATGGACAAACTCCCCACGCAAATGGCCGCCAAAGCCAGCGAGGTGGATCTGAACCGTGCCGAGCGCGACATCGTTCGCAAGCAGGGCATCATCCACAGCATGACGCCGCTGGAACGCCGAAAGCCCGAGCTGCTCAAGGCCACCCGCAAGCGCCGCATTGCGGCCGGTGCAGGGGTGCAGGTTCAGGAAGTGAACCGCCTGCTCAAGGAATTCGAGCAGATGCAGGACATGATGAAGAAGATGAAGGGCGGCGGCCTCATGAAGATGATGAAGCGCATGGGTGGCATGAAGGGCATGGGCGGCATGCCCAAGATGCCGTTCTGAGGCCTTCGGCCACCATTTTCAAGCTTTATTGGCACCATCCCGGCGTCGGATGGTCATAAGTAGCTATCGTTTGGATAGCTTCTGTCAGGCGGCCAGGGCGCTGTCCTTCACGCAGATCTCGCCCCGCAGGGAATGTGGCATGGCCTCCGTGATGGTCACATCGATCATCTGGCCCACCAGCCGGGCGGCGTTCGGACCCCCAGGGAAGTTGACGGCACGGTGACACTCGGTGCGACCCATCAGTTCCGTGGGGTTGCGGCGCGCCGGGCCTTCGACCAGGATGCGCTGCACCGTGCCCAGGCGCGTGGCGCTGATGCTGCGGATGTTGCCTTCGATCACGGCCTGCAGCTCCTGCAGGCGACGCAGCTTGACATCGTGCGGCGTGTCGTCATGCAGGTTGGCCGCGGGCGTGCCCGGGCGCGGGCTGAAGATGAAGCTGAAGCTGTTGTCAAAACCGATGTCGTCGATCAGCTTCATCGTCTTCGCGTGGTCCTCGTCCGTCTCGCCGGGGAAGCCCACGATGAAGTCGCTGCTCATCGCCATGTCCGGGCGGATGGCGCGGAGCTTGCGCACCGTGCTCTTGTATTCCATGACCGTGTAGCCGCGCTTCATGGCCATCAAGATGCGGTCGCTGCCGTGCTGCACGGGCAGGTGCAGGTGGCTGACCAGTTTGGGCACCTTGTCATACACGTCGATCAGGCGCTGCGTGAACTCGTTCGGGTGGCTGGTGGTGTAGCGGATGCGCTCGATGCCCGGGATCTCTGCCACGTACTCGATCAGCAAGGCGAAGTCGGCGATGTCACTGGTTCCGCCCATCGGGCCCCGGTAGGCATTGACGTTCTGGCCCAGCAGTGTGACCTCCTTCACACCCTGGTCGGCCAAGCCGGCAATCTCGACCAGCACGTCATCGAACGGGCGGCTCACTTCCTCGCCGCGGGTGTAGGGCACCACGCAGTAGCTGCAGTACTTGCTGCAGCCTTCCATGATCGAGACAAAGGCTGCGCCGCCCTCGACGCGCGCAGGGGGCAGGTGGTCGAATTTTTCGATTTCCGGGAAGCTGATGTCCACCTGGGGCCGCGACTGGCGTGCCCGCGCGGCCAGTAGTTCGGGCAGGCGGTGCAACGTCTGCGGGCCGAACACCACGTCCACGTAGGGCGCGCGCTTGATGATCTCGGCCCCTTCCTGGCTGGCCACGCAGCCGCCCACGCCGATCAACACGCCTTTCTTTTTCAGGTGCTGCACCCGGCCGAGGTCGCTGAACACCTTCTCCTGTGCCTTTTCACGCACCGAGCAGGTGTTGAACAGGATCAGGTCGGCCTCGTCCACGTTGCTCGTGGGTTCATAGCCCTCGGCGGCGTTCATCACGTCGGCCATCTTGTCCGAGTCGTACTCGTTCATCTGGCAGCCGAAGGTCTTGATGAAGACTTTTTTGGTCATGGCGGATTTGCTTGAAAAGTGGGAGCAATCAAGTGCCAATCCACGCTGGGATCTGGCTGCTTTTCTGGAATCTGTGGCGACGGCTGGCCCCTGGGCCTGCGCCCTTGTCGGATCGACTCAGGCCGGCGTGGTCGGCCGCTTCAGGGCAGCTTCCTGGGGCGTGAGGATCCAGACCTCGTGAATCAGGCCGTGGCCGTCACGCACGTAATTCACGATCAGTACCTGGTTGACCAGTCCGCCCGACATGAGCAGGAGGTTGCCGGTGTCATGGATGCGAGCGCCAGGCGACAGCCGGTCGGGCTTGCCGTTCAAGGTCACGTGGGGCGCAAGCGTCACCACCAGCTTGCCGCGCAGGGCGGATTCAGGAAAGGTGCGCGGCGTGCCCTGCGCCAGCGCCGGCAGGGGTGCCAGCATCGGGAGGCTGGCCGCGGCCAGCAGCATTGACGAGAAAAACAACTTCAGACAGCGGTTCATGGTGTTCATCCAGAGGCTGAGGGGAAAGCATGGCACCGGTGAAGGTGCCGACGGCTGGGAAAAAGTGTAGCACCGGGCCCAGCAAGGCAAAAGACCCGCAGAGCGGGTGCTCGTGCGGGCCTCGAAACCTGGTGGTGGTACCGGGACTTGAACCTGGGACATCAGCATTATGAATGCTGCGCTCTAACCGACTGAGCTATACCACCGAAGGCAAGGATTCTAGCAAAGAATCCGGCACGTTTTCATCGGTGGGTGAAGGCGGGGGGGCGTTTGTTCAGGAAAGCGTCCATGCCCTCCTTCTGGTCGGCGGTGGCGAACAGGGCGTGGAACAGCCGGCGCTCGAACATCACACCGTCGCTCAGCCCGCTCTCGAACGAGCGGTTCACGCTTTCCTTGGCCGCCATGGTGGCGAGCTGTCCGTGGCCGCAGATCACCAGCGCGGCGGCCAGCGCTTCGTCCATGAGCTTGTCCAGTGGCACCACCCGGCTGACGAGCCCGGCGCGCTCGGCCTCAAGGGCGTCCATCATGCGGCCGGTGAGCACCAGGTCCATCGCCTTGGACTTGCCTACGGCGCGCGGCAGTCGCTGGGTACCGCCCGCACCGGGAATGATCCCGATCTTGATTTCCGGCTGGCCGAACTTCGCGTTGTCGGCGGCAATCATGAAGTCGCACATCATGGCCAGTTCGCAGCCGCCACCCAGCGCAAAGCCGGCCACGGCCGCGATCACGGGCTTGCGGATCGAGCGGATGGTCTCCCAGTTTCGGGTGATGAAGTCTTCCTTGTAGACGTCGGAGAAGGTGAATTTCGCCATGGCCGAGATGTCGGCACCGGCGGCAAAGGCTTTTTCGCTGCCGGTGATGATCATGCAGCCGATGGCCTCATCGGCGTCGAAGGCCTTCAGTGCGGCGCCGAGCTCGTCCATCAGGGCGCTGTTGAGCGCGTTGAGTGCCTTCGGGCGGTTCAGCGTGATGATGCCGACTTTTTCGGCCTCGACACGCACCTGGATCAGTTCATAAGCCATGGGCGTTCTCCGGTTTTCTGGTGAAATGTTCAGTGGACGCTGTGACTATACCCAAGGCCCCGACCAAGGGAAAACATTAGCCAACCGATCGGTCGGCTAATGGTAAATTCGCCCGCAGGAGACCCCATGACCGAACCAACTGTCCTATTTGAAGAGCGCGGGGCCGTGGCCATCGCCACGCTCAACCGCCCGCAAGCCCTCAACAGCTTCACCCGCCAGATGCACCGTGAACTGGGCGACGCCATGGAGCGCGTCGAGGCCAATCCGGCCATCCGTGCGCTCGTCATTACCGGCGCCGGCCGCGGCTTCTGCGCCGGGGCCGACCTGTCCGAATTCGACTTTGAGCCCGGCGAGGACCTGGTTCAGCGCGCCGACCCGGGCCCGGTCATCGACCAG
>Ga0208938_1001331_pt1 | contig 14559 bp, 8 predicted proteins | sample AD_UKC125_MetaG_FD_184434 | JGI IMG/M metagenome (GOLD analysis project Ga0208938, IMG submission 184434) | Active sludge microbial communities of municipal wastewater-treating anaerobic digesters from USA - AD_UKC125_MetaG (SPAdes) (version 2) | ecosystem: Engineered > Bioreactor > Anaerobic >...
CAATTCACCTCCGATCCCACTCAGATTGCCAAGATGGTAAATGCCATGTCGGCCTTAATGAGTGCGTTTACCATTCTGTTTCTTTTTTGGACGATTACCCATCTGACAAGAAAGCTGGTGCTGAGTAGCAATAAAACCGAGCTTACTCTTGGACAGACCATTGCCGTGATGGGGTGTGGTATTGTTGGGGCTTTGGTTTATACCTTTTCCGATACCTTCTGGTTTTCGGCTGTAGAAGCCGAAGTGTATGCGTTTTCGTCTATGTTGACGGCGCTGGTTTTCTGGTTGATATTAAAATGGGAAGACAATGCCGAGAAACCGCATGCCGAGAAGTGGATTATTCTTATCGCATACATTATGGGGCTTTCTATTGGCGTTCACTTGCTCAATTTGCTCTGTATCCCTGCTATTGTTTTGGTATACTATTATAAGAAAACCGAGAATGTTTCATGGAAAGGAGGATTGGGTGCTTTATTGATCTCCTTTGCGCTAATTCTTATCCTGATGTATGGGATTATTCCGGGATTCACTAAAATAGGGGGATGGTTTGAATTGTTCTTCGTAAATACGGTGGGTTTGCCTTATAATACCGGTCTATTTATCTATCTCGCTTTGTTGGTTGTTTGCATTGTATGGACTCTTCTGGAGAGCATAAGAGATAATCCCCATTCGAAAAGGGTTAAAACAATCTTTCTGTTAAGTTTGGGCATGTCGGGGATCCTGTTTATGGGCGATAGTGTTTTGATATGGCTTATTTTAATAGGTGCGGCTTTTTATTTGGTTTTCCGATACAAGAAAACGAATATCAAATTCATTCATCTTGTTACCTCTTGTTTGCTGGTTATATTGATTGGTTTTTCGGCCTATGCGATTATTCCTATCCGTTCGAGCGCTAATCCGCCGATGGATGAAAATTCGCCCGAGGACGTTTTTGCATTAGCTAGTTACTTAAATCGTGAACAATATGGAGAAACCCCACTTATTTATGGTCATACCTATGCTTCACAAATAGAAAGAAAGGCAGATGGATCGCCTGTTGTAGTGAAGGAGAAAAAAAGATACGCGAAAGCGATTAAAAAATCGCCCGACGAAAAAGATCGGTATGTAGTGGCGTCTACTTCTCCCACATATAAATATACAAACACAATGTTTTTTCCCCGTATGCATTCAACAAATCATAATCCGGGGTTTACAAATCATATGATAGGGTATCGTCAATGGGGAGGTGTAACCGATCCGAATAGAAAACCTACGATGCGCGAAAACCTTAGGTTTTTCTTTAACTATCAGCTCAATTATATGTATTGGCGATATTTTATGTGGAATTTTTCGGGGAGACAAAACGATATTCAAGGTGATGGAGGAATTACCAAAGGAAATTGGATTACGGGAATACCTTTTATAGATGATAAGGTATTGGGTCTTGGACCACAAGATAATATTGCTCCGGATGTTGCCGACAATAAGGGGCGAAACATCTATTTTATGCTGCCTTTCATTCTGGGCATTATTGGGATTGTGTATCAATTATCGCTCAAAGAAAAAGGGTTCAAAAGTTTTTCTATTGTCTTCATGCTGTTTTTTATGACAGGGATAGCCATTGTGATGTATCTCAATCAAACTCCTTTTGAACCACGGGAACGCGATTATGCTTATGCCGGTTCTTTTTATGCCTTCTCCATTTGGGTAGGAATGGGAGTGGCGGGGATTAGTTTATTTTTGCGGAAGTATTTGAAAAATACGGCAGCAGCTGCATCTCTTGCTACAATAGCTTGTCTTTTTGTTCCTATCCTGATGGCAGCGCAGAATTGGGACGACCATGATCGGTCGGGAAGATATATGGCGCGCGATACGGGGATGAATTATCTAAACAGTGTGGGTAAAAACGGTATTATTTTTTGCAACGGCGATAACGATACTTTCCCGCTGTGGTATTTACACGAGGTGGAAGAATTTCGTACCGATACACGTGCATGCAATTTAAGTTATTTGCAAACGGAATGGTATGTCGATCAGATGGTGCGTCAGGCATATGAATCGGAACCCTTACCTATAAAATGGGCGAGGGAAAGATATGCAAGTGATGCCGGTTCTCATGCTTATATTTTGACAAGAAAAGAGATTGAACGTGTGTTGCAACAAAATAATATTCCGCCCCTTTCTTATCATTTGTATTACGACACGAATGTGTTTAAGGATACGATATCGCTTAAGCAAACAATGGAAAATTTGCGGACAGGAATCAATGCAACGCCAAAAAATCCGTTTCCTTCGTTGGACAATGAACCGATTATCCCCGGTAATCTTTTGTATCTCGATGTGGATACGGCAAAAGTGAATTGGATGGAATTCAATTCTAAACCGGCAAGCCGAATGTATATCAATCTCGGAAATAAATCGGTAGCTTACCGACAAGAGTTGATGGTGTTGGAAATGCTTACCAATATCAACGATGATAATTGGGGAAGACCCATTTCATATGCAGTAACAGTAGACAGAAATTTGTATGCGCCTGTTGGCGACAATTTAACACTTGAAGGAATTGCTTATCGGATCACGCCGGGTACTCCGTTGAATAATGGGGTAAATGTTGATGTTGCCTATGATATTATGATGAATAAATTCAGATGGGGCGGAATAGATAAAGATCCGGATATTTATCTTGATGTTACTTGTCGGAACATGATTTATACCTTCCGGATGTATTTCGCCCAATTGATTGAGGCGTTAATCAATGAAGGCGAAAAAGATAAAGCCTTAGCCGCGCTTGACAAATGTACTACGGCTATGCCTTCGAAAGCAGTGCCTTACGGAACAGAAGGATTGTTGCTAGCCAGAGCTTATTATCAGTTGGGACAAGCTGAAAAGGGCCAGGCTCTCATTGATGAAATTAGTGAAAGAATCAGTAAAAATTTGGCGTGGTTCGATCGTCTTACTCCTCAACAAATGGCTGATTCATGGATTGATATTTCGAGGAATAATCTGGATCTGCTGTTATTGATTTCCAATATTTACCAACAATATAACAAGGAAAAGTATCAACCACTGGTGGATGATCTTTTACAACGAGCACAATTCTATTATATAAGAGGCATTACTCCACTTGGTGATTCTATTGTGCAGGAAATTACCAATGTTTCTATTCGTGGATTTTATGGTTCGGGTTCAGACTCGATAAGTCAGAAAATGGATGAGCAAAATGTGCAAAAGGCATTAAAATTAATGCAGCAATTCAACCCGAAATTGCTGGAACAATATGGTATGAATGAATAAGAACAAAGGCCTCTTTCAGTGAGACGAAAATTGGGAGAGGCCTTTTTATTTGATTATTTCTATGTTCATAGAGCGACCTCCCTTATTTTATCGTATATTTTATCCGGGTGCGGTTTGGAGAATAAAAAACAAGAGGGAAAAAATGGTCTATTTAACTTTTGATGATGGGCCTATTCCTGAAGTTACTCCTTGGGTTTTGGATGTTCTTGATAAATATCAGATTAAAGCAACTTTTTTTTGTGTGGGAGATAATGTTCGAAAGCATCCCTCTCTCTATCGCCAAATCATTGAAAAGGGGCATATGACGGGTAATCACACCTTTAATCACATACAAGGATGGAAACATACTGCCCGTTATTTTATTGTTAATACACAGAAAGCAAATTCGTATATTCAATCTCCGTTTTTTCGTCCGCCTCATGGGCATATTCTTCATTCGCAATTTGTTTTTTTGAAGAAAAAAGGGTATAAATTTATTATGTGGGATGTCGTTACGCGTGATTACAGCAAATATATGACACCCGAGAAAGTGCTCAATAATGTAAAAAAATACGTACGAAACGGGTCGATCATTGTGTTTCACGATTCGTTGAAAGCAGAAAAAAACCTGAGATACGCCCTTCCCTTGGCTATTGAATGGCTGAAAGAGGAAGGGTATTCTTTTGGATTAGTTCATTGATCAATAGAATATCAGATAGTTAAAATCAACTGTTTTCATTTTTTCATTCATTTTGATTTTAAAACCAAACCAACCACTCGTTTCTGTTGTTGTGTTTAAACACCGGATTTATTTCATTTTTTGTACTTTTGCGAGGAATTTTTTATTAAAGATTGTAGAATGGAGAAAAAAGGTTTACCGTTAACATTAGGAACAGAAAAAATAAAGAACTTACTTATTCAGTATTCATTGCCCGCGATTGTGGCAATGGTGGCTTCGTCGTTATATAATATAACCGATAGTATTTTCATTGGCCACGGGGTAGGAGCGTTGGCAATTTCGGGCTTGGCAGTAACCTTCCCTTTCATGAATCTTTCTGCAGCTTTTGGTTCATTGGTTGGAGCAGGAGCTGCGACGTTGATGTCAGTTAGGTTGGGGCAAAAAGATTATTCTACAGCTAATCGCATCTTGGGAAACGTATTTGTGCTAAATGTGATTTTTGGTTTGGCATTTATGATTGTTTCTCTGATTTTTCTGGATCCGATACTTTGTTTTTTTGGAGCGAGTCCTGCTACGTTGCCCTATGCGCACGATTATATGCTGGTTATTTTGTTAGGTAATGTTTTTACTCATATTTACATTGGTCTTAACGGCATTTTACGTTCATCGGGGAATCCTAAGAAAGCGATGTATGCAACGTTGGCTACTGTAGTGCTGAATATTATATTGACACCGTTATTTATTTTCGGATTTAATTGGGGTATTAAGGGAAGTGCGTTGGCGACTGTTATTTCGCAAATCATAATGCTTGTCTGGCAAATAAAGTTTTTCAGCAACAAAGAAAATTTTATTCATCTGCAAAAAGGTATTTTCAGACTCGATCCCAAAATCGTTAAAGATTCGCTGGCCATCGGTATGTCGCCTTTTTTAATGAATGCGGTTGCGTGTGTTATTGTTATCCTCATTAATCAAACATTGATAAAATACGGGGGCGATTTGGCTGTGGGTGCTTATGGTATCATCAATCGTGTTTCGTTTCTTTTTGTAATGGTAACCGGAGGATTAAACCAAGGTATGCAGCCCATTGCGGGATATAATTTCGGAGCAAAAAACTATAAACGTGTGGATGAGGTCCTAAAACTTACCATTTTTATGGCGATAGGCATTATGACCTTTGGTTTTTTAATTGTAGAGCTTTTTCCGGAGGTTGTGGCTTCTGCATTTACCAAAGACCCGACATTAATTCAATTGGCAGCTGAAGGATTGCGTATTGTATTTTTGTTTTTCCCGATTGTCGGATTTCAGATGGTTGTTACCAACTTTTTTCAGAGTATCGGGATGGCGGGAAGAGCCGTTTTTTTATCTCTGAGCCGTCAGTTGCTTTTTTTGTTGCCGTTTTTATTAACTTTACCTTCTGTTTATGGATTAAAAGGCGTGTGGTACAGTATGCCTGCGGCAGATTTGCTGGCATCGTTGGTGGCTGCTTATATGCTGTTTGTGAATTTTCGGAAATTTATTAAAAGAAATGCGGAAAATACGCATTGAGTTTAATGGGAATATGTCATATGGATAAAAAATTTGTTATCAATATCGGTCGTCAACTTGGCAGCGGAGGCCACTTGATAGGCGAAGAGTTGTCGCGACAGCTTGGTGTTCCTTTATACGATAAGGAACTTATCGAGCTTGCTTCAAAGGAAAGCGGTCTGAGTAAAGAGTTTTTCGAGCAAATGGATGAAAAGAAGTCCCATAGCATTTTCGGTGGGTTTTTTGGTTTGCGAAATTCTTCTGTAGCCGAGATTTATCCTAGCGAGAGCTACCTTTGCAACGAAACCTTATTCAAAATTCAAAGTGACGTTATACGCAATTTGGCCGAGAAGCAGTCGTGCATTTTTATTGGGCGTTGTGCCGATTACGTGCTGAAGGATCACCCTCGTGCCGTGAATATTTTCATTACGGCCGATATTGAAGATCGAATAAAACGGGTTAGTGAAATTTATCGGTTGACCCCACAAGATAAAGCCCTTGCCTATATAAAGAAGATGGATAAAAAAAGATCCGGTTATTATAATTATTATACCGATAAGAAATGGGGTGCGGCCGAATCCTATCATTTATGTATGAATTCATCGGTTCTAGGCATCGAAAAAACCGTGGCATTCATCCGTCGTTTTGCGGAAGAAAAATTGGGACCTTTATAATTTTTTGTTTGTTTCCTTTTACTTTTCCATTGCCGTAAGGATACCGTCGACCAATTCGTTTCGTTTATCTTGTCGTTTTACCGATTCGAGAGGGAATCCTAAGATGCAGGTGCTGTATTTTTTGCCTTTATACACGATTCCCGCACTCAAATTGTTTTCCGAATATCGAAAAACGGTAAATGCATTTTCATCTGCCGGTTCAATGGCGTCCGGATTTTCAACGACATATGATTCGCTGTTCAACTCGTTGAAATATTCATAATTCCCTTCAATTGACGGGAAAGGTGAAGCAACTGCCTTAATGCGTCCCGTAACGGCACCATAGTTGTTGCGCCATTGATATTTCAAGATGTTTTGAGCCCACGTGCGATCGGCTTTGTCGGCATAAGGGTTATCCCATAAATCGGTACCCACGAAAGCACCACTTACCAGTATATTCCCTCCGTTTTGACAATAATCGGCAATCTGTTTTTGTTGCGTTTTGGAAAATGTTTTGAATTTAGGCGGCATGGCACCGCGTGCCACACTCCATTCGCGCTGTTTGCCCAATATCCAATCCACCATTTTATAATCGGAAAGATGAACCGATCCGTTTTCCACGGCGCTTGCCGCACATGAAACAAACGATTGTCCTGCTGCGGCAAATGCCTGCCCGTGAAGGAATGGATAATCGAATGTATTTCCTGCGATTTCCGTGGTCTCATAATTGGCGTCGCTATCGCCGAATCCTGCCGCATCGTCGTCCATCCAGGGGATGGCACGTCGATATTCGTGCATGTGTCCAATAAATTGATGTTCCGAAAGATAGGGCACCCCGTTATCTATGCGACCTACAAATCCGGCAATGCTATCGCGTGTCGTGAAACTAAAGGGTCCGGAAATTCGTGTGAATCCGTTTACGATGAGGGTTATGCCTTTTTCGTCGGATTTGCGGCAAACCGACAGAATTTCCGAAGGAAAACTTTCGCCTCCATCATTTACGGCGGTAATTTTGAAGCTGTATATTTTATCTTTTTCGATCTTGATTTTGCAGTCGTTTTGCGTAACCGGCATGCCATTGTCGAATCCGCCATCATCGATACGGGTATAAACAATGTATTTCGTGGGCATTGCCGAGGGTTCTGCCGGATCGGGTGTTGGTTGCCATTTCAACTCTACCTCGGTATCGCCGCTAAATATTGCACTGAAATCTTTTACAGGCAAGGGTTGTACCACGTAAGCGCGGTTGTATTGCGAAGCCACGAATTTGAGCATGCCTTTGTAAATGGCACGACTGACGGTAAACCGAAAAGTGGGGTCGAGCCCGTATCGCATGTCGGCAAAGTTTTGATGTGAAAGTAGTTCTAGAAGCATGGTTGGAACGTTGGGCACACGCGCTTCGTGATATGAGCGGTTCCACATATGGCGACGTGTCCAATCCGGCTCAAATTCGCGGCGAATATCGCTTACGATTTCTTCCATAATAAGTTCCGTGAGATCGCGCGAAGCCCAGCGGGAACGTCCGTTTTCAAATTTTTCGTTATTGTAGTGCGTCATGTAAATTCCCAATGTTCCCACGATGGTATCGCCCCAAAGCGTTCCCGCATCGCTGTGGAATGCAAAAGCCAAGTCGATAGGAATATGCAGTCCGTCGGCTTTGGGAAGTACGGAAGAACCTCCGGCCAGATAATTTACCCAATGGCCGCGACATTGATAATCGTCGGTATAATCGTTTTTGCTTTCGCTCCGGTTGTAAATACTGTCCGGTAGCCCTGCCCATTGCAGCCAATAACGTGCACCTTCGGCATAGCGGGGATATCCGCTGATTTCGGGTGTGAATTGAATTTTGGGTAGGGTTATTTCTTGAGCAACGATATTCTCGGAGCTTTTGACATTATCTTTTTCATAACCTTCGGGATGAGGCAATCGGGCAATGTTTCCCATGCCTCCGCCAATTTTCACGGCATCGGCGGTAACGATACGTCCGGCATGTTTGCTGCGATTGCTGAGGGTAATTTTATGATCCGAGCCTTTGTCGAATGTAAAGTAACCCAGAAAAATCCATGTACCCCCACCCATTTGTTGATTTACGAGAAAATCTGTGCGACCTCCCGCATGATAAACCGAATATAGCGCATCGTCCGTACTGTTTTTCACGGTTTGATAGGAGACATAAACGCCATACGTGCCCTTTTCGGGAATATCGGGTGTCCATACGGCAAGACTTTCGTTTCCCCGCGAGATGGTTTTTATTTTTCGTGCCGTTCCCATTTTGAATGGATTTTCGCCGTCGAGATACCGGGTTTTCGAATTGGCAAAACCTGCAGAATCGGCAGGCAACCAATGTTGTTTCCCATTGGTTTCGGTATAAAGGGAATTTGGCGAACTTCCGTTGTTGTCGACGATTATTTCGTGCGTGTTGTAGTCGCGTTCGCGTGGAAGCAGCACATTTGCCCCTGCATTTTCCAACATTGGAACAAGAAAAGGCACCACGTAGCTTTGCGTATAGAGATCCTCTACCGTTTGAAAAATGCGGGCACGCTGCCATTCCCACCGACCGAGTTTTTGTTCGTAATAATAACCGTGACTATGCCATAAAGCAATATGATTGTTTGTCAATCCTTTATCGAAAGTTTTTACCGGTGCCGACAGCTTGGTTGTCAGGGGTGTTTTTACGCGGTGGGCAATGATTCGATCTTTATTTTTTGGGATGTTCTTGCGATAGATGTTGGGCACCAGTTCGCTGATTTCCTGCCCGTCGGAGAATACGTTTAGCCGGTAATGTTGTTGTTCTTGCGGCAGGTAAAATCGAATGCTGTCGTAAATGAGGCTAACGGTATTTTCGCGCATCGGCAAGAAGGAAAGCGATAGGTTGGTATACAATTCGATTGTTTTTTTGCGGGTATTCGTCGCTATGCTGTCTACCGTCACTCTACCGGGTCTCAGCAAGGTTTCTTTATAAATATTGGAAAGACACGAATTCAGGTTTTTCTTCAGTTGTTCATTGGCAATTTCTTGTGAAAAAACGGGAGATAAAATCATCGACACGGCAAGAAAAAAAAAGGCACGTCTTTTTGTCATGGGAGAGTTCATTTTGTTTGTTTTTTTCGGATATAGGTAAAAAAAGTATAGTCGAAAGGATGTCTGTCGTCGGCATCCTGTTGTTTTTCCTCAACGAGCGTCCATTCGTTTGGGTCGATGGCCGGGAAAAAAGTATCGGCATCGGGAAAAGCATGGTGGATACGTGTGAGGTATAATGTATCTGCTTTATCGATAATCAGCTTGTAAATTTGCTCTCCGCCGATAAAAAAAACTTTATCTTCGTTTTCGCAATGCTTCCACACCTCGTCGAGAGAATGGCACACGATGCAATCGTTGAATTTGGCATCCTTTTGTGAGGTCATGACAATATTTTTTCGGTTGGGCAATGCCCCTTTGGGCAACGATTCAAAGGTTTTTCGTCCCATCACCACCGTGTGATGTTCGGTGATTTGTTTGAAATGTTTCAGATCATTGGGTAGATGGCAAAGCAAATTGCCTTTTTTGCCGATGGCGTTATTTTCATCCGCGGCAACGATCATGGCGATTTCGCCGGGGAATTCATTTTCCTTGGTTGTATTGTTGTGCATTCTTCACGTTTTAAAATCAGTGATCGAGCGAATTATTATACGGATAAAATTATAAAATTTTCTTTTGCAGCGCTAATCTTTTACCGGTTGATCCTTTTCATCGAATAGCGTTGACCAATTTTTATGAAACCGACATTCAAACAAATCAGGCTAAACCGAAACCTCTCCTTTGATGTGCGGATGCGGATTGTAGTCGACGAGTTCGAAGTCTTCGTATTGAAAACTGAAAATATCTTTTACATCGGGATTGATGATCATCTTGGGCAAGGGACGAGGTTCCCGCGTGAGTTGCAATTTTATTTGATCCAAATGATTCAGATAAATGTGTGCATCGCCCATCGTGTGTATAAAATCGCCCTCCTGCAAACCTGTTACCTGCGCCATCATTTTTAACAGCAAGGCGTAAGAAGCAATGTTAAATGGAACGCCCAGAAAAACGTCGGCACTGCGTTGGTAAAGCTGCAGGCTCAGTTTGCCGTCGGAAACATAAAATTGAAAAAGCGTATGACACGGAGGAAGGTTCATATTGGGCAAATCGGCCACGTTCCACGAGCTGACAATGATCCGCCGCGAATCGGGATGATGCTTGATCATATCCACTGCTTCTGCGATTTGGTCGATGCGTCCACCATCGTAATGAGGCCACGAGCGCCATTGATACCCGTAAATATGACCAAGTTCGCCATTTTCGTTTGCCCATTTGTCCCAGATGTGTACGTCGTGTTCATGCAGGTATTTTACGTTTGTGTCGCCTTTCAGAAACCAGAGAAGTTCGTATATAATGGATTTCACGTGCAATTTTTTGGTGGTAAGAAGCGGAAATCCGTCACTCATTTTGTAACGACTCTGGTGTCCGAAAATACTGATTGTTCCGGTTCCGGTGCGGTCTTCTTTTTTTATACCTTCATCGAGAATACGTTGAAGTAAATCTAAATATTGTTTCATAGTGCTTTCCTTTCTAAAAAAGAGTTTTATATATATGATCTAAAAATGCGTTTTCTGTTGTATTCTTACAGTTGGATACCGATTCGGGAATCGTATTAGCACAAATTTACAAGATAATTTTCAATTTATCTACTGCTCTGCAAAAAATAATTTTGAGATGAATAAGTTGGTGCAATAAAACAAGATACTATGAAGGGTTCATGAAAAGAGGCAACGCGTCTGCCACTACAAAAGAACTGCCCCCGATAAAAATAAAATCGTTTTCTGTTGCCTTTTCCCTCGCCGCGTGCACTGCTTCTGCCACATTGTCGAAAGTATGACCCCACAATTGGTAGTTTGCTGCTTCTTTGGCCAGTATTTTTTCATCGAGAGCCCTTTCCACTGAAGGTTTTGTGAAATAATACTCGGCATTTTTAGGCAACAGCGGCAATATGGCCTGAAGATCTTTGTCTTTTACCACCCCGAAGACGATATGCAGTCGGTCGTATTTTTCCGATTCCAATTGTTTGCCGATATATCGGATTCCGTGCGCATTATGCGCGGTATCGCATACGATTTTCGGTTTATCCTGCACCCTTTGCCAGCGCCCCATCAGTCCGGTTAATTCTACTACATGTGCAAAACCATTGTAAACAGCGTCTTTGGGGATGCGATATCCCATTTTTTTGAGCTCTTCAACGGCAGTTAACACGGTTTTGGCGTTTTTCTCCTGCACAAATCCCCCTAATTCGTCGATGAGGCCGGGATACTCTTTGCATTGAAAAATCCATCCCGACGAGGTTTTTTGCGCATGGAAGTCGTTGTTGTTTTCGGCAAAGACGATGGGCGCATGTTGCGCAGCTGCTTTTTCCACAAAAACCCGGCGGACGTTTTCGTCTTCGATTTCCCCGATCACCACTGGAGTGTAGGGTTTGATGATTCCGGCCTTTTCAACGGCTATTTTGGGAAGGGTATTTCCCAGATATTGGGTATGTTCGAGTCCGATGTTGGTAATGACGGACAAATCGGGCGAGATGATGTTGGTGCTATCCAACCGTCCGCCCAGGCCGACTTCGATTACGGCTACATCGACCTTCTGCTCGGCAAAATACAGGAACCCCATCTCCATCGTTAATTCAAAAAATGAAGGGTGAATGGGTTCAAATGCTTCCCTGTATTTTTCCACAAAATCTACCACATAGGATTTATCGACCATCTCCCCATTCACGCGGATGCGTTCGCGAAAGTCAACCAGGTGAGGCGAGGTGTATAACCCCACTTTGTAACCCGCCTGTTGTAAGATAGCAGCAAGCAAGTGCGAAGTTGATCCCTTACCGTTGGTGCCCCCTATGTGAATGGTTTTGTATTTTTGATGCGGATAATCGAAATAAGCATCGAGCGCCAGGCTGTTGTCCAGCCCTTCTTTATACGCAGCATGACCGATGCGTTGATACTCGGGGAGTCGGCTATAAAGATATTGAAGTGTTTCTTCGTAGTTCATTCGTTTAGTTCCACAAAGGCAATACCGAATATTCCCGCGAATAGCGCAGGTTTTGCTCCACATAATTTTCGTCGTACGAAATGGTGACATCCGTAACTTTTCCGTTTTTATCGGTAACGAGCTGGTAAACCGGATTCACAAAACCCTTGTACGGGGCAAGATTCAATGCTTCATACCGGACAAGTACCTCTTTGTGAAGAGCAGGGTCTACTTTCACGGCATATGTTTCCACCATTTTTTTGGCCGCATGGTAATCGCCGGTCGATTTGATGCGCTGAATTTCCGACAACAATTGACCAAACAGATCACGAACTTTCGCATAATCATTTACTACGACATATGTTTTTCCGTCGCGTTGTTTCATCTCTACGGTCTTGTCAGTTTTACTTTGTTCATACACATACCGTGCAATGAGCTGGCGGTTACGCATGTGCGCTTCTTCGATATTTTTACCCGGCTGAATGCGGGTGAGCTGGGTCATCAAGCCGTTCATCAAATAACTGTAATATTGGGTTTTATATGCAGTAGAGTCGGGTAGAAGCCCCAGTTCAATCATTTTGGGATCGGCAAGGTAATACAACCCGAACAAGTCGGCGCGCGCTTCTTCAATGGTCGATTCATACTCTTTAAGCGCACCATCGTGCACACCCGGCAGCATTTTTCCCGAGCCGTGACCGAGGCATTCGTGCAAATCGGTGTGCAGGTTGTTGGTTAGCGAACCGTATTTTTTGGCGCGTTCAATCTCTTCTTCGCTCCACATAAATTCTTCGTTGAAACCGTTTCCTTCGGCTGCTTTGTCGTAAGCATTCGTAATGTTTTCGATAGTTACCGATTTTGAACCGTAATCGCGTCGAATCCAGTTGGAGTTGGGCAGATTGATCCCGATAGGAGTTGCCGGATAACAGTCGCCGCCCAGCATGGCTGCCGTAATCACTTTAGCCGATACCCCCTTCACCTTTTCTTTTTTAAACTGCGGATCAACGGGTGAATTATCCTCAAACCATTGTGCGTTGGCACTGATGATTTCGGTACGCTTGGTGGCTTCTTCGTTTTTGAAATTGACGATGGATTCCCATGTTCCCTTCATGCCCAGCGGATCGGTATAGGTTTCGATGAACCCGTTCACGAAGTCCACCCGCGAGTTCACGTCTTGCACCCACTGGATGGAATATTCGTCGAATTTCCTTAAATCGCCCGTTTGGTAATATTCAATCAATGTATTGATTACTTCTTTCTGTTGATCGTTTTCTGCAACACCGGCCGCCTTTTCCAGCCAACCCACAATGCGTTCGATGGCTTTACCGTAAAGCCCGCCTATTTTATATACTTCCTCGGTAATTTTTCCGTCTTTCATTACTACTTTGCTGTTCAATCCATAGGAAACAGGCGCGCTGTCGTTGGGATCTTTCATGGCGTTGTAGAAATCTTCCACCTGTTTTTGGGTAACCCCTTCGTAAAAGTTCACTGCGGAAGTTTTCACCAGATCTACTCCCGGTTGTTGGTTTACCCGTTTGGGCATAACGTCGGGATCGAACATGACGGGAAGAATCGTACTCAGCAGCTCATCGGCAGTCGTACCATCGAGGAAAGGCATCCGTTCGGGATCGACCGATTTCACTACCGATACAAAATATTCCTTCGAGAATTTCGGCATGATTTTGTCTTCGGAATAATGATGATGAATGCCGTTGGCCATCCATATCTGTTTGAGATAGGTCTCCAGATTTTTCCAATCTTCGGTCGATTTGTCTCCCATATAATTTTCGTACACCCCTTCCAAAACACGGCGTATGGCCAGGTTGTATTTGTTGTGTTGATCGTAGAGAATGTCGCGTCCCTCAAGGGCTGCCTGAGAAAGATAATAAATCAGTTCTTTCTGCTGCAACGACAATCTATTGAATCCCGGTACGGGATATCGCAGTATTTCAATGTCGGCAAAACGATCGACTTTATATTGAAAGGTTGAATCGATGCCGTCGTCGATAGTTGCAGATTTTTTTTCATTCGTTTTTCCACAACCATTGCAAGCAGCCAGCAGAACAAAGGATGTCAGCATAATAACAACTTTTTTCATCTTTATTTGGTTTTATTGTGCAAAGCTACAAAAACGATTCGAAACATTGTCTTGTTTTTTCGTTTTTCGGATAGGAGAGAAGGGAACAGGAAAAGGTAAAATATAGATTTTGGGTAGATTAAATGCGGATGTTGGAAGGGATTGAAGCGTGATTGTTATGTGATTGAAGTGTGTTTGGTGTTGGCTTGGCGTATAAATTCCGGAATAAGGGTCGGATTGGAGTTGGCAGGTGGAGTTTTTGTAGCTTTTGTTTTTTTTCTCTACCTTTGTTTTCCCAAACAAAACAATTAAACACAAAAAGATTTATACCTCTACTTGAATGG